>Ga0256404_1008087_pt1 | contig 16079 bp, 28 predicted proteins | sample RumenRJG_01DNA_FD_185990 | JGI IMG/M metagenome (GOLD analysis project Ga0256404, IMG submission 185990) | Bovine rumen microbial communities from Lethbridge, Alberta, Canada - RJG_01 | ecosystem: Host-associated > Mammals > Digestive system > Stomach > Rumen | place: Canada: Alberta | collected...
ATAGATGAATGCAACACAAGGCAATCATTTCAGAGTCGAAGAAGTTGAAACTTGGTAAAAAGTCATAGGACAACTGAGAGTCAAGTAAAAGCATTGGCTCTTGTTTTGCGTGGCGCGCTGGCGTCCGTGCCAGCGCGTTTTGTCATTTTGCACAATAAATAGGTTATTTTTTAATTAATTTTTGGAAAAAAATACAATGAAAAAAAATCCTGAAATTTGAAAATTGCACTTGTATTATTTTCTGATTTATGCTATTATAATCTTGTCCAAAGGAATAGCAAAAAAATTTTTTAGGAGGTTTCTACTATGAATAACCGTTCTTACCATGTAACTGTTTGGAATGAAGAAGTTGAAAGAGGGTATACAATTATTACTACCTCTCATAAAGAAGCAAGAGAAAGAGTTATCAAAGCTGAATTAAAACGTGGAACTCCTTTTTATAAAATCCATATTGAATCTGTTGAACTCTGGTGAGTTCAACAGATTTTTTTATAATTAAATTAGCCAAGCCGCGCCGCAGGCGATCGGGCCAGCCCGTTTTTAATTATACCACACATGAGCTACAAAAGTCAATAGCAAAAATGTACAAACTTTGTCGCAAGACAATCCCGAAACTTTGTACAATTTGACAGTTGCAATCTAGATTGAGTATGCTATACTATAGTCAGAAAGAGGAAAGGAGATAACAAGATGTATAAAGCCATTATCCTCGATATGGACGGAACAATAGCAGATCTTTACAGCGTAAGTGGATGGCTTGACGATTTAAAAGCACAGAACGCTAGACCCTATAGAATCGCAAGAGCCATGTATAATACAAACGAACTAAACGCAGTCCTTGATGAGTGCAGAGCAAAGGGCTATAGAATCGTAATTACTACATGGTTAGCAAAGGATAGCACGAGAGAATATAAAAAAGAAGTAGCAAGCGCAAAAGCCGAATGGTTAAAAGCTAATGGTATCAGGATCGACGAAATTCATTTCTACCAGTACGGAAGAACAAAAGCCGATGCAACTAGAAAGCACGGCGGCTATCAAATTCTTGTAGATGACAACGAAAAAATTCGCAAAGGTTGGCATCTGGGAAATACAATAAATGCAAATGAAAACATCATTGAAGCATTAAAAAAGGTTAGCTAAGGCGCGGCAACTGTGGTGTGAAATGCTACTAACACAGATCACACCGCATGAATGACCGGCCGCCGCATTTTCCTTATTGACATCCTTTTGAAAAAATGCTACAATGTATTTAATCATCAAAGAGAGAAAGAGAGGAAATAAAAATGAGCGGATTTTATGAATTAGAATGTGTAGATTGGTTTGATTTTAGTACCTATTATTATTTTTATAGTCCTCGTGAAATTCGTAATCTTAAGATGGCATTAAATCGTGGCTATGCTCCTGATGCTATGAGATTAGTAATTGATGATAGAGAAGAAAAGCCTATTAAAATTAGATCTATACACAATATTTTTGAATACATCTACAAAAAGTATTTCAAAAAAGCTGGAACCTTCAGAATGGGTTACCGTGTAGATTGGGAAAAAGAAATGAAAAAAATTTTGAAAGAGGGTTGACAAAAACCGGAACATCTGCTATGATTAAATCATCAAAGGAAAGGAGATTTCAAGATGAGAAATCAGATCAATAACTATAAGTCTTATGCAGATCAATACAAGTACATTGTTGCTCGTAGAGTTGATGGAAAGCTCTGGTTCTGGGGCGCTTGGAATGACCGCAACAAAGCAAATGAAGTTGCTCTTGAGATTGGCGGTGAGGTGGTCACGAACGAGTGACCACCAAATAAAAAAAAATAAAAAAAACTATTAACAAATTAATCTCCATGTGATATAATTAAATCATCAAAAAGAAGAAAGAGAGGAAATAAAAATGACTAAGCGTTTTAAGGCAATTTTTGAAGAGGTAAGGGTAGAAAAAGATCTTGCCTGGTGGGAACTGTATGATTCTTCTGAATTTGATGAAGTTGAACGTCGTATTGTTGCAGAGTTTGGTAAAGATGTTTTAGATTCTGATGAATACTGTGATTGGACACATGAAATGACGATGGACTTATAAAATAAGTCCATCAAAAAATTCTAAAAAAAGGAGTTGATAAAAACCGGAATATCTGCTATATTTAAATCATCAAGAGAGAGAGGAGTCAAAACAATGACTAAGACTATCAAGGAAGTATCAATCGACAACATGATTAATGAAGTTTGCAAGCGTTACGGCTTTGAAGCTGAACAGACTATCAACTTTTGCCGTCTGTGTGAAAGAGCTAACAACTACAAATTTATTAGAAAAAAATATCAGAAATTAATGGGAGAGGCTTGACAAGCTCTCCCGAAACTGATATAATACAATCATCAAAAGGAAAGGAGTAAATCAAATGACTACTAATGAACTTTGGACACTGATTGTTGAATATGGAATCGCTACTAATTCTGAAATTGATCTTGTTACCGATATCAACGGTAATTCAATCGAAACTCTGAACGATATCATCTACGCCCGCACAGGATACAGAGACATCGAATCTTATGAAGAGTCAGAATTTGATGATGATGATGAACCTGCTGACATTGATTCTGACATGGGATTTGATCCCTACATGGGGAGTTTTTCTTTTGATTGCTAACTGATGCGCGGCGGCTGCCTTAATCCTCATGAGGCAGCCGCCAAATTTTTATTAAAAAAAGTATTGATATCTTGTCCGGTTATGTTATAATAAGATTATCAAAAGAAAGGAGATAACAAACATGACACTGAGACTTGAAAGAGATAATGAGGTTGTTCTGATTTCTCCCTATGGTTTTGAATGGTATGTAGATACTGAACTGGCGCGGGCGGGCCTGGTCGAAGATCTTGAGGCTGATATCGAAGCGCTACAGGACGAAGGATTTGAGCTGGTCAATTGACCAGCTCTTTTTATTGCGCGGCGCGCCAGCGATCGAGCTGGCGCGTTTTTCCATTATATCACAGCCATCGAGTTTTGTCAAGTGAAAAGTGGCTGACAGATTGCACAAAGTTTTTCCCATAATTTTGTGCAACATTACCATTTGTGTTTTCGGCGGAATCTGCTATAATAATAATTGTCAAGGGGAGGCGCCCAAAGGTGGAGTCTTCGAGAGAGAATAACTAGAGCGCGTGAAGCGTAGCAGGAAAACCTCGATTTTTAAAAACCCCTTGACAATTTTTATAAGATGGTGGTGAAAACTGACTCACCTTAATTAACGTGTAAGCGGGCCAGAGCTCACGCTCGAAAGATTCAGGAGATTTTAAAAGCAAAGAGGGGCTGACTCTCTTGCTTTTTTATTTTGGGCCGGTTTTTTGGTCGTGGCGCCAGCGATCGAGCTGGCGCGTTTTTTCATTATATCACACAAGCTGCACATTTGTCAATAGGCAATTTGAATAAACTTTCAACCATCTGCAGCCCGAAATTTGTGCAAAATGCACAACGCTCAAATAGTCAGAATTATCTGATAATACTTCATCATGCTAAAGCACTAAAGAATTGTCAGAATACTCATGCAATACTTCACTACACTAAAGTCTTAAAGTGTCAGACAATTGCTGAAATAGTTTAACAATAAAATTGCACAAAAAACGGTAGACAAATTTGTGTAAAATTACCCGTTGACATTGCCGGTGGGTGGGTGTATACTCTAGATACAAGATAAGGAAAGGGGTACACACCATGAAGAACATCGCTATTATGAATTTATTAGTAAAAGGATATGAGAGCATTGCTTATACAGATAACTATATCTATGGTTTCCGCTTCAACGGCGCTATCTATATGGTCAATATGAGAGGTCTTGACAGCCGTGTGCTGAAGCTTGATAGGGCTAGCCGTGGGGCTGGATATGCGCTCCGCTTCAAGCCGACAACAGATATTAAGCTGTATATGCTTTCGATGGGCGCAACAGTTCTCTGCTCTACTTCTATATTCGATAGCATTGTAGCCGATAGCCGTTATAACAAGGGCGAAATTTTTGAAAAGCTTGTTACTGAATACTATGGACAGCGGTGGTATAAAGACAGTGTTCCGTTTACCGATGGCGGTGATATGGTTGCCGATGGTATAGCATATCAGATTAAGTTTGAAGGCGCGACCTTCACAAACGAACGTTCGCTCATGAACCTTATGGCAAGGCGTTGAGTCTTGCCATATATTCAAGCTGATTCGCCGTGAAAAATTTCACATAAAGAATTGACAATAGAGCCGACATGTGATAACGCGGCGTCCGTGGTCTGTAATGACTACGGACATCGCTTTATTACAAAAAGAACCGGCCGCCGAAAAATTTTTTAAAACCCCTTGACAAACAACTGAATAGGTGCTACAATTAAATCATCAAAAGGAAGGAGATAAAAACTATGAAAAATTTTATTATAATATTAAAAATCTTAATTTGGTTCTTTGTCCTTTCATTTGTTTCAACACATATTTTTACAGAACCCACTAATTTATATTGGTTAATTCTTATAGTTATTTCACTCATTAGTATTTTTATGGGAATAAATTAAAAAAATTTGATTTGATATTATATGGTAAAAGAGGATTAAAGATGACAGAAAAAGAAATTAAAATTATTAATAATTATCTTCTTGAGGTTGTAAAAAATAGCTATAAATGTCAGCATTGCTCTATGTGTCATAATAACAATATTTGTCTTTTTGCTTATAATTGTATTAAAAAAGATTTCTATTATTATAAAGAAGAAGATTAAAAAATCTTCTTCTTTTTTTATTAAAACCTCTTGACAAAAAATCGGGCCGCAGCCGGCCGCCGCAAATTTCCCCTTGACAAACAATTAAAAATCTGCTATATTATAATTACAAAAAGGAAAGGAAAGTACAAAATGAAAATTCTTGTTTTCGATATGGATGGAACTATTGCAGACCTTTACGGAGTGACCGATTGGCTTAAGTCTTTACAGAACAATGACCCAAGCCCTTACTACAATGCCAATCCGCTGTATGATATGGATGTTCTCACCGATCTGCTGGATGCTCTCAAGTCTTTAGGCTGGAGAATTGTAGTAACCACATGGCTTGCAAAAGGCTCTAATGCTAAATATGATAAGATGGTTCGTGAAGCTAAACTGGCATGGCTTAATAAGTATCATTTTCCCTATGACGAAATTCACATGGTTAAATATGGTACTACAAAAGCCAACTGCACTCGTAAGCATGGTGGATTCCAAATCCTTGTTGATGATAATGAAAATGTCCGTAAGGGTTGGACACTGGGTGATACCATTGATGCTCGTCACGATATCACAGAAGTCCTTTTGAAACTCATTTCGGCGGAGTTGCAGTAGCTCCTCTATCTACACCGGACAAGAATTCAGATAATACCCCAAATATTCAGACTTGCTTTTTGAAAACGTCTATAGTATTATAATAACAGATCAAGGGAAAAAGAGTTCTGCCCCCTAAAAATCTGAAAGTTATAGAAATTTTCAGACTTGACAAAAGCAGAAAAATATGTTATAGTATTATCATCAAAAGAAAAGGAGAAAAACAAATGAGAAAGCTCGTCTATGACATTATTGAGAACGGTAAGGTTATTGAGACTACCCCCATTTTAAGCAAGGCTAAGGCATCTGGAAATTACAAGACCCGCCTCGTCAGGATTTATGACGAGACTCATTTTGACCGCTCCAAGTGCAAGAAGTCAGCTGAGTGGCTGGCAGCTCATCCCGATTATATGGGATAGATCCCAAAGTTGCAGGCACACGCCGCGCAGGTTTGAAATTGAATCTGCGCGGTGCGCCCACGTTCGATTGGGCGCGTTTTTTGATTATATCACGCAAGCTGCACATTTGTCAATAGCAAAATTGCACAAAAATAATGCCTGCTCCCGCCCGAAATTTGTGCTTGACAGCTAAAGAACTTTATGATATAGTATAATCGTCAAGAGAGGAAGGTGATGTCAAGTATGACTGACATGGATAAGCTGATTACGAGTATTATGAAGGAAGCTGAGAAAGATGGCGAACCCGTGACCCGTGAGGAAGCCAAGGAAATGGCTGAGATGGAAGTCAAGGCCAAGAGTATCAATAGGTACGAACAGAGCATGAAGCCGAGAAAGAAGGCCGTCAGGGAACGCAAGGTTGACGAACAGAAACTTGAAATTATCAACGCTCTCAATGCGGCGGTTGCTGAGTTTGCAGATGGAACTACTTCCGTAAAGAATGAAGCTGAAGTGTCGTTCACTTGTAAGGGAGTTGATTACACCGTCAAGCTGATTAAGCACAGACCACCAAAGAAGACTATTTAGTAAGGCGCGGATTAGCTCCGCGTCTTTTTTTATCTGAATCAGTTAGTACTAACTAACCGCCGGCCGCGAATTTTCAGACAACTTAACAAATATTCAGACTTGCATTTTAGCAAGAATTTTGATATACTATAATCATCAAGGGAAAGGAAAGTCAAACAAGCAAACAAAAATCCCATGAGGAAGAGAAAAGTGCTTGACAAACAAAAATCCCTATGATATAATAAGTATGTAAGATGAAGAAAGGGAAATGGTTCCCGACTCACACAAAAGAAAGAGGTGTTGTTTATGACTAAGGTTCAGATGTTCAATGCTATTGCTGAGATTCCTGCTGTTGCTGAGATGGAAGGCGCTGTCGATTTCCTGCACAAGGAAGCTGAACTGGTAAGCAAGCACAATTCTCGGAAGTCTAGCACTCCGACTAAGACGCAGAAGGAGAATGAGGCTGTAAAGGAGAAGATTCTGGAAGCTATGGCGAACTCTGAGAACGCTATGACTGCTACTGAGGTTGGCAAGGTTCTCGGCCTTACTCCGCAGAAGATATCGGCTCTGATGAGACAGCTCATTGAAGCTGGCAAGGTCGAAAAGACCAAAGATAAGAAGGTAACATATTTCAGTCTCATTGACTGAGGTATTGGGACGTTGGGAGCACTTTCCAGCGTCCCAGTTTTTTTTGACTATTTTATTGTCAGAATATTCTGAAAATTTGGCCGGTCGCAAGATTAGGCTTGACTAACTAATTATGCTGTGGTATAATGTAATGGTAATAGAGTTGTTTTCAGCAGAATAGAAAAAATATCATCGAAATTATAACTTTGCTTCTTGAATTTATGCAGAGTCCTAATGGTGATTGAGGCGCCGGCGCGGCTGTACAAGTTGCATAAAATGACTTCTGTATTTTTATGCAACTTTTTCGCTTGACTTCCTACGCCCGCCGTGGTATTATTAAATAGTCGAAAGGAGATAGGAAAATGGATCATCGAATTAGCTACAAAATTGTATTAGATACTGAAACATGCCCTTGTGATAAGGATTTTGAAGGTGTGTCAGCGTGGAATATGTTCGTCTACGACTGCGGTTGGGCGGTAGTAGATAAGCGTGGCAAGGTTTATAGAACTCGCTCATTTGTCAATGCAGATATCTTTTTAGGCGAAAAGAATCTGATGAAGTCCGCTTACTATGCAAATAAAATCCCGAACTATTGGGATGAAATTAAGAACGGTCAGAGAATTCTGACAAGTTTCTACAATATTCAAAAGACTCTGATGAATGACATCAAAGAGTTTGAAGTAACGCAAATTTTCTGTCATAATTGCTACTTTGATTATGGAAGTCTGACAAATACGCAAAGATGGGAAACAAAATCAAAATATAGATACTTCTTTCCCAAAGAGATTGAATTGATGGACACTTTGAAAATGGCGAGACAGGTAGTTGCAAAAACTCCTAGTTATCAGAAATTTTGTGAAGATCATGGGTATTTGACAAAAATAGGTAGACCCAAACTAACGGCAGAGGTTCTTTACAGATATATTACAGGAAAAACAGAATTTTCTGAAAATCATACAGGATTAGAGGACACTTTAATCGAAAAGGAAATAATGGCTTATTGTTACAGAAAACATAAAAAAATGGATGGGCGGTTGTTCAAAAACCGCCCAGTTGTCTGACAATTCCTCAGGCGGCCGGCGCGCCGTCATTTTGCACAATCAAATTAAGTACAGCAAGAAAAATTTTGTGCAATCTGTACAGTTGACTTTTTTCTTGTGTTGCCGTATACTTTAATCATCAAAGGGAAGGGGGTACAGAACATGGCAGATTTCAAATTAAAAGGTAAAGTTTTTACAGTTGACGAATCCGATATCAAGGATATCATGGAAACCGAAAAGATGGACAGAGAAACCGCAGTCCGTTGCTACTTTGAGGACATGGGCTTAATTGACGCGGGCGAGAAAGCTACTATTACAGAGGTAGCAAGCACGCCGCAGAAAAGGCGGTATGTAAAGTCTGATAAGCCTAGAAAAAAGGCTGAACGTGTTCGCAAGGTTGACGAAGAAAAGAAAGTTATTCTTAACAAGTTAATGAGCGTGATTGACGCAGAAAAGACAGTCAAGAATGAAGCGGAATTTTCATTCAATCTGAACGGCACAGATTACACAGTCAAGTTAGTGAAACATCGTCCTAAAAAGGGTGGAGAAAGTGGCGCCAAGTAAGGCGCCACTTTTTTACTTTAACGTAATGAAGCGGCCGGCGCGCCAAACTGAAAAATTCAAGTGGCAAAGTTGCACAAAGATCTTTTATCAAATTTGTGCAAAATGCCAATTGTGCTTATTTGGAAAATTTGTTATTATAATAATGTCGAAAGGGAAGAGAGCCAAGGACATCAAGTAAGGGTGTTGACGAGACTAGCTCCGCCGATGTTCGGAACGCTGTTACAGCTTGAAGGACTTGCAAAAAGTTCAAAGAATCTCTTGACACAGCTTCAAAAAAATGCTATAATGTATTTACAAGGTAAGGAAAGGGAAATAACTCCCAATCCAATCTCACACAAAAGAAAGAGGTGTTGTTTATGACTAACATGACCAAGGTTCAGAAGTTTGAAGCTATTGCTAAGGCTCTTGAAGGCGTTACTCTTGACGGTTTTGATGCTCAGGCTTTTCTTGCATCTGAAATTGCTCTGGTGAACAAGCGGAACGCTCGGAAGTCTAGCACTCCGACTAAGACGCAGAAGGAGAATGAGGTTGTAAAGGCTAACATTCTCTCTACTCTTGAGGGGGCTGAAGATGGCATGACCGCTACTGAGGTTGGCAAGGTTCTCGGTCTCACTCCGCAGAAGGTTTCCGCTCTCATGAAGCAACTGATTGCGGATGGCAAGGTTTCTAAGGACAAGGTTGGCAAGTCCACTCTGTTCTCCCTTGTCTAGTCTAAGAGGCGCAAGCCCCTCACTCACAACTGAATACAGAACGAAAGGATGACTTTCAACAGTAGCAAGACCTGTCTTAATGCTGTGCTTTCAGTGGGGCAATACGCCCCACTTTTTTGTGCTATTTGCTCGGCGTTGCGCACACGGTCGGTGCGCAACGCTTTTGATGTCAATAGTAATAGTAGCTAAATTTTTCGGCGAAATTTTGTGCAATGTGCCAGTTGCATCTTTCCTGTAATGTGGTATACTATAATCATCAAAGGAAAGGAGATCTAAGACATGACAGAAGTAGAACAGACAAAAATGATTTTATTAAAGCAGATGCACGAATATGTTATTAATATTGGTGATGAAGATTTATATTGGGATTGGATTACAGCAGCCATCCCCGATGAGCCTACTGACGATATTTATGAATTTATTGCAACTCATGAAGATTCATGGTTAAATTGCTGTGAAGTATTCCATAAGATTTATTTAGCCTCGAAAGAAGAAGAATGATGCGGCGGCGCCCATGGTTAAAGTAACTATGGGCGCCACTTGAAGCATCCCCAACCGCGCCGGCGCCAAAATTCCGAAAATGTCAAATAAAAAGTTACACAAAAATAATCATTCAAATTTATGCAACTTTACTATTGTATAAAAAAGAAAAATTTGATATTATAATAATGTCGAAAGGGAAAAGGGCTTCCGCCCCAAAGAAAAAATAAAAAACCTATTGACAAATAAAATAAAATCTGATATACTTATTATATAAGGTAAGGGAAAGTCAGAAGAGAACAAATCAATAAAAAATCTTCTAAAAAGATTAAAAATCTCTTGACAAAACAAAAACCTTAATGTATAATAAGTATGTAAGATGAAATAGGGAAGCAATTCCCACAACAAAATCATTCAATGAAAGAGGTGTTTAGTATGGCAGATATCAAGATGAATAAGGTTGCAAAGTTTAACGCTCTTGCTAACATGATTGCTGAGGATGCTACTTTTGAGGATGGCTCTGATGTTCGTGAGTTCCTCACACATGAAGCTGAGGTGACTGCAAAGCGCAACGCTCACAAGTCGTCCAAGCCTAGCAAGAAGCAGATTGAGAACGCAGAGCTTGTTGAGCGTATCAAGTCCATTCTTGCTGATTCTGAGAATGGCATGACCACTACAGAGATTTCCAAGGCTCTCGGTGGAGAATATACCCCGCAGAAGATTTCTGCACTTCTGCACAGAGCTGATGGTATTAACATCACGAAAGAGAAGAAGGTAACGTACTTCTCTGTTGACTGATCTCCTTTCCATTGTCGCCCGTGGGGGTATGAAGCCCCCCACGGTATTATAAATGCGCTTGTCGCCTAGCGGTTTGGCACACGACTTTTAATCGTGTCTAGGTGGGTTCAACCCCCATCAAGCGCACGCAAATTTCCTACATTTTGTACCCTCCTTTCTTGAGAATCCCCACATTTTGTGGGGATTCTTTAATTTTATTTTACTATTTTTACTGAATTTTCAGAATTTTTGGCCGGCCGCCGCATTTTTGTGCATTTTGTATACTTTTTGGCTAGATTTCATCAATTTTTCTACTTGTTTTTTATAAAAAACTATGATATCATTTAATCATCAAGAGGAAAGGAGATGAAAGTTATGGCTACCAAAGAAGAGTACAGACCACGATCTTGTAGCACTTAAACGTACATTAGCAAATTTGTAAAGAAAATTTATGCAATTTTGCTACTTGCGGGATTTTCTTCATTGATGTATAATTTAAGAAAATTAAGGTAATTGCAGTTCTTTCACGAATAGTAAAAGGAGAAAGGTGAGACACATGAAATTTACTGCTGTTGTTCCTGTTGTGAAATACGAAACTAAAACCTATGATGTAGATGTCTCTGAGAATGAAAAAAAGATTATTAAGGCTTATGAAAAATGGTATGATGACATGAGAGACAAAAATCAACAAGTACTCATTGATGCTCTTACGCGGGATGATAATAAATTTGATTCAGATGTCGATAATTTTGAAGATTGGGTGAACTATATAATTCGCAATATTCGAACAGAAATTTACCGCAAAGAAATGTGGGAAAATGAAAATGAGGCTATTTATGACGTGCATGATGTCCATGGCCTTGCTGATGGTGATTTTAATTTTCCTGATTGACAGGCGGCCCCGTGGTCGAAATATCACGGGGCTTTGCTTTGCGCGGCCGGCCACAAAATTTTTGTGCATTTTGTATACTTTTTGACTAGATTTCATCAATTTTTCTACTTGTTTTTTATAAAAAACTATGATATCATTTAATCATCAAAAGAAAAGGAGATGAAAGTTATGAAAGGCTATGTTTTTACTTTTGGCTATGATGATTTTGGCGAAGATGTCGCTCCAGCACATGAAGAAGGTATTTATCTTAATTTTGATAAGGCTTTTAAGAGATTGTGTGAATTGAATAGTAAAATGTTAAATAGTAAAAAGAAGAGCCCTTTTTTTGAAAAAGGATATAGTGAAGATTATTATCCAGATAATGATATTGAATTAAAACAAGCAGAAGAAACGAAAAATTGGGAATTGTTCGATACTCTATTAAATAAACATCGTATAACAGATATTGAAAAAATTTGTTCTATGTATTGTGTAAATAAAAAGCCTTATTTTGAATTCTATGCTATTGAAGAAATTGAAATTTTTGAATAAGATTTTTTCTCGGCGGATAATTTTATTTTATCTGATGCGGCGGCCGAGGTGATTTCACACCTCGGCCTTTGCTTTGCGCGGCCGGCCACAAAATTTATAAGATGTCAAGTCTTGATTTTGTGATTTTGGCGGCGCGTTTTCGGCGAAGCAGCGCCGCGAATTTTCAGACAATTCACCCCTGCACCTTTTTATTTTCAGAATTTTCAGACAACTCCCGCCCGCGCTTTCCCGATTCACCGCACTAAAGTGACCCTCGCAAGCACCTGCGCCTATATGGCCAAAATTCCCGTTCCGAGAGCCCCCCATAGGGAGCCTGCTGCCGTTCCGAGGATAAATTCTATATGGCCTCGGGCCTCGTTCCGTAAAGAAATAGGGCGGCTGCCGCTTGACATTTATTAAAATTTATGTTATAATATTAAAAAAAGGCTCCTGCTGCCATAGCAAGAGCCTTGATTTTATTTATATATTATTATATAATTATAATGGAGAGGTAGGGAAGGCAGCAGGCCAGTGGTGTCCTATAAAAGAGTATACTTCTCATTATATATATTATATAATAAATTTTAATAGAACGCAAAATCTGCGCTGAGATCTTCTTTAAACGAAGCCTTAGACTTATTCTATCAATAACAGAGAGTAAAGACGGAGACGATAAAGTTAGTGTAGTGTAGGCATGAGGCTGCGCCACCTCACTACTACTAAATGCTACTAAATGCTACTAAATGCTACTAAATGCTACTAAATGCTACTAAGCACTACTAAAGTTGCCATTTTCACTACTACTAAATGCTACTAAATATCTTGCTTACTTTAAAAAGCACTCTCCTAAGTCTCATCTGTCAATAATAAAGTAGCTCTTGCCACCTTCTCACCGATCTTTTCTTCAAGATCATTCAAAAAACACACATACTTATCCTTCCTGCCAATACTTGATATATCTTCAAAATATTGCCAAGCCTAATCCTTCTCAATCTCGCCATCTTCAACCATCAGTTTAGTCATTAAAGCCTTTTCTGTTACATCACCGAAATACAGCTTTAATAACCTATCTTTGAGTCGCCTCTAATCATCAGTAAATAATTCATAATCTTCATCAATCTGTTTACAAAGAACATAGATACATCTACCAAGTTGCCCTCTTTCTTTAAAAGGATGACCATACCCTTCTGTTCTAATACGTACTATATTATTATAAACAGTTCTAGAAGCAAGATTTAAAGGTTCTCCATCACGCTCACAATCTCTAACAATCTTCTATGCTACGTGCTTGCAAGTGTCTGGTTTACCTGGTTTCCATTCTTTGTCAAAATATTTTGCCATTCTCACCAAATTTTCCTTCCTTTTCGGTTGATAAATAGGATCAATGACTTTATCTATATAGACTTTTCTACCCTACTTATGCCATTCAGCATAACTAGATAATTCTTTCAAATATTTAACCTTATGACTAGTAATACTTGTTTGAGAAACACCCCTCCACTAAGCAAATTCTTTATTAGTAAAGAGTCCCACTTTCAATTGACTCAAAATAACTTCCCTCCTTCAGACCCGAAATAAAAACCAACCATTCGAGGGAACTCTAAAAAATATATAGGATTCCCTCGAATGGTTGGTTTTGTCTCTCAGTCTCATCTCAAAATATCTATAGTCAAAACCTTTAGTTCCATATTAACTGACACACAAAAATCCCCAGAGCCTCGTCTTCTACCCCCGTTCATTTAATATTAAAAACCAACTATACCCCCTTATAAAAGTTTGTCCTATATAAAAAGTGGAGAAGCGTTAGCTTCTCCACGCCAGTTGTTGGCAGCTTGTCTGCCAACAACTGTAAAAATAGTATAACCTCATCTACAGCGGCCGCCGCTATTATTATTTTTTATAATTCAATATAATCTTATCCACCATCCATCTCTGCGCCACAGTTCGGACAGTAATTTGCGTCTCCTCTGCCGGCATTTACTCCTCTAAAGTCAAGATAATTTCTACAATTCGAACACTTATAAACTCCATGCTTCTGATCAATCCAGTGCGCATGTACTACCGGCACGGCATCTATAGTTGGCTGTGCATCAATAAGATTGTGAGCATACTCTACGCATTCACCTTCAGGTGTACCGGCTACATAAAGAATCAAAGTTGCTAACTCGTCTTGAATAATATCTGCATCAATTAGCCTCATTCGTCTTCCTCTTTATATGTTATTCCAAGTTCATCCATCTTATACTTTTTGTTTAACTTCATTCCCAAGTACATTTTTCTCGAATCAAAATTAGGAAATTCTAGCTTTCCGTCATAAAGTTTTATGAATAAGAATGCCAGACTAAAAGAGTATCTACGGTCATCGAAAACAATCGCTGGGACTTTTTCGACATATTTCACTACTCCACGGAATGGTTTCAGAACCATTTTGAGATATTCCCGCTCTGCATCATCAAGAACCTGTGAGTTATAAATATCACTAATTAACGTAGGCTCTTTATCTTCCCATTTGATAGCAGAAAACAGATGGTTGAAATAGGAAAAGCGGTTATAACCATCAAAGTACCAACTGTCCTCTTCTTTTCTAGGCTTTCCCTCGTAAATACACAAATTTCCATCCCAGTCTCTAGCCATCCATTTATACTCCTTGTCAATGTTTTTGGCAATAGTTTTTTCAACCTCAGTAAATGTCTTCATAGTTATTTCTCCTATAATTACTTAGTATAATGAATTTCTTCTCTACTTCGTTTCTGCATTGTATGGCTTTGGTAATGGCATCCAGGCAATAGGTACTGAACCCTTGTAAAAAGCATCTATCTTATTTTGGTCGAAACTGCTCAACTTACCATTCTGAAAACTAATGTGCTTTACAAATCTCTTTCCCTCCGGATTTTCAAAAGTAACATAAACTTCATCTGAAATTGTTGTCCCAAATTTCTTCGTTCCAATCCATTCATGCTCTTCTGGCATTCTTTCACTGCACGGAATCCACCGCTGTTCTGGCTGTGCGGATGGCAAATCTTTTATCTGATCCCACACCTTTGCAACATTCTTGTCTCCAGTAACGCTCCATACTGCATCTGCCACATCAATCGCCTGCTGCCTGCTGATTGTATCGCTCATTCTTCTGTCCTTTCTTCCCTGTATGGTTCTGGTAACTCACGCCATGCAATAACATGATGGTTTTTCGGGTGTATTTTGTACTCATCCGAAAAACTTGCCCAGTCAGGATCGTCATCTTCTCCATAACGGCTTGCAATTTCAACGTATCTGCATGACTTGTTACAATCTTCTCTGCCGTCATAGTCTCTTGTGACCAATACATCTTTGCCTCTTTCAGGCAACCGCTCACTGCACGGAATCCATCTTTCTTTCTTAGGTGCAGGTGTTACTGATGGTACATTGTCGGGATTAGCAACTAACGAACTTCCTGCTTTTAACCCAATCCTAACTCTTACATCATCATAAGTTTTTGCATGATTCTCAAGAAATTCACATACTGCTTGTCTATTTACGGCATCCTCACAAGGCTCTTGCTCTAGTGCTTTGATTGCCATATCAAGTGCTTCAAATGCCGCTTGATTTATCTGTGGCTCCCATGCCTCTGGCTCTTGTATCCGTTTGAGCATTGCTATTGCTTCTGCTTTCGTCATTCCTTATCCTCCTGTTTTGCTTACTCTTTTACGATTTCAAAATTATATGTCTTTCCGCAATGCTTAAAACTCCTGCGGCCCTTTTCGTCAAAGTGAACTCTTGACGAATAAGTAAAGCCATCAAACAAAACAGTTATGGTTTCGGCACCACTTGGGTACGTTGTCAGACTACAAAAGATAATTTCATGCTCAGTGTCATTGTTATTCAGATTTTCAATTTTGACTTTCATTTTTGCTTTTCCTTTCTCAGTGAATCAAAAACAGGTCAAAATAACTATTCAGCTTTCTTCTCTAGTCATTTTTTACTCCTTTCATTCAGTCGTTCAATCCTCGCTCCATAATTCAAACGATTCACCTGCCTTTGCCCCCGATTCCTTTAATTGCTTTACATATTGAATTGCGTCTTCCTCAACAAGATCATGTGGTTCATCCATTTTATCAATATCCCAATCTTTAAGCAAAATATCTAGGCTTTCATCGTTTTCCACTTCCATGATTTCTCCACGGTTTGGAATATACCCTGAACAACTTCCAACATCTGCAAGAATGTATCTC
>Ga0256404_1008088_pt1 | contig 16075 bp, 16 predicted proteins | sample RumenRJG_01DNA_FD_185990 | JGI IMG/M metagenome (GOLD analysis project Ga0256404, IMG submission 185990) | Bovine rumen microbial communities from Lethbridge, Alberta, Canada - RJG_01 | ecosystem: Host-associated > Mammals > Digestive system > Stomach > Rumen | place: Canada: Alberta | collected...
GTCTGCAAATTTTATTTGGCAAACAAGTCTCGTTATTTAAAATAAAGCCAGATATTATATATCAGTATGTTGACTTTATTACATATTTAATAGCTAACTACTCCCTTATTTAGAAATTATTATACATTATTCTCTTATTTTTGACAAGTAATTTACACAATTACTATATTGATATTACTTATATATTTTAATTTATTTTGTGCTGAACATCAAAATCTTCTGAACAAATTTATTTTTACAATAACCTAAATATTTCATCTGATTTTTTTCTTATATTTAATATTGATTTACTATCAAAATACGTCTTTTTAGGATTTATTTGAACTATTTTAGCATTTTTATTTATATGATTCCCATAAGACCAATAATATGAACCATTTGCTCCAATTATGATAATCAGTTCTGCAAGTTCTACCCATCTTCTTGCTTTTTCTGCCTCTGTTCTTAATTGTCCGACATGAGCATATATTGGAAAAGCCCCAATTACTCCTCCACACTCGCATCTTGGTGTTTTTCCTTTATTCCATATATTTATATCATTATACTGTTTACCACATTTTAAACATTTATTAACTGCAAAACTTCCCTGTATTTCAGCAACATTTTTTGACCCTGCAATAGAATGTAAATGATCTATATTAGTTGTTATTATTCCTTGTATTTTACCTTCATTTTCTAATTCTGCAAGTTTCCTATGTGTTACAGTTGCACCATTATTAAATATAGGTTCTAAAAATGAGTTCCAAGCTGCTTTATAATACCTTTTAGGCATAGTTTTTAATATTATTTCTGAACTCATTTGTAGAACTGTTGGTAAATGCCAATGTTCAACATCTCCTATTCCAGAAGATACTGATACACCTGCTCCTGTTATAACAATTGTATAATTACTATTATTAATAAAACTTTTTAATTCTTCAATTTGACTATTCAATAGTATCAGCCTTTCAAGTTATTTGAAATTTCCTCTATCTTTTTATTGATAGAAATATATTGCATTATTTCTTCATCAGTTAATTCTTTTATAATACTTTCTATAAATATAATTGCATTTTTTCTTTTTTGGAGAATGTCTTTTTTTCCTTTTTCTGTAATTGTAATAATAGTCTTTCTTTTATCATTAGGATCTGTTTTCTTAATTACTAACATTTTATCTTGTAATGTATTTATTATTGCAGCTACTCTAGGCATTGTTATATTTAATTTCTCACTTAACTCACTTTGACTTACACTATCGTTATTAAGCAAATATAATAAAACTCCCGATTCTCCTTGTGAGATATTAGATGGCATTTTATCTACAAATTTTTTTCTATTAGTTAAACTATTAAATATTTCTTCTGCCTTTTCATTATAGTTCATTTTTAATTCTCCCATTCAAAATTTCCTTTTCCTGCACCTAGTTCAAAATGATATTTTATTAAACCAACATTACTGCCTGTAAATATACCATTACTACATTCTATCTTTACTCTATTCCCATTTCCTATGAGCATAAAGTCTTGTTTGTTTAATGCTGTTGGAGCAAGTAAAGCTCCATCCACACCACTAATAAACCAAGATGGAATAATAGTACCTTCATATTTAGAAACATCTTCTACATTTTTTGACTTATGTGGTACGCCTTGTGTTTGACCATATCCAATAGCAATTATTCCAGTTACCTTTTTATTATCTACATAACTACTTACAGACCTATTAAATGTTCCACCAACCCACCAAGTATTTAATCCTAATGTTTGAGCATATAACATTATATCTGCTCCAGAATATCCTAATCTTTCATCTAAATTTCCACTCACATCTCCTGCAAGAATTATAAAGTTATTTACACCTTTAGCCATTATTAACTTCATAATACTACTTACACCTTTGCTATTATTAATCATAAGTTTCATATTAAGATTATAAGTTTTATTATTCAGTTCAATTCTTTCATTTATTTTTGCAATAATCTCATCGGATAAAGGTTTATCTGTATATTTACGAACCATGTGTCTTTTTTGCATAGCTTCTTTAAAATCCATAGCAATCACTCCTTAATTATTACTTAATACTATTAACTAATTTATCATATTATATTAATTTTGTAAAGATAAATACAAAAAAATTAGAAAGAATTTTAATCTTCCTAATTTCAATCTATTGTATATTTTTGTTCTAAATATAAAAATTTTGTGAACTTCCTGATAAATTATAATTTTTTTGTTCTAATACTTGTTAACAATACCAAAATCTTGTTAATAAGTTTGAATGATTTTACTTGTACTGAATATCAAAATATTCTACTCATTTCTATATTCTATAAACTATGATTCTCTATATTTTTTAGTCATTTTTCTATAATACTCACTCCCATTTTGCAATGAAATTAATAAAAAGCATAGAATTTTTTCGATTTTCTATGCTTAAATAAAAGGGGATGTTTTCTCATTACCAAGTATTATATAGTGCTTGACAATGGATCTTCCTATTGTATTATAATTTTCTTATTTTCTTTCTCAATTGGTAATTTAACTATCATTGTTGTTCCAACATTCTTTTCACTTTGAACTTCAATTGCTCCTTCTGATAAATCTATTATTCTTTTTGCTATTGCTAATCCTAAACCACTACCATGTTTCGAATGAGATTTATCAATTTGATAAAATTTTGTAAAGATTTTTTCTTTTTCTACATCATTCATTCCAATACCATAATCTCGTATCTTTACTTCTATTTTTTCTTCATTTTTCTCTAAACTAATGTCAATTTCCCCATTTTGTTTTGAAAATTTAATACTATTATCTATTAAATTTGTCCATACTTGAAATAGTAAATCTTCATCGCCAAAAAAGTATTCTTCCTCCATATCTATATTGAATTTTAACTCTTTTTCTTTCCATTTATTTTCAAGAAATGTAATTGCTTTTCTAATTTGCTCTGCTATATTAATTTCATCTTTGCTTGTAATTCTATTCTGATTTTGTAATTTTGATAATTTTAGCATATTGTTTGATAAATTTAATATTCTAGCTGTTTCCCCATTTATAATACTAATATCTTCGTTTCTTTCTTCTTTAGATAAATTATCATCTTTTAGTAGGTCAGTAAATCCCTGTATTGAATTTATAGGTGTTCTTATTTCATGAGATACATTATCAATAAAATCTTTTTGCAAGTATTCTACACTTCCTAATTCTTTAGCCATTCTATTGAAATTTTTTGTCAAATCTCCAATTTCATCGTTTCTTGTGGTTTCTAATTTAATATTAAAATTACCATCTGCTACTTTTTGCATTGCTTCATTTATTTGTTTTATAGGTATTAAAATTTTCTTATCAGTTATTTTAACTAATGCAAAAGCTATTACAGCAGTATTAAATACCAAAATTAATGCTGTTCTTCTTAATATTGTTTTAACCTGATTAACTTCCTCATTATTGTCAATACTAATATGTACCAATTCTTCTGTAATTTGGTTATTAACCAATAAATAATATCCAATTAATGATGTTAATAAAATTAGTGAAACAGCTAAAATAAAATTTAATATTATACTTTTTGTTAATGATTTTTTCTTTTTATTATTCAACATTTATATTTATCCTCTTTCTTTTATAACACACTTATAGCCAACACCTCTAACAGATACAATTTCAAATTCGTTAATATCATGCAATTTTTCTCTTATTCTCTTTATATGAACATCTATAGTTCTATAATCAGAATCATTATCCAATCCCCAGATTTCTTCCATTAAATCCATTCTGCCTAAAATAGTATCTGGTGTACTCAAAAGTTTATATAGTAATTGAAATTCTTTTTGAGCAAGAGCATAATTCTTTCCATTTTTAGTTACACTCATTTGGTTATAATCAACAACTAAATTTCCTATTCTAATCTTCTTTTCATTTACACTTTGACTTCTTCTTAATAAAACCTGAACTCTTAAAATAAGTTCTTCCATATTTATTGGCTTTACCATATAGTCATCTGCTCCAAGTAAAAATCCTTCCTTTTTATCTTTTATATCACTTTTTGCAGTAATTATTAATATTGGAATTTTATATTTACTTGTTCTTAACTCTTTTATTAATTCAAAACCATCCATCTTAGGCATCATAACATCACTTATTATTAAGTCTATATAATTTTGGTCAAGTACATTTAATGCTTCTTCCCCATTAATTGCTTCGTATGTTATATAATTGGACTTTTTAAGCCAAGTAACAATTAATTTTTTTAAGTTTTTATCATCTTCAACTACTAATACTTTAAACATTTAATCCTCCATTGCTTTATATTTTTTACTCATCCTTTGTAGTATTAATTTTAAATAATTTCATAAGTTCAACTATAAATATAGGTGACAATACAAGTAAAACAATTTCTATTATATTATCTCTTGGTAATACAGGAATACTGAATACTCCTCTTAAAGGTGGAACTAATAATATTACAAATATTAAACATGCTGCTATAATTATTGCCCCTATAAGAACTTTATTGTTAAATATGTTACTTCTAAATAACGAATTTTTATTGTTTCTAATATTAAATACATGAACAAGTTCAGAAAGAGCTAAAACTATAAATGCCATTGTTTGCCCTACTTCTATTTTGCTTTGATCTAATGTTAATCCATCAATTGGAACAGTTGTAGTTTTTAATCCTACAATAAAAGCTATTAATGTAATTAAACCAATCATTATTCCTTGATAAATAATTCTAAATGCCATTCCTCTTGTAAATATTCCCTTAGTTTGTTTTGTTGGCTTTCTATTCATAACATCATCATTTGCTGGGTCAAATGCTAAAGCCAAAGCAGGTAATGAATCTGTTACTAAATTAATCCACAAAATATGTATTGGTAATAATATTTCTATTAGTCCTGCATCAGAAACTCCTGTCATCTTTGCTATTATACCAGAAAATAATGTCGCAAGCAATAAAACAACAATTTCTCCAATATTGCTTGAAAGCAAAAATTGTATAACTTTTAATATATTATCATATATTCGTCTTCCTTCTTCAACAGCTGACACAACAGTTGCAAAGTTATCATCAACTAAAATTACATCAGCAGCTTCTTTTGCAACATCAGTTCCAACTTTTCCCATTGCACATCCTATATCTGCTGTTTTTAAAGCTGGACTATCATTTACACCATCACCTGTCATGGCAACAATTTCATTATTTGCTTGCCATGCTTTTACGATTTTAACCTTATGTTCTGGAGAAACTCTTGCATACACTGAATATTTTCTAATATCTCTTTTTAATTCTTCATCAGAAATTTTATCTAACTCAATTCCTGTTATTGCTTCACTTTCATTTTCTAATATTCCCAATTTCTTTGCTATTGCAATAGCAGTAATTTTATGGTCGCCAGTAATCATAACAGTTTTTATTCCTGCTTTTTTACACTTTTCTACTGCTTTTTTTGCTTCTTCTCTTGGAGGATCTATCATTCCTACCATGCCAACAAAAGTGAGGTTCATTTCAATTTTTTTCATTTCTTCTTTTGTAGGTTTATGGTCTAATTCCTTATATCCAAATGCTAAAACTCTCAAAGCATCTTTTGCCATTTCTTCATTTTTTACAGCAATTTCATTTTTATATTCTTCTAAATTTGTTTTTATTTCATTATTTACAATATATGAATTGCATCTCTTTAGTAATTCATCAACTCCACCTTTTGTATATATTAAATATTTTCCATTTTCTTCATGAACAGTTGTCATTAATTTTCTTTCTGAATCAAATGGTACTTCATCTACTCTCGGATATTGTTCAAATAGTGATGGTTCAAAAGCAAGTTCAAATCCCATACTTACTAATGCTGTTTCAGTTGGATCTCCTGTTAATTTTTTGTTTTGAGATACTTTTGTATCATTACATAACATTGCAATGTGTACTAATCTTTTTAACTCTGGAATTTTAGTCATATCTGTATCTGCTTTTACTAATGTACTCATATCCATAGTTTCGCTATCAGTATAAATTTTTTGTACTGTCATTTTATTTTGTGTTAAAGTTCCTGTTTTGTCTGAACATATAACTGAACTGCTTCCTAATGTTTCAACAGCTGGTAATCTTTTTACAATAGCATTTTTCTTTACCATTTTTTGTACTCCAATTGCAAGTACAATGGTTGATACAGCAGCTAGTCCTTCTGGTATTGCTGCAACTGCTAAACTAACAGCTGTCATAAACATAGATATTGGTTCTTTGCCTTGAATTAATCCTAATAAAAATATAATTACACATATTACAAGACAAACTATTCCAAGTGTTTTTCCAAGACTATTTAATTTCTTTTGAAGTGGTGTTGCTTGCTCTCCTGTATTTGATATTATTTCAGCAATTTTTCCAACTTCTGTGTCCATTCCTGTTTCAACAACTATTCCTTTTCCACGACCATATGTTACTAAACTAGATGAAAATAGCATATTAGCTCTATCACCAATTGGAAGTTCTTCTTCTTCAATTCTATTTGTAAATTTTTCTACTGGAACAGATTCACCGGTTAATGATGATTCCTGAGCTTTCAAATTTATAGCTTCACAAATTCTTAAATCAGCAGGTACATAATCTCCTGTTTCTAAAACTACAATATCACCTTTTACAAGTTCTCTTGCAGGAACAATCTGAACACTTCCGTCTCTTAAAACTTTTGACTCGTGTCCACTTAATTTACGGAGTGCCTCTAAAGACTTTTCAGCTTTAGCCTCTTGAGCAACCCCTATTATAGCATTTACTATAACAACAATCATAATAATGATTGTATCTGTTATGCCTTCTCCTTGCATTACACCAACAACACCTGATATTATTGCTGCTATTATTAATACTATTATCATAAAATCTTTAAATTGCTCTAAAAACTTTACAAATAAAGATTTCTTTTTTTCTTCTTTTTTAAATGAAATATTTTTTTCTCTATAAAATTCATTGGTATATTTATTATAAAAGCAAAAATTGCACCTAATAAAAATGGATAGATTGCTGAACCTATTTTTTCAATAAAAGAAGAATTATTAACGAAATAGCCGATTAATATTATTAATATAACAATTATAATCCATTTATATTTTTCTATCTTTTCTTTCAATATTACCACCTTAAATTTCTACTATTTTTTCCCATGGAAGATTATTTTTTCCGAAATGACCATAATTTGTCGTTTTTGTATAAATTGGTTCTTTTAATTTTAAATATTTGATTATTCCTTCTGGAGTCAAATCAAATTTTTCTTTTATTAAATTTGCTATTTCTTCTTCTGATTTTTCACTTGTACCGAATGTATTTACACATATTGACAGTGGCTCTTTCATTCCTATAGCATAAGCTACTTGAATCTCACATTTTTTTGCATAGCCATTTGCAACTATATTTTTTGCAATATGTCTTAGCATATATGCTGCTGATCTATCAACTTTACTTGCATCTTTTCCTGAAAAAGCTCCTCCACCATGTCTTGCATATCCCCCATAAGTATCAACTATAATTTTTCTACCTGTTAATCCTGTATCACCTAAAGGTCCTCCTATTACGAATCGCCCAGTAGGATTTATGTATATTTTAGTATTTTCATCTATCATATCTTTTGGTACAACTGGAGTTATTACTTTCTCAATAATATCTTTCTTTAAATTTTCCATATTAATATTATCTAAGTGCTGTGTAGAGATTAATATTGTTTCTATTCTTTTTGGTTTATCTTCTTCATATTCAACTGTAACTTGTGTTTTTCCATCTGGTCTTAAATATAGTATCTCTTTTTCTTTTCTAACATCAGTTAGTTTTTTAGCTAGTTTATGTGCTACAGATATAGCATAAGGCATATATTCTTCCGTTTCGTCACATGCATATCCAAACATAATTCCTTGGTCTCCAGCTCCACCTATATCAACACCCATTGCTATGTCAGGACTTTGTTTTACTATATCGACATTAATTTTGCAAGTTCTATAATCAATGTCTGTATTTTCATTGTCATACCCTATCTCTTTTATTCTTTCTCTTACTAATTCAGAGATTTTTAGTCTAGCAGTAGATGTTATTTGTCCAGCTATTGTTACGGTATTTCCAGACACAAAAGTTTCGATTGCAACTCTTGAATTTTCATCTTGTTTTAAACATTCATCTAATATGCTATCAGAAATATTATCACAAAGTTTATCTGGATGTCCCTCTGTAACACTTTCTGATGTAAAATAATAATTTTTCATATTCATTACCTCTTTATATCTCTTGAATTTTATTTTGATTTACACTATTATAATAATCTGTATTAAATAATATATAAGCTAAATCCTTCCATGATTTTAATTTGATATTTAGCCTTTTATTATCATCTTTTATAAATTTTATTACATAATCTACTATAACCAATATTTGCATTATAGTTGTTATTATAATAAATAGATTAACTATAATGTGATTTACATCAATATTTATAATATTAAAATAATTCATATATTCCAAAGTAATTGTTATTCCTATCGCCCACATTTTTGCCCTTCCAAGTATACTTGATTTTGTTTTCTTTTTTAATATCCATCCTATAGAGTTTATAATCAATATTGAAATCTCTAATATTAGCATTATTAAAGACATTTTAGATTTATCAGATAGCATAATTAGTAATATAATATTTAAAACTTTATTTGCTAATGTATCCATATAGCTTCCAAAAAAAGTTTGAATATTATATTTTCTTGCTAATTTTCCATCAATAAAGTCTGTTAAAAAAATTATAATTATGCTACCAATAAAAAAATTATTAAATATTTTATTTTTTATAAAAGGAAGTAATAGAGCAATGACCAATCTGCCTGTTGTTAATAAATTAACAAAAATTTTCATAACAATCTCTTCTTTCATATATTTAATTTTAATATTTATTTCATGCCCATTTTTTCTTTATATTCTTTAGAAAATGTTTGATATCTTCCTTCGTTACTTTTTTCTATTCTTTCTTTTTCTTCATTCCATATTTTATCTGCTTCAGGTTTCCAATTTTTTGCGTATTCATCGCACTTATCACATAAATGATCTACATCCTCTGGAGATTCTAAATCAGTTGAATGTGCTCCTGTTCTCTTTACCATTTCTCTTAATGCATCAGGATTTTCTAACATTGGACATGGTCTTAAATGATTCTCATTAAATGGTTGTCCTTCATGATATGCTTTAAATAATGGGCTTTGTAAAATTTCAAGTACAGTATGTTCATGAATATTCATATTTGAATAGTGTATAAATACACAAGGTTCTGCATCTCCTGCAGAATTTATATGGAAATAATTTCTTCCACCTGCAATACATCCTCCAGTTTTATCCCCATCATTTTGAAAATCCATTGGGAAAAAAGTTAAATCTTTATATTTTTCAGTTCTTAATTCTCTAATTCTATTTATCATATATTTTCTTTGTTCTGGTGTTGGCATTAACTCTGGTACAGCATTATTTCCTACTGGCATGTAATGGAAATAAAATCCGTATTTAGCCCCTTTATCAGCAATCATTTGCATAAATTCATCGTTTGTTACTGCTTCTATATTATTTCTTGTGTAGCAAATTGAAGTTCCAAATAATATTCCATATTTCTTTAATAAATCCATTGCTTTCATAGCCATTTGATAATGCCCTTCTCCACGCCTATCATCATTTGTTTCTTCTGTTCCTTCTATAGAAAGTATTGGACTAATATTACCAAGTCTTTGTAAATCTTGGCAGAATTTTTCATCTATCAAACTTGAATTATCAAATACAGCAAATTCACAATCATTATGTTTTTCAGCAAGTTTCAAAACATCATCTTTTCTTACCAAAGGCTCTCCACCAGTCATCATAAAGAAGTGCATCCCTAAATCTTTACCTTGCTGAACTATACTATCCATATCATCAAAAGTTAGATAATGTTTATGTCCATAAGTTCCAGCCCAACATCCTTTACAATGCATATTACATGCATCTGTTGGATCAAATAATATGAACCATGGAATATTACAATCATATTTCTCCCTATTTTCTCTTACTTGTTTTACTCCTTTTACTAGTGCTTCATAAACTAAATTTAAAACTGTAGTTTTTATTACATTTGCATCACAATCATCTAATAAGCTATTTACCCATTTGTATATCCTACTATTCGGATCAGTAAAATAGCTCTTGAAATGTTCATAATCTTCTTTTTTATAATCATTTCCAAAGATTTTCTCTCCTAAATCAACAAGCTTTGCTAGTTCCTTCTCTCTATCTTTGTTAAGATTTTTTTGTATTTTTGTAATTGCTGTTTCAACTAATTTTCTTTCCATCTTATGTGTCATTTTTGTACTATTACTTGCCATAATACATACCTTCCTTTCATTTTTATTTTCTGTAATATTTTGTCAGATTATATTACATAAGTATGAACTAATTATGAACAAAATAACAAAATAAAAAGCAAATAACTTTAAAATTTATTTTTTAGTTTTTTAAATTCTTTTTGGTATAAAATTACCTACAAATCCATTCATTTTTCTTTTTTTTATGTATATATATCCTATTATACTAAATACTGAAGCTCCTAAAAAATTCACTAATAAGTCCTTCATAGTATCATTTAATCCTATATCTAAATATCCTCCATCTATCATAATTACATTTCCATTTTCAGTTTCAATTATTGTACTTTTTATATTTTCAATTACAACTGGTGTATTTTTTCCATTTTTATTTATCTCAATAGAATATACATTTTTTACTATATTATCTTTTTGTCCATCTGCTTTAAATACATTATCAACTGCATATTCGCCAAATTCCCAAAGCACTCCAACTGTCATTGAAAAGCAGAATGCTACTATAGCAATATATATAGGACTTAATGATAATCTCTTGCTTTTTTGATTTAATATATCAACTAATGAAAAACCAACTCCAGCACATATAAAGCCATTTATAATATGCAATATAGTATCCCAAAAAGGAATTATTCTATAAAAATTGTATATTTCTCCAAGTATCTCACCAGCAAATATAAATATATAAATAATAGCTTCTAGCGTATTAGGTAGCTCAATTTTTAATTTACTAGATAAAAAAGTTGGTAATGTGAATAATAATAACGTAAATATGCATAATAAACCATTAGCTATCTCTCCTAATGCAAATTGCGATATAGCAGTTATAATAATAAATATTCTTAATATAAAATATACAATTATAGAGCTTCTTTTACTTGCTTTATATTTTTGCATCATTCTATGACTAAATGTACTCATTAAATCTCTCCCTCTAAAATTTAATATGCTATATTTTGCTAAATATGAATTTTGCTCTTTTTTTGTTATATCTTGACGAATTATATTATACGAATATGAACTAATTATGAACTACTATTTTAATTTTTAGTTCATAATTAGTTCATAATAATGTTATAAACTAGAAAATGTTATGGAGGTTTAGGATGAAATATAAGTATAATAATGAACATGAGGTAACTTATTCAGAAGTTGATAAAAATATAAACTTATCTTTATTACATAGTATAATGCTTGCACAAGATATGATGACAAAATACTTTAAAACTATAGGAAGTGACAATTACACAACTAAAATGAAAGATAATTCTGTTTGGGTTGTTTCAAAAGCTAGAATTTTAATTAACAAATTTCCAAGATGGTTAGATGTTTTAAAGGAAGAAAGTTATACGACTCAAAAAAAATTAGCCAGAGTAGAATTAGAAACCATATTTAAAGACAAAAAAGATAATATACTTTTTATTGTAAATCACGAATCATGTCCTGTTGATTTGACAACTAAACGAATAAGAAAAATAAATTCAATTTCGTATCCTTCTGATATGGAATTAGAAGAATCTATGCAAAATAAAGAATTCTCAAAACTAAATACATTTTTTTCGGATAGAGATATATGTTATTCATTTAATGTAAAATCATCTGATATAGACTTTAGTGATCATGTTAATAACGCTATTTATGTAAGATACATTATGGATGCTTTTACTTCTGATTATTGGAATCATAATTTAATTAAGAATTTTGAAATTCATTATATTAAAGAAGCTAAAGAAGATCAAAGCTTAACAATTTATAAAAAAGAGTTAGAAGATGGTATAATTGATGTATTAATAAAATCAGATCAATGTGAAATAGTTAGAGCTCGAATAGAATATATTAAGAGAGTATAGATTTCTATACTCTCCTCCTCTTTACTATCTTTTTTACATTTGCATTTCTACATCTTTTAAATTATCTAAATATGTCATATCCTCATTTGATATTTCAAAATCAAGCTCTGCATTTTGTTTTAAGTGTTCTTCTGATCTTGCTTTTGGAAATGTTGCTATATCTTTTTGTATTACATATTTAATTGCAAGTTGTGGAACTGATACACTGTATTTTTTAGCCATACTTATTATTCTTCCATCTTTTAATAAATCTCCTGTTGATATTGGAGAAAATGCTTCTACTAATATATTCTCACTCTTGCAATATTCAATTAGTTCTTTTGGATATTTTCCAATACATACTTTTATTTGATTACATACAGGTTTTACTTCTGTATTATTTATCAAATTTTCTATATCTTCTTTAGAAAAGTTTGAAACTCCTATTGCTTTTACCTTTCCTGCTTTCAAGTATTCTATCATTACATTCCATACTTTGATATTTTCTTCAAAATATGTTTTTTCTACTCCTGCAAATAAATCTTCCCATGGTTTTGGAGAATGTATTAGTAATAAGTCAATATAATCTACTTTTAAATTTTTTAATGATTCTTCAATCACTTTTCTTGTACTTTCAGCATCTTTACAATCTGCTGGAACTTTTGTTGTAATAAATATTTTTTCTCTTGAAATACCTATTTCTTTTAAAACATCTCCTATTGCAGATTCATTTTCGTATTGGCTAGCTGTATCTATATGTCTATATCCAACCTTAATTGCATTTTTTATTTGTATTTTCACATCTTCAGGTGTTGCTTGCCAAGTACCCGTTCCTAATTTTGGAATTTTTACTCCATTATTTAACACAAAATATTCTTCTAAAACACTCATAATTAACCTCCTATAATTTTTACTAATAACATTCTACTATCTATAGTAAACTATAGGTCAAGCATTTCTATAAAATTTATTAAATTTTTCCTTGTTCAATTAAATCTATCTTACCTTCAAGCACTTTTTTAGCACTTTTCAAACTTTTAATTTTATTATTTATTCTATCTAATTCATTATTTATTATCGCCTTTTTATCTTCTTTATTTGAATTAGAATTACAATACAACTTTAAATATTCTTTTAAAGTTTGAATAGGCATTTCGGCATTTCTCATACACAAGATAAATTCAATTTTCTTTAAATCATCTTCTGAATATTCTCTTATACCACTTTTATTTTTGTTTATTGTTCCAAGCAATCCTTCTTGTTCATAATATCTTAAACTTTCAATACTAATATTATATTTCTTGCTTACTTCTCCAATTTTCAAAATTATATCTCCTCTATAAATTACTCGTATAATGAACATGTAGTCCATTATACATTTTTTTATTCTTAATTTCATTGTATAATATCTACATAGACACTGTGGATTAGTGCAAATTACTATCGCTTTGACGATTATATTAATAGACTCTAACCACAGATGTTTGTTTAATTGTTAATTAGTTAGATAACGCTTGACGTTTAATATTGAACGAGTTTACTTTCGACAAGCATTTCGTGGATCACATTGTCTAAATATTTTGTAAAGGAGTTTTTATTATGATTTATGTTGGAATCGATGTTGCAAAAGATAAACATGATTGTTTTGCTATGAATTCTGATGGCGAAATATTAATTGAAAAATTAACCATAACAAACAATTTAGATGGTTTTGAAACTCTCTACAATTCTTTAATGAATTTTTCTGATTCATTAGACAATATAAAAGTAGGGCTTGAAGCCACTGGTCATTATAGTAATAATATTCTAAACTTTCTGACAGAAAAAGGATTTAATATCTATCTTATTAATCCATTACAAACTAATCTTTACGTAAAAGGTCAAAGCCTTAGAAAGACTAAAACAGATAAGTTAGATGCACATGTTATTGCTACAATGCTTGTTTCAGATAACTTAAAACCCTACATACCAGTATCATATCATATTTCTGAATTAAAGTCACTAACTAGACACAGATTTCGTTTAGTTAAGGAAAACTCTAAATTTAAAACTTCTCTTGTAAGACTAGTAGATATTGTTTTTCCTGAACTTCCAAAAATCGTTTCTTCTGTTGCTCAAAAATCTTGTTTAGCTTTACTTTATGAATTACCAAGTGCTAAAGATATAGCTGAATGTAATCTTACACATTTAACTCATCTTTTGTCTGATAATTCATACAAACATTTTGGTAGAGACAAAGCTATTCAAATTCGTGATTTAGCTAGAAATTCTATTGGTTTAAATAGCAACTCCGTTTCATTTGAATTAAAACAGACAATTAGTATTATTCAGTTTATACAAGAGCAACTTGATGATGTTGAGAAGAGAATTAAACAAATCTTAAAAGAAATTAATTCTCCTATATTAACAATACCTGGAATTTCTTTTAAAACTGCTGGTTCTATTTTAGCTGAAATTGGAGATATTTCTAGATTTGATTCTCCTGCTAAACTACTAGCTTTTGCTGGACTTGATCCATCAATGTATCAATCTGGTAAATTCTTTTCAACTCATTCTGTAATGGTAAAACGTGGTTCTAAATATCTTCGTTTTGCTTTGATGACTGCTGCTAGAATGGTTTGTTTAAATGATGCTACCTTTTGTACTTTTAAAGATAGAAAAATGGCTGAAGGCAAGCATTATATGGTTACAATGGGACATGTAGCAAAGAAATTAGTTCGTGTCATATATTATTTATTAAAAACAAATAATATATATCAAGCGGACAAAGTAGCTTAATATCAATAATTACATAGTTTTTTAAAGCATTTTTCAAAATGCTTATTTGTCATGCAATAATTTATATAAAAAAATTTTTTAATTTTTTTCAAAAAAGTATTGACATTCATATAGTTAGTCTATTTATCTATTTCTTACATATCTAATTATATCATAAAACTTATTCATTTTTTCATTGACTTACTAATCATAATATTACTAAAAAAAGATGAGATTATTTTCTCATCTTAATGTACGGGAATATCTTAATAGTACGAACATTTTAAATTATAATTTATTGTTATACTATACTTTTAATTATCATCATTGAAATTGTTAAAAGAATATAAAAAACAATACCTTTGTTCATAAACATTTCTTTAATAATTTTTTTGTCTAATAACTTATTCTTATTATCTAACTCAACCATCTTCTTGTTTTTTATAAAAAGAATTAAACCGATAATTGCTAACAACATTATAAACATAGAATATGCACCTGTAATTTCCATTGATATTCCTTGTAAAGTTTGAATTATAACACTTCCAAATATGTTAGATAATGAATGTAATATTATAGGTAGTTTTATATCTCCTGTTTTAACAAATAAATATGACCATATCATACCTAGTATAAAAGTATATATAATTTGTGGCATTCCCAAAGAAACACCATGAACTATCGCAAAACAAAACGAAGAAACTAACATATAAAATAATTCACCATATTTTAATAATTTATCTGCAAATAATTTTCTAAATACGAACTCTTCCACAATAGGGTTAAACACAATTAGTAAAAACATCATATATGGCGTTAATGTATTTAAATCTACTGATAGTTCTTTCCCACTTATATTAGCAAAAATATTTACTAAGATACTCATAATCATAAGTGCAGTAAATTGTAATAAAAAACACAAAATTATTGATTTTCTATTTACTTTACTCTTTTTGATGATTGTATTAGGTATTTTCTTTGTTATATTTATAAATAAGAGTAAACCTATTACATATAGAGTAACTAAGGTCATCGATCCCTAATTCAACGGCGATGCTCTTGACAGACGAGTCGATATCCTTTTTTTTATAATGAGCATTTTGTAATGGAAAAGCAATATTTTCATATGCCGTCATTGTAGGGTATAATGCA
>Ga0256404_1008091_pt1 | contig 16068 bp, 13 predicted proteins | sample RumenRJG_01DNA_FD_185990 | JGI IMG/M metagenome (GOLD analysis project Ga0256404, IMG submission 185990) | Bovine rumen microbial communities from Lethbridge, Alberta, Canada - RJG_01 | ecosystem: Host-associated > Mammals > Digestive system > Stomach > Rumen | place: Canada: Alberta | collected...
TTTCTGTAAAAAGAATAACCTCAACCCCTGGATTTTTCTGCGATAATAACTGTAAAGACTTCGTATTCATATAATCATCAACAACATAAATTGACTTGGCTGCCTGCTGATAAATATCTATGTAAGCAACATCTGCCTCAAACTTCTGACCTTTATAAATTATGAAATTCTTAAAATCCTTATCCGAAACAAAGTTTTCATTCAAGGTATCAATACTCTTCTGTATATCTTCAATTGCTTTATCCGTTAGCTTCTGATGATCAATTGCTCCAGCCATTTGCACTGATAGCTCCGAAACTTTAGCAGTGACCATGCTCATTTCTGACTGGGTAACGAACTGCTGATTCTGTCGGATATAATGACGCATTTCTTTAAAAGCTCGCATAATGAAAATGCTCTGCTGTTCTGCTAATTCACCTCTTAGTACTGTAGCAAGCATATATATTCCCTGCTCCGTAAAAGCATATGGCATCTTTCTCCTACCACCGTCTTGCCCTTCAAAAAGTGAACCATTCCGTGAAGTCGCATTTTGCGACTTCACCAAATCAACTTCCTCTCTTGTCAATTGGAACATAAAATCTTCCGGAAATCTGTTTATATTTCGTTTGACCTGCTCATTTAATCTTTTCACTTCATACCCATATATAGATGCCAAATCACTATCGAGCATCACCTGCTGTCCGCGGATTATGTATACACAATTTCTAATTGATTCTACCGTAAGAATTTCCTTAGTATCTTCCATAAAAAATATCTTCCTCTTCAAACTATTCAGTCTTGAAGTAACAAATTGTGACTTCAAGAATTTCCTTTTCAAGCCAAGATATTTTGTGGTCGAAATAATCGGCCGCAAAATCTTCGGATATATTTATTAACTCAAATAAGATAAAACTTTTACTTACATGTCCTCAAGGCTCTCTATCTTTTTCAAAGCCTCCATATATGCCATAAGTCTCTTTTGCTGTTCTTCTCTAAGATTGTGATAATCTTCAATCATCTGAACATCGCCCGGAGTGAATTTACTCTCAGGACTAGAGGCAGCAATTTCTCTCTCGTCTTCAATTCCTTTACCGGTAAGAAGCTGCTCTGGTGTGATTTGTAAAACATTGCAGATATCCATAATCTTTTCAACAGTAGGATTTGTCTTTCGCTTCTTCCACTCACTAATGGTACTGGTTGAAATCCCGACCTGCTTTGCGAACTCCGCCTGAGTCATATTGCGTTCTTTCATAACCTTTATAATTCTTTCACTGATAATCATGAGTGATACCTCACTTTATAATTCATTTAAATCATCAACTACATAATTACATCGATTTTTGTTTCACTAACACAAGATCCTCTGCATTAAGCGAATTTCTAACATATAGTTCAGGTGTCGTTTCCTCTGGTATTCCTTCAAGCATCAGGGCTGCCTTTGCCTGATCGAATGCCGTTTTAATATCCTTTCCAAAGCCGATTGATGAATAGAATTGTGAAGCAAACACGAGTGCAGCTTTATCACCAATCGAAGTATTCATTCCTATGGCTGCGTCTACATATTCAACTATGCTCTGAGCTTGTGTTGATGAGAAACAGGCATTGAAGAACATCAATTTCACCTTATCTGAAAGTGTCATGATTGTTTGGGTCATTGCTTCTTTACTCACCAATTTCATTTCTCCATTAATGTTTTCAAATGCAAGATCACCATTTAATGCTCCATGCCCACTGAAATGAATAACATCAGGATTGACTTCGTTTATAGCCTGAAGTATATCAGAGGTTCTAACTGCCCATCTCGTCTCGAATCTTAATGTATCTCGATACTCAGATTTGCGGATTGTCTCTTGAATAGCTCTTGCCTCTGCGTCAAGTCTCAACGAGGTTGTATCAATTGGATTAGCTGCCAGGAAAAGTATCGTTATGTTTTCTGGCAGTTTTTTTAGTTCTTGTATTTGTGACTGTATTTCATCTTGAATTTGCGCATTCATAGTTATATTCAAATCAAAAATTTGCCTCTGTGTTTCTTTCTGCATTTTTTCTTCTTCTTTTATGCGCTGCTTATGGATCTTTTCTTCTTCTCTCTCCACTTTTTTCTGTTCTTCTGCTAAATCTTTTTCTGCTTTAGAAAGCTTATTCTCCAGTTCTGAGATTTTCTTTTCCGCTACTGTAATATCTTTTTCTGCATTGGAAATGTCTCTCAATTTAGATTTTATAGTTGATGTGTTTTTTGTATGACCAATTGCAGAATTTGCGCTGTCAATTTTTGTTCTTGCTTTGGCTATTTTATTCTTCTCTTTTGCCTTTTCTGAAGTCAGTTTAGCGATTTCATCTCTCTTCCTTGTTACATTGCGTCGATATGTATCTATAAGGGCCATTTATCTCCCTCCAATCTTCTGAAATAGTATCTGTGTAACATAATCTTCACTACATATAGCCTATAAATATGTAAGTATTGTTAAGTGCTTCTATATATTCCCAGCCTAAAATTCACTTATATAACATTCATATTGGTGAATATTATAACATAGTTCCTAATTTCCTTCAATGTTCCACTTCATTTTCTTGTTACGGAATTTCATATACGCCTTTCTATAACAATAACATTACAGTCATATCAAGTTAAATAATCAGTTCCTCTATTGTTTTGGCTCGATCAACTATTCCATTTTTCTTTTTTTCCTCTTCAATCATTTCTTTAAGACAAAGATCCCGGTATTCCCGAGCAGCCGCCAGTGCCTGTTCATCATACCATTTGGTTTCAACACCCTTCTCAAATCTAATTAGGTATTCACAAAGAAATTCCATAGCTCTTCCCTTGGCAAGTGACTTTGCGGATTCTCCAAGAGGATGATCAAGTTCAAGATAGATAGGGTTGATGTGTTCATGACTCCAGCATCCCTGTGGCGTTAAAAATACTACTTCCACTTGAATATCGGAATAGTCTCTATAAAGACTGCGATCAATATATTTTTGCCACCCCTTTGTATCTTGCATTAACACTCCTATTGTTCCATCAGTTATATCACGCACTGTCCACCCTATTGTTCCTTCAAACGGTATACGAAAAAACTGATGTTCAAATCTATCCGTTCGATATGGATCCACTAAGGATTCCGCTTCTTCAGCCATCTCATTGCTCCAGATATTTTTGATATTCCCGTCAGCCGAGAATGATATATCTGATACTGGATCTCCATCATACTTAATGGTTTCGATGGTTTTTCCAGACGGAAATATATTCCAATTCATTCTTCCAGCATCTCTAACCATAAGATCACGTCCTTCTCTTATAATAAACTGCTTCTCAATCTTAAATTTCTTTTCCTCGTATTTGCGGGCATGTTCAATACCGTATTGATGAGCCATCTCATATTCTGAAAAGAATCCGCAACAATATTCATCTTCATCCAGAACAGCAAAGACATATTTCCCGTCATTGTTATTTATCATTGTCTTAAACATATTGTCCTCGTATTCGAGTCGCTCTTTGATCTGTTGTTTTAAAACCCCATCAGTTGTTAATCCCTGCAAAGTCCCCAACGCAGCGATCTTTTCATTTCTGTCGTGAAGCTCGTTGTTCCATATAAGAGTTGCCTTATTAAAATCCGTCAGTCTAAAGTCCAAATCCTCGAACAAAGAACGCATATACTGTGATGGTATTAATTCAAACATCCATTATCCTCCAATCTGAAATCACCTCATTACTAGCAGGCAAATCCCAGCTTTCTTTTTTCCGGACGTTTTCGTGTACTCAGATCCGGAATATCACAGACTTCAATAGTTGTGATCAGCTCTTTGGTAATCTCGGACTCCCTAAGCTTCATCAACCTCTCTGCCAGATTCATCTCAGCTTCTTCCAGAGTCTTCCGGACAAAACGCCCATTACCATAGTCGTGGTCTTCACGAATAATGTCGTAATACTTCCTAAGCTCATTTATCGCTTCATCCGTAATTGTCATCTCTTTTTGTGACACCATGAGTCTTGTAATTTCACACAATTCCTCCGTACTGTAATCCTCAAACTCAACTTGAAACGCTATCCTTGATAACATTCCCGGATTCCTTTCCAGAAAGCGTTTCATCGGCTCGGTGTATCCAGCAAAAATCACGATCACCTCATCTCTGTGATTCTCCATCTCCTGAACAAGAGTATTTATTGCCTCGTCTCCATAGCCATTTTCATATGCATCACAAAGAGAATACGCCTCATCTATGAATAAAACTCCGCCTTGCGCCTCCTTAAACTTCTTCTTAACCAATGGTGCCGTGGATCCAACATGATCACCCACAAGATCAGCACGCCCCACCTCCACAAAATTGCCCGTAGACAATACCTTTTCATCTTTCAGTATCTCTGCAAAAAGCCTAGCAACTGTTGTCTTAGCCGTGCCGGGATTACCTGAAAAAACCATATGAAAGGAAGCTTTCCCTCTGACAATTCCCTTATCTATACAAAGCTTATTCAGCTTGTAATGAGCAATTGCCCTTTGTATGATTTTCTTTACCGAAGAAAGACCAACCATTTTATCCAGTTCTTTCTTGGCTGTTCCGATAGGTCTCTCTTTTTTATGTCCTTCCTCTAACATACAAATATCGTTCTTTGATATACGGAATAGTTCTTTGGCACTGATATTTTCTGCTTTCTCTCCGGTAGATAGTAATCTGATCGCCTGGTTTTGTGCCGCACGGTCTATCATATTCCTCACAAATCTTCCATTTCCGAAATTATCAGTCTTCCTTACCTTTTCAAAAATGTAATGCGCTTCCTTTAATGCACCCTCCGTGGCACTGAAACCACGTTCATTTATCATCAACTTGAAGATGCCTGTAAGTTCGTCCGCTGAATAGTCTGGAAAATCTATCCAGTGCGGAATCCGGCTTTTCAACCCCTCATTTATCTTCATGAATTCCTTCATCCGCTCATTGTAACCCGCCAATATAACTATCACTTCATCCCGGCGATTCTCCATCTCTTGTATAAGTACAGTTACCGCCGTATCACTCTTCATGGAATACGCCTCATCAATGAATAGGACACCTCCCTTTGCAGCGACAAATGCCTCCCGGATTGCCGTAACACAACACAAGCCGTCAAGATCCATGCCTCCACGCTCTACAAATGCCCCACTCTTTAGGATTCCCTTTTCCTTCGCAATACCGGCAAACAGTTTTGCCACCGTTGTCTTTGCACTACCCGGATTCCCCCCAAAGATCATATGCATAGATCCTGTCTGATAATCTTTACCCTTCCGTTTTTTTCTTTCTTTTTCTACAACATCAGATGCAATAATGTTTTCAATCTGCTTCTTTACAATATCCAAGCCTATTAGCTTATTGAGTCTTGCATAAGAGGATTCTGCTGATTCATCCCTATCCAATATAAAATCCTGTGACAAGTCAAAATTATAGGCATGAATGACGTTCTTATTTAGGCACCAAGATTCAAATTGTTCATATGCCATAAGAACGTCTGTCTGCGTAAAATCATTTCCCGGATACAATTTCATGAACTCACCAGCTTGCCCGGCATATTCCGCATATTCCGATTCCTTTATCAATGCTTTCAGATAGTTTATGGCGGATCGTCTATCACCTCTTCCTTCACGAAGCATAATGGGGATTACGTACTTTTTAATCTGCGGCAATAATTGATATGAAAAGCCCGGATTATCTATATTGTACGTAAAAACAAATAGACATCTGTTTCTGTATTCCTTCAATAGGTTCTCAATATACTTGCTGGTCAGAGTATAGTCTACAGGATCGCATCCGAACTTTTCGGTAAGATCCAAAACAATCACTCCTCCATGATTTCCCTCAATTATTTCATCAAGATGATTCTGAATGCGGTAAACATCTGGTTCTATTTCACTAATCACTTCCATACGTTGACTGCTTATACGCTTTGCTTTTATCAAGCTCTGCATAAGGGTTTCTGTCATATCTTTTGTAGCTTCAACACTCCGACTGGATATAACATAATGAACCATATTGCCTTTGAAATCTGACGCATTTTCATGTTCTTCAATATTTTTAAGCTCATCAATAAATGACTGGTCATATATAGCCTTTCTGCATGTGCTTTTTATCGGAACAATCTTCTCTTTGAAATCAAAATGAAATGATTTTGGTTCACTATTGTAATAGTTATAGATCCATAGGTTTGAAGCCTCTATGAATCTGTTGTTAAAACTCATATAGTCCCGTCTTCTCGCTTCAAGAAAATAATCGAGTGCTTGATACATTGTTATTTCATAAGGATCATTTTTAATTCTTGTTACTAAAAAGACATTACTTAACATCTCTGCGATATAGGCGAATGCCTCATTGAGTACAATTTTCTTTTCATCATATGATAAAACAGCAAGTGTTGAATTACCTTCTTCTCTATATGCGAAGAAGGTAATATCATTTTTCATGTTCTTAAACATGTAGTTGTTCACGGCGGCTAGTGTATTCTCATAGGCATATTCCCTAAGATTTATCGTCGTGTTCTCTTTTATATGCTCTGCGTTTGCATTCAGTGCAAAGTTATAATATCTCACAGGCCTTCACCTACCAATTTCTTTATAGTTACTAATCTCGTAGTGGAAAACAGAACCGGCTTAAACATTTTGTATATGAATCCCACTTCGTTTCCATCAATTCTAAGCAATTTAGCCACTTCATCAGCAGCATTTCCCGGGTAATCATATTTTTTGAGTACCTCTATAACATCCTCATATCTTTCGATGAACATCAGATAAAGTTCTGCTTCGCGGATTTCTCGTTTACGAATCTCTGCCTCATCACCACGCTTAGTTCCGTAAGGAATGGCAGTCTCACAATCAATTCCGCCACGAACCTTAAACCAATACATAGCTCCTTTTTTTGCTTCTTCCAGCGAACTATATGATCTAATAAATTCGTCTCGTGTATTAACACAGTAGCATGTAAGATACCCTGCAAATGCATTTTCCAGATTTTTTATCGGACTTTCATATTTGCACTCTGGTAATTCCAACGGTCCCCGCACATCCTCAAATCGATGGTAAAAAAGGTTATACGCTTCTACTTTAGCATCAATTGTATGTTCACCTTCACAACTCTGCTCTCTTTGAAATGCAATAGTCATCATGTGCCCATCAACTCTACACGTATCGACTTTTTTAAACAGAAGAAGATAATATCCTTGAAGGAGCCAACAACCGTCTAAGTTATCATCCTTTGGAATATAGTTGTCGTAATATAGCTTTCGCCACTCAAATGAATCCGGTTTTAATAGCACCTTTTTTAAATGTTCCTCTAACCTTTTTCTGTCAGCTTCCTCTTTCTCGGCGATTTCTCTGGCTCTGGTTTTGTTATAAACAATATGCTCAATATTATCTGGATCTATGCCAAGTATTTGCCATACCAAAGACACCCATTTGAATGATACATCGCAAAACTCATTGTCCTCATAATATTCTTTGATCAAACTGTCGGATCCATTTTGAAGTTCTTTCCGAAAATATATCCTCTCATATGCATAGTTTTTGCTAATCTGAATCCATTCAGTATTATTTGAATTGAAAGCATTCTCCATAAAATGAAAAGTCTTTTCCGGTTGAATCCAATTCCCTTCAAAGCCTGCCTCGCCTACAAAATATTCCTTACCATCATTTGTAAGCATAATGATTGCGCCTGGACCTCCCAGCCCAGACCCGATACTATAGGAAAACGCAATCACTCTACTGAATAGCTCTTCATTTAAATCTTCAAATATAAAGCTCATATGAATTATTACCTCAGAATATTGTTTTCAATATACTCAATAGCTCCTTCCACCGTGTTCTCACCTTTCAGAACACCGAATACCGGATAAGAAAGCTTGTCCAATAATTCCGGGCAATAGCAGGTCATATAATCAAGGGTTTCAACAGGTGCTACCTCCCAGAAATCGTAATTGACTATCGTTGTTATCGTCAAATCATAACAATCATCAACCGTCAGATACATTCTTGGAGTATATAGCATATGAGGCTCATACAGGCCGTATGCATCTCCACAGCTTAGAAATACTCTAGCATTAATATAGTTCAAAAGCTGAAGAAGTCTTTCTCTATGGTCACTGTGTTTACAGATTTCTGCTCCAGTAGCGTTATAATATACACGCACTTCTGCATTATCTCCTTCGTAGAACCAAATACAAGACTCCACATAGCCATCCGGCGCATTGTCCGCTCTATACTTAATGGTATACCTAATGCATCCGTCATCATTATCCTTAACGTTTGCAATATTGTGGTTTTTCATATAATCCCCAAAGCTTTTTATAGCCTCTCTCTTTGTCATTTGATCATTCTCCCCTTATACTATACTTAATCGTTGATTCGGTAGCCATGATTTATCATCAATATACAAGTCGCAACTGATCTTACGTGAATCATTTCCAAATAAAGAGATAACATCCGGCAAGTTTTCATTTACTGCATCAAAGCAAAGCCCATGTTCTTTACACCAATCGATAGCAATCTGGAGCGCTTCCCCCTCCCTGCATGTCCACAAGATCAGCTTGTCACCTTTCTTTCTACATATAATCAATTCTTCAATTAACTCTATATTGGGTTCTCCTGTCCCAGGCCAGAGGCTATAGCAGAGCGTTCCATCGAAATCAACGGCAATCGTTTTATTATGCATAATCCATCACCCACAAATTCTAAGCTCAGAAACAATAAAGCTATGATCAGGGATGCCAATCTCTGACTCATCAGTTCCATAGCCATCCACGTATCTTGCGTTCTCAGCAGAAACTGTAGATGATACTGCCAAATGATCAATTGCCATAAAGCCTTTAAAGCTATATCCAGCCAAGGGTACCATCTGAATATTTCTGTCTAACAGCGACTTTTTTATCATCTGGAAATTAAAGTATTGGCGTGATTTTCCGCTATATGACTTTAAATCGCCAATAACCCCATGATTCCAATCTCCTACTAATACAATATTTGTTTTATCCGTAAGTGAGTCCACGTATTGCATCGCTTTGCTCCACTGCGCAAATCGATCCTTATAATCGGATATTCCAGAATCTGAAACCAATATACGCAATATCAGTAGATTTATCTCTATATCCTCATCATTGACTATCCTTATATGCATAAAGTGAGGTGAAGTCATTGAAAATATCTTTTTCGCAGAGTAATCACGTTTTACCCAGCAAGAGACTCCCCTACCGTGCCGATCGTCTGTTGCAGCAATACGAACAAATACCGCCGCCAGCATTCCATCGTACTCGTCTGAAGCACAGCCTTCCATATCCTCGTAATTGCATATAAAATCCGGATCGAACTGAAGCTGGGATCTTGCCACATCTCCTGACAACCTATAATCTGATGCCTCATGACCTCTCTCAATCCGAAGATTTAGGCTTGTTGCAACTAACGTTGGATTCCACATACTCATATTTTATCTTCCTTTCTAATTAAATAATGCGAGTTTGCACTTTGTCTGTAAAATAGTTTTATCATATCCATCAAAACATGTCAACCATTTCTTTAAAATATTTTTTTCTTGTTGCATTCTATGCCTTATTCGGTTATACTATAAGAAAGAAAGGAGACAAGTTATGCGATACAATTTAGAGCTCATGTATTCAGGAGATATTGACGACCTTACCAAAAAAGAAGACTCTATTAAAAAAGCAATCACTTGCTATAATAATCGCAAGTTTCAAATGCAAAATCCAAAAACTCTTTCTCTTGATCACATTGAAGAAAAGAAGATTTATATAACACTAGATAGTGCTCTTCCGCTCACTTCACCTGGGAAAGCACTTCGCATTTTTTCAATGGACTTAATGGAGAATGAAGGTTTTAAACCGTCTTCAAGTGGTCAATTATTTCGAACAAGACTATTGTCCGAAGAGCAGAATGACGAAGTTCCTACCACTATCATTAGTTCAGAAATATCTGATACTGACTTTTTAAAAGCACTAATTGATTATGTATGCAACAAAAGTTCGGGTACTTCCACAGAATATAAACGCAAAAATGCTGCCTTTCATCAAATGATCCAAATAGCTATAGAAGCTGGCATAATTCCAAACCCATAAAAAAATAAGCCCGTGATTATCTGAAGACCAGACAACCACGGGCATCCTCTCAAACCATATTCAGTTACACACATTGGCAATAATCCAGGCTTATCCAGCACTGCTCTTCAGACTTTTCCATCCAGCCTCGGAACCCTTACCGGATTTCACCTCAACAATCGTATATACTCCCTGTGGCACATACTTCCCTGTCATGGCATTATCTGTACCATCCAAGACACCATTGTCCTCATAGTATAGTAGAGGATACCCCTGGATATCGCCTTCTTATATGCCAGTTTCAATCTTAACAACAGTTTAATGAATATCATTCTAACATCAATATAAGGAACGGCTTCTTATCATAATGAATGGTAAAAAAACAGAAGACCCGAAAGCCTTCTGCTGAAATATCTACTATATCATTTGAAAATGTCTCAATGCATCCTCTATAGCCTTTACCTTTTCTTCCGGGCATCCCGGTTGTCTGCTATTTTCTGATTTTGGCTTATTATAATTCTCTCTTTCTATAATCCCATGCTTCTGCTTTACCTGAGCTATATTCAGGTTTGTCACATGGAATCCGTAGTGCTCCTGCACCCATTCTTCAATCTCTTTATATGTTGCTTTCGCTTCCGCACTTGTAAGATCAAGCTCGTCCATATCTACCTTTACGTTGATATGATGCTTTGCTTCATGAAGTTTGGACAATAAACATACCGTCTCGACTGTTGTTTCGTTGAGCAACCGAATTGCCCTACCCTCTTGTCCATCATAATATATCGGGAACTTGAAGTCGATCTCATCTATGATGCGCTCGTTTGTCTTTTTGTCCGGATATATTGTTATGCTTTCTATGAAGTTCTGGTAGAACTCCTTCTTTTCAAGGTCTGACATTTTGAAGTAGATATCATCAAAATTCTCTAAGACCTTGTAAAGCTCCTGTGCTGTCAGATGTTCTCCATAAGCAGCATTAATCTTCGCTGTCACATCTTGGATTGCATCCTCTATCTCACTGATCTTGTCATACAGGTTATCCAGTCTGTCCTGCATGTCCTGATACTTTCGATCGTAGTGTCTGTCGTTTACGTCCAGGGCATCCAGCATATCTGTCAGTTTCTTCTTCGCTCCGGATAATTGTCGAAGCTGTCCTCGTAGCTTTTCTCTTTCTCCTTCCAACTCACTGACATCAACCTTTTCACCCAGCTTGTCTTTGATATATCCCATGAAGCTTTCGTCATTGATCATATCCGTTATCACGGCTTCGACCTGATGGTTGAGTTCATCCTGATTCAACGAAGGCTTATAGTCACAGAATTTATCGTCATCAATCTTCTTTCTATGAAGACATCGATAATAGAAATCATCTTTGTATTCGCCGCTCTTCTTATTCTTTCGCCTTCGGACGGTTCCCGCAAGCCCCGTCCCACAGATCGGACATTTGATAATACCCGAAAGAATATGTTCGTGGTCAAGGCTATGTGTCTTATTCCACTTTACGCCCATTTCCTTTCGCTTCGCCTGAGCAGCTTCCCATAGTTCATCGCTGATAATAGCATCGTGTTTTCCATCAGCAATCAGAGGATTATCAACCTTGACCCGGTGATACTGATCTCTGGTGCCCTTGACTTTCTCCGTAGTGCTCTTGCCATAAGCGATCTTTCCAACATAAACCGGATTATCAATAACGCGTGCCAGGAAAGTTCTGGTGAAATAATTAATTTCCTGAGTTCGTGTTTTCGGTTTGGTATAGCCGTGCTGATTCAGATAATTACATATGGAATCCAGCCCCATATCCTCTTGAACATACTTCTCGAAAATTATACGAACGACTTCAGCATCTTTCGGCTCGACAATGATGGTATCATTCTCTTTATCAAGTTTGTATCCGAAGGGAGCTTGCCCCCCATTCCATTTGCCTTCACGGGCTTTCTGCTTACGTCCTTCCATAGTCTGCACAAGAATGTTCTCACGTTCGATTTCTGCCACCGCGGAAAGAACCGTTATCGTCAGTTTACCCGAATCCTTGGATGAGTCAATACCATCCTCAACGCAGATAAGGTTCACACCAAAATCCTGAATATACTGAAGAGAATTAAGAACATCCGCAGCATTACGGCCAAAACGTGATAGTTTGAATACCAGTATGTATTTAACCCCGTCACGGTCATTAGCCACATCCTGCAGCATCTGTGTAAACTCAGGTCTTCCGGTAATATTCTTTCCGGACTTACCTGCATCACAGTATTCCCTGACAATCTCCATGTGCTGGAAGTCGGCAAACTTTGTAAGTCTTTCCTTCTGGGCTTCCAAACTGTAGCCCTCCACTTGCATTGATGTGGAAACCCTCATATAAATATAACATTTGTCTTTTTTAGCCTTCATTTGCCACCACCTCACTATTTGGCACCATCTCAACAGAAGGATCCAGCATCTTGAAATGCTTCAAAGCATCTATGATTATCTGCTCTTTCGCCGCTGGGCAGGTCGGTACATGCTTTTCCGGATCGGCTGCCAAATTGTAATTTGCTCCCATATCGATTCCATATTTACGCTTTATCTGAGCAATATACAGAGATGAAACCTTTGTGGAATTCGTCTCAAATATATATTTCTTCAGCTCTGCATATGTTGCCTTTGCTTCCGCTTTTGTCAGCCCTTGCTTTGTGCAGTCCAGCGTAAAACAGATATTATCTTCAGTATCACCTTCAGGTGTCAGGCCATCCTCTCCATACTCGGTAGAGAATTTAAAGGATATGCTTTTAAGCATCTTTCCATCCTTACGTGTTTCCGGAAGAACTTCGATATGATCTATGAAGAGTCTGTACATATCACGACGTTCCTGGCAGCTCATGTGTTCATAAAGCTTTGTGAAATGCTTCAGCATCTTCTCTATATTCTCTGATGCCTTAAACCCCTGCCTCAGAGACTCCAGTTTTCGCATGATGGAACGAATCTTTCTTTCTATCTCTTCAATCCTATCATATCCTACATCTATATCGAGGAGGATCTGATTATACTTTTTTTCATAGTCATCCGCCAGAATATCCAGACTGTCCAGTTCCTCTCCAAGTTTACGATTCTGCAGTTCCTCTTTTCTCAGTTCTTTCCGCTTTTGCTTAAGATTCTCTTCCAACTGCTCTACAGTGGCCTGATTCTGCAGATTGGATGTAACCGCCGCTTTATATTCAGGTGTACTAGCAAGTCGTCCTATTGTTTCAAAAACTGAGCTATCAATCTTCTCCTGATTATACGTATGCCTGAAAGTACAAGTCATGCCATTGGATTTCCTGCTGTTATTACAGGCATAATAGTGTATAGTCTTGTAATTGCCGCCGTGGTTCTTGTTAATCTTTTTATTCTTGATATGGATCATTCCAGAACCACACATCGGGCATTTCACTAATCCTGACAGAAGACTGATGCGCTCCGGATCATCCAGCTCATAATCCTTCTTTGACAGAAGCTTTCTTTTCTCCTGAACCGCATTCCATTCCTCTTCAGTCAATATAGTCTTGTGTACACCCATGGCAGTTACGGCATTCTTCGGATCCGGTTTTAGGATCTTGCCATCGGGGCCTTTCTTATTTGTCCTTCTTCCAAATACAAGCTTGCCGCAGTAAATGGGATTGTCCAGTACGCTGACAATAAAGTCATATGTGAATGGTCTCTGGTCTTCACCACCGTCTTCCTTTTTCAAATAGCCCTCATCATTCAGATACACCGCTACCGACGTAGCGCCCATATCTTCCTGCATATAGAGATCAAATATCTTTCGAACAATCTTTGCTTCATATGGTTCTATTGTAAGCTCTCGATCTACGCTTCTATACCCATAAGGCACCGCTCCACCAGACCATTTGCCGTCCCTGATTTTCTGCAATCTGCCGGCCATAAATTGATCTGTGATATTCTCACGTTCTATTTCAGCCACAGCTGATAGAATCGTAAGAGTGAGCCTACCTCCCTGAGTAGAACTGTCAATGGCATCATCTACGCTTACGAGATCCACGCCATAATCCGTCAATAGCTGCATCGATTTCAGCACATCCGCAGCGTTACGTCCAAATCTCGAAAGTTTGAACACAAGAACATAAGAGATGCTATCCTTCTGGCTGATGATATCGTCCATCATCCTCTGGAACTCTGGTCTGCCCTTAATACTCTTACCGGATCTACCTGCATCACAGTAATCACCAACAATCTCTAATTCTCTATACTCGGCATATTCATAAAGCCGCTCCTGTTGAGCCTCCAGGCTGAAACCTTCGGTCTGAGCAGCCGTGGATACTCGTGTGTAAATGTAACACTTTTTCCGATTTCTATTCTTTTTCATTTTCGGTTGCTCACCTCACAACAGTATATCTGTCTTGAATTACAATATAGCACGAATCTTGAAAAACTTCAATAAAAAAATCGCCGGTACACTCAATTTGTGACCGGCGATTCTGAATTCTGTTTGGCGGCTGCCTGCCGTTCTTCCTCTTCAATCTCGGCCAGCACCTCTCTACCATATTTTTCTATCATCCGTGCAATGAAAGCAGCACACTTCTCCATATTCCGGCGGCTTACATCATCCAACTTAGCACGCCGCTCTTCATTTCTCTTTCTGATCTCTTCTTCTGTCATAGCCGGTGACACCTCCTGTATTTCGTAGAAGGTCTCCCTTCCCAGCTATGTAAGGACAATTATGATGAATTTGACCGGAGACAGAACAAAAAAATAACGGCCGGCAGAGAAATCAATCTCCACCGACCGTCATTCTTAAACTCTCTTCACAAAATCCAGACTTATCCATCCGATTCCACTCTTCAGCCTTCCCCAAGCGGAAGCGCCCTTCCCGGACTTTACTTCCACAATGGTATAAACTCCGACCGGACAGAACTTCACCCTTGCGTAATCCGTCCCCGGGCCCTTCCTGATATTCAGATCGGAGATACTGACCTTCACCAGAAACGATACCTTCTCAGCAGGTTCCGCCTCCTTCGGCTCATACACAACCTTACCGTCTGAATCAAACACTTTGTATCCCGGATTCTGATCCGCGCACTTCTTTGCATTATCCAGAATCTTATAAGCACCCTTCTGGCTCTTGCTGTCAGCCCAGTTCTTGCGGACGCGATACCACTTGATGGTTTCCTTGCCTCCGGAACCGGAACCGCTGCCGGAACCTGAATCCGATCCATGCAGAGCCTTCGTCACATTCTCAGCTAGATCACCCATCCTGGCATACATCCAGTTTCCCGGACAGCTTTTATTCGCAAACCACCTGTGAACAGTCAGGATCATCTCACCGCTCTTTGGAGAATAATTCAACGTCTTATTCTTATCTCCGAACCAGATCAGCTTGTTCTTGCCATTTCTCTTACAGATATCAATGCAAAGCTCGATCAGTCTCTGATAAACGATATCCCTGAAAGCATAAGGCTCCGTAGTATCGGATGCGCACTCGATCGTGATCGCCCTCTGGTCATTCGCCCCGGAAGAAGAACACCATGAACGGTTTTTCTCTTCCACATACATCCCGACACGTCCGTCCTTGTCGATGCCATAATTGCTGGATGCCTGTGTGCTGCTCTTATAAAACCAGTCGCCCAGACCTTCCGCCGTACACTGACCGACAACACAATGAGGCGTGATCCTGTCAATCGCCATCGTCCTCTGCCCGGAATGGTTCGGACTCAGCTTCGTATAAGCCACCATAGAACTGTTCGTGTATGCCATTATTCCTCACCATCCTTTTTCTCATCTTCCTTCTCAGCCCTGTCATGGAGCTGTTCTAACACCTTGTGCAGCTTCGTAGGAATCGGAAGTCCCAGATATGCCGCGTTTTCCACCAGCGACAATCCTTCATTGGAGATATAGAAGAAAATGATTGCTGTCCTTAAAACGCTCCCGCTCCCGATTACCTGTGTATCAAGTAAATGCCCGATACCTACCAGCGCAAAGATCAGCACCTTCCTGCAGATTCCCTTGAACCCCACAGCGCTCGACAGTTTCTTATCCGCCACTGCACACATGATCCCGGTGAT
>Ga0256404_1008097_pt1 | contig 16049 bp, 11 predicted proteins | sample RumenRJG_01DNA_FD_185990 | JGI IMG/M metagenome (GOLD analysis project Ga0256404, IMG submission 185990) | Bovine rumen microbial communities from Lethbridge, Alberta, Canada - RJG_01 | ecosystem: Host-associated > Mammals > Digestive system > Stomach > Rumen | place: Canada: Alberta | collected...
CTTATGTAAAAGATACTAATCGGGGTAATGTTAGATATTTATCAAAAGATATTTTGTATTCATATACTTTCTCTTTAGACATACCAACTGAAGATTTAATCGGGGCTAATTTTAGGTTACGTTTTGATTATCATAAAAATGGTAATAAACTTGATAATCATAGGGATAATTTAATTTTTACATATTTGGGTCCATCATTTTCATCTAGAATGGACGATGATAAAGGTTTATATAGACATTATGGAGATATGATAATCTCTTTAGATGGTAAGTTTTTTAATGTTTATAGAGGATTTAAATTTTCTGTTGTCATGGCGATTTATAATACTGAGGACTATGTTGAACAAGCTATTGATTCTGTTATTAATCAGACTATTGGTTTTGAAGAAAATGTTCAGTTAATCTTAGTAAATGATGGTAGTACTGATTCTACATTGAGTATTTTATCTAGGTATTGTGATGAATTCCCTGAAAATATTCTTTTAATATCTCAAGTTAATCAAGGGCAGGCTGCTGCTCGTAATAATGGATTGAATTATGTTAAAGGTAAATATGTTAATTTTTTAGATAGTGATGATTATCTTTCAGAAGATGCAATGGAGAAGGTTTTTAACTTTTTCAATAAGAATAAATCAAAAGTTGATGTTGTTTCTATTCCTTTGATTGTTTTTGGAAGATCTAATGATGTGCATGCTTTGAATTATAAATTTAATAAAACTAAAATAATTGATTTAAAGAAAGAACCGAATAATCCACAATTGCACGTTTCTTCATCATTTATCAATGCTGATTCAATTGGAGATAATAGATTCCCTACAAATATCACTGGTTCTGAAGATGCAAATTTTTTAAATAATGTTTTGTTGGAAAAGCAAAAACTTGGTGTTATTTCTGGTACTGGTTACTATTACAGAAAACGTCCTGATGAAAGTTCTACTTTGGATACTATGAGTTTAAAAGAAAATTTTTATACTCCTAGGTTAATTTATCATTTTATGAATTTAATAGACAGTTCTATTATGAAATATGGTAAAGTGCCAAAATTTATACAATATACTATTATATATGATTTGCAATGGTTAATTTCTACTTCTGAACTGGAAGTTTATAAAGAAAAATCTGAAATTAATGAGTTTTGGTATTATATTAATACTATTCTTAGTTATATTGATATTGACGTTATAAGAAAAAATGTAAATATCAAATCAAATCTTTTAAGGAATTTTTTAGTGCATTTAAAAACGAAAAAGTTACATCATGTACTCGACAATAATGATGTATTTTTAAGAACTGGTGGTTATCATCTTGATAAATTAAGCATTCATAATATATGGTTAGATATTGTTGAAATAGATGGTGAATTTTTAAATATTTCTGGATTTATGAATAGTATGTTTGATTCAAAATATTTGTCTGTTGATGCGGTTAAAATATTCGATGATTCTTCTGAAGAGTTTTATCCTGGTGAATATGTTGAATATACTTTAAGAAAAGGTGTAAAGTTTTTAGATAAACAATGGCAATATTCATATACTTTTGATTTAAGTATACCTATTTTTGAAAATGAATCTTCTAAAATTGATGTTATTCTTAATTATCATTGTGATGGAGATAATACTAATTATAAAAAGTTTAATTTAATTCCTTTTAGATTAAAATTAGAGTTTTTACCTCATGTAAGAATCACTAAAGAAAGTAATTATATTGTTAAAGATAATCATATTATTTACTTTGAAGATAATGAATTTAATTTAATTCCATACTCTTATAAATCTCTTATAAAATGTGAAAGAAATATTCGTGATTTTCTTAATGAGAAAAAACCTGATAAGTATATTTCTCTTCTTAGATTAAGATTATTATTCTTATTATTTTATCCAATAATGAGGAATAAGAAGATATATTTATTTATGGATCGTATTGATTCAGCAGATGACAATGCAGAGCATTTATTCAAATATGCTTCTAATCAGAAAGATGATATTAAAAAATATTTTGTTTTATCTAGAGATAGTGATGATTATTCAAGAGTTTCTAAATTTGGTAAAATGTTGAGATTCAATTCATTTAAACATAGATTATTATATCTTTTCGCAGATAAAGTTATAAGTTCACATCCTGATGAAAGTATTTTAAATCCGTTCTTTTCATATGAAAAGTCTAAAGATCAAAGAAAATATTTAAACAGTTTGGTGACTTCAGGAACTTATTTCCTGCAACATGGTGTTACAAAAGATAATATATCTCATTGGTTGAAGAAGTATGATAAAAATTTGAAGATGATTCTTACAGTTTCTGATGAAGAGAATAAATCCTTTTTGGATGAGGGGTATAACTATGATGAGAATATCATACAAACATTGGGTTTTCCAAGATTTGATAACCTAAAAAATAATCCTAAAAATAAAATTTTAATTATTCCTACATGGAGAAATTATATTGAAGGTAATAGATTTGTTTTCATGAATTCAGATTATTTCAAATCTTTGAATGCTTTAATTAATGATGAACGATTAATCTCATTGTGTGAAAAAAATAATTATGAAATTATATTCAAAGCACATCCAAAATTAAATACACAGATTTCAGATGAAGATGAGGAAAAATATATTGATTTATTTGAATTTAATGATCATATTAAATTATCAACTGAAGAATCATATCAAGAACTATTTGAAATGGGTTCTTTATTAATCACTGATTTTTCTTCAGTATTTTTTGATTTTGCTTATTTGAAAAAGCCGGTTATTTATTATCAACCTAATGATGATTATCATCATGAAAAAAGTTATTTTGTTTATGAAGAAATGGGTTTTGGTGATGTCATCAAATCTCATGATGATATAATTGATAAACTTGACTTTTATATTAATAATGGGTGTCATATGGAAGATGTTTACAAAGACAATGTAAATGCATTCTTTAAATATATTGATAAAGATAATTGTAAGAGAGTTTATAATTGGATTAAAAAACATTAATTGTTGTGTATTTAGCTTTAAGTAATGGGTATATGGAAAATTCATAAATGTCTAAAGTAATATCTGTATGATATGGAAATGTAGTGTAATAATCAATAAATGAGGCGTGAACGTGAAGAATAATTTTATATTTTCTGTTGTAATGGCGGTTTATAATACTGAAGATTATGTTGGTGAAGCCATTGATTCAATAATCAATCAAACTCTAAATTTTGAAGAAAATACTCAGATAATTTTGGTCAATGATGGTAGTACTGATGGATCATTGGATGTTCTTAAAAAGTATCAATCTCAATTTCCGAATAATATACAAGTTTTAAATCAAGATAATCAGGGTGCTGCTGCTGCACGTAATCATGGTTTGAAATATGTTAAAGGTAAATATGTTAATTTTTTAGATAGTGATGATTATTTGGATGATAATGCTTTTGAAGAAATCTTAAAATTTTTTGAAATCTATTATGATTCAGTTGACATTGTTGCTTTACCTTTAGTACCTTTTGGTAGAAATGCCTCTGAACATATGTTAAATTATAAGTTTAGTGAAACTCGGTTAATTGATTTAACTGAAGAACCTAATAATCCACAATTACATATATCCTCATCATTTATTAAATATGAATCTATTGGTGATCTGAAATTTCCAAATGTTATTTCATCGGAGGATGCTAATTTCATAAATAAAATTTTGTTAATAAATAAAAATTTAGGTGTTGTTAAATCATCTAAATATAACTATCGTAAAAGAGATGATGTTTCTTCTTCATTGGATAATGCTTCAAGTAATGTGCGATATTATACAGATAGATTAAAAAATCACTTTTTAGATTTGATAGATTATTGTTTGGAAAAGGAAGGTTCTGTTCCTAAATTTATCCAATACATGATGATTTATGATTTGTATTATCTTATTAAAGATACAAATCAGGAAGTTTTTGATGAGTGTATAGATAAAGAGGAATTTATGGCATGTATTGATAAAATTTTTAAACATATTGATATTGATGTTATTTGGACGAATGCTAATATTAAATATAAACTTTTAAAAAAATTCTTACGTTATCTTAAATTTAAAAAATTGCGTGTTAATCCAAAAAAAGGCACTATTTTACTCACTGGAAAAAAACAGATAGATAAGATGAGTTATCATGTGTTTTGGTTAGATATTGTTAAAATAAAAAAGGGTGTGCTTCAGATTTCAGGATATTTAAATAGTCTTTTCAATAGTGACCATATTTCAATAACTGCAATAAAAGAAGATTCTGAAGGGAATAGTGAAATAATAGTGGCTAAGCCAGTTTTTTATACTAATCGTAAAAATAAATCATTTATTTCAATAGATTGGTTATTTAAATATAATTTTGATTTAAATATTCCTATAAAAGAAAATGAAAATTCATCAATTAAAATATGTGTAAATTATCATATTGATGGGGATGTATCTAATTTTGATAAAACGAATATTGCATCTCATTTTTTAAAGGTAGGCTTTAAAAAGCGTGCAGATATTTCAAAAATTAGTAATTATTTTGTAAAGGAAAATCATATAGTTTACTTTGAGGATAATAAATTTTTAATTAAACCATTTGATTTTGAAGATATGAACATTTTAGAAAAACAAGTTCAGAAAAGACTTTTGAGTGAAAAAAAGTTTTCAATTTATTTTTTGAGGGCTGTTTATTTATTTTTATGTAAACATACTTCATTTTTCAATAAACAAATATATTTGTTCATTGATAGAATTAATGAAGCAAATGATAATTCTTTATATCTTTTTAAACATGCTATTAAACAGGATGATGGTATAGAAAAATATTTCGTTCTTTCTAAAGATTGTGAAGATTATAAAAAAGTTAAGAAAATAGGTAATGTTTTATCCAAAAATTCTTTTAAATATAAGTTAATGTTTTTATTTGCAGACAAAATTATTTCAACGCACCCTTATTTAAGTGAATTTCATCCATTTTATGATGCACAATCTAAAACTGATAGCAGGCCATTAGTTGGTGGACTAGCAAATGGGGATTTATATTTCTTACAGCATGGTGTTACAAAAGATGATGTATCTCATTGGATTTCTAAATCTAATTATAATTTATCATTACTTTTAACAACTTCCGAATTTGAAAGAGATGCATTTTGTGGTGAGGGTTATGGTTTTGATAAGGAAATTATTCAGGATTTGGGTTTTCCAAGGTTTGATAATCTAAAAAAAGGTAATTCAAAGAATATTTTAATAGCTCCATCATGGAGAGATTACTTAAAAGGAAATAAGGATAAATTTTTGGATTCTGATTATTTTGAATGTTTAAATAGTTTATTGAGCAATCAAAAACTTGTTGATGTTGCTAAAAAACATGGTTTTAATATTATATTTAAACCTCATCCGGAGTTAGAAAGATACTTTGATGATTCTAATAGATATGTGGATTTGTTTGATTTCTTGGATGAAATTGATGTTAAAGTTGGTGTTAATTATTCCAATCTTTTTAATGAATCTCAATTGTTAATCACAGATTTTTCATCAGTATTTTTTGATTTTGCTTATTTGAAAAAGCCGGTTATTTATTATCAACCTAGTGAAAATTATCATTATAAAACAGGTTATTTCGATTATGAAACAATGGGTTTTGGTGATGTCATAATAAATGAAGATGAATTAATTGAAAAAATTGATTTTTATCTTCAAAATAATTGTATTATGGAAGATAATTATAAAAGTAATGTTGATAAATTTTTTAAATATAATGATAATAAGAACTGTGAACGTGTATATAATTGGATAAAAAAACATTGATTAATATTATAAAAGAGACATAATAATTATTAAATGAGGAGGGTTAATATGGAAACAATATCTAATGAAAATGAAATTAATTCTTTAGAAAATAATAAAATTGTGGGTGAGCCTCAAATAAAAAATTCAAAAATTATTTTCCATGGAAAAGGTAATATTTTGTACTGTGAGAATAAAGTGCATATTGTAGGAAGTACAATTACTTTTAAAGGAGATAATGCTTTAATCTATTTGTCAAGTACTAATAGTAATTATACAATGTATACTCAAATATCACATGATTCTCTTTTATATATTGGAAAAGAGAATTCTATTGTTCCTAGAATTAATATTAATGCTCAAGAACACAAAAATGTAATTATTGGAGATGATGGATCTATTTCAAGTAATGTTGCTATTAGGACCACTGATGCTCATAGTTTTTATGATGTAAATACGAAAAAGCGTGTTAATCATAGTGGTAGTGTTTATATTGGGGATCATGTCTTTTTGGGACATAATGCTTATATTGAAAAAGGTGTGCACATTGGATCGGGTGCAATAATTGAAAATAATACTCATGTAAATAGTAATGTTAAATTACAATCAAATTGTATTTATTCTGGAGATCCTATTCGTTTAGTTGAAAAAGAGGTATTTTTCACTAAAGATTATCCTTCAGGTTATGATGAAGAAGATACTGTTAATTCAGAAGATTATAAAAGTAATCTTTTTATTTTTAATAATGTTCCTGGTGAATCTTTGGATTTAAATAAAATTGATGCGATGTTAAGTAAATTTTCAGTAAATGAAAAAATTGATTTTATTCAAAAGCTTTTTATTCAAAATAAAAAAAATAATCGTTTTTCAATTTAATTTGTGGTGTGATGATGGCAGATAAAGTTCGTGTTGGTATTTTTGGATCTTGTGCAACAAGAGAAGTTTTTACTACATTTTATAATGATTATAAAAATCATTTTAATCTTATTTTTACCCATGAACGTGAATCTTTCATCAGTCTTTTTGATAAACCAATGGATTTCAATCCTGATGAATTAAGGTTGCTTCCAGATACTAAAAAAAATCAGTTTCGTTATAAAAATATGGTAAATGATTTATCAAAATCATTTTTTAAAGATATGGAAAAAGGCATTGATTATTTGATAATTGATGTTTATTTTGAAGTTTTATACGGAGTTTTGATTTTAGAAGATGGAACTATCATAACAAATAATAAATGGGATTTACCTAAAACAAATTTTTATGATAAGTTGAATAATTTTAGGATATGTGAGTTAAATAAGGATTCTGAAGAATATTTTGAATTGTGGGTTTTAGCATGTAAAAAATTTTTTAATTATTTAAAAAAGTCATATCCTAATGTTAAAATAATTTTAAATAAAATTAAATTGGCAAAAAATGTATTTAGGGAAGATTATTCTTTTTATATTGATAAGGACTTTGAATGGATGGTTGAGAATTACTCTCCATTAATTAGTAGATTGGAAGATTATATTGAAAAGAATTATGATGTAATTTCAATTGAATATTGTGGTGAGGCATTTACTAGTGAAACTAATCGCTGGAGTCCGTATGTTGTCCATTTAACTGAAGATTATTATAAATATGTTTATTTTGAACTTTGCAAAATTGTCCATCTTGATAAAAATTATTTAAATTCAGTTTATTTGGAATATATTTTGGCTAAGTTAAATATATATGAAAATATGGTTCAAAAAGAGAAAGATATGTTATTGGAGAAAGATGAGGAAATTTCTAATTTAAAATTTTCAATTAACGAGAAAGATCAGATAATTAAATCTAATGATATTGAAATTGATGAGTTAAAGAAATTTAAAGAAAGTGTTTTGGATTCATCAAGTTGGAAAATCACAAAACCATTGAGAAATTCGAAAAAGATATTCCGGAAATTTGAAGATAAAAACTAATGAGATTACTTAAATTGATTATTATTTTAATGTTGATTTAAAAGTGTTGAGGAGAATTAAATGAAGAGTTTTAAGAATATTATTCGTTCTAATGATAATGAAATTGATGAATTAAATAATAAAATAGATACTCTCCAAGAAAATTTTTTAATTCAATTGAATTCATTAAAAAAAGAAAATGATTTGTTGAAAAATGAATTAAACGAATATAAAGAGAATAATGGTAGAATATTAGATTCATATAATGAAAATTTTAAATTATTATTCTATTATTACGATTTAAAACCTAAATCAGTTTTAAAGAATATTCAGAATATTTGTCAGGAAGTTTTGGATTTTGTCGTTAATGTTTGTAATAAACATGGTATAAAGTATTGGCTTGAAGGAGGAACTCTTTTAGGGGCGGTTAGACATGAAGGATTTTTACCTTGGGATGATGATATTGATTTGGGTATGATGAGAAAGGATTATGAATTATTTTTGGAGGTTTTTGATTCGGAATTAAAAAATCATAATCTTAAAAAGAAAATGAAATGTAGACTTTTAAGACATGGGGATAATGTTCTTTATTTTGTTCAAATTTCTTATGCGGGCGTTGCTGTTTTGGATATTTTTCCTTATGATTATATTGAAAATCCTCCAGAAAATATTAAAGACATGTATGATATTGAAAAATTAAAATTCAAGTCTAATATTGTAAATGGTAATGGCTATTCTGAAGCTATTGGTGAGATTTATTCAAATTTAAATCTTAGTCGTGATGAAAAACCATTTGTTATTCCTGGTGTTGAAAGACCAGGACCAAGTCCATTCCATGTCCAAAACACTGATGAATTATTCCCTTTAACTAAAGTGATTTTTAATAACAATGAGTATTATGGTCATAAAAATAATGATTATCATTTACAAAAACTATATGGGGATTGGCAGAATCTTCCAAAAGTATTAGAAAGGCATAATAGGATTTATAAATTAAAATCTCAACCAAATATAAATGAACGTCTTGAGGAAAAAGTCAATTTATTGAGAGAAATTAATCACTCTTTTAAAGATTAACGGTGAAAATATGATTATTAATGTAGGTGTTGTTGGTGCTGGATCAATGGGAACTGCAATAGCCCAAACTGTTGCATCGAATGCAAATGTTTTATTGTTTTGCCGTAGGAACCAACTAGCTAACAATATTAATTCCTCCAGATGTAATGTTGATTATTTTCCGGGAGTTAAATTACATGATAATATTGTTGCTATAAGTGATATCAATGAACTTTATGATTCGGATATCATATTTCTATGTGTTCCTTCATCTGCTATACGAGAAACAGTTGAATCATTGGATTTTGTTAAAAAAGATTGTATTTTTGTAAGTACTGCAAAGGGCATTGAAAAAAATTCTAATAAACGAATGACTGAGGTAATTGAAGATATTACTAAACGTCCTGCTGTTGCTCTTTCTGGACCAAATATTGCTTCAGAAATGGTTAAAAACTTAACTGCAGCTACAACTATAGCATCTACAAATGTTGATTATTTAAATAAAGTTAAAAAAGTTTTAGTATCGGATACATTTAAAGTTAATGTTAATACTGATGTTGTTGGAACGGAATTTTGCGGCATAATAAAAAATATTTTAGCTATTTCTCAAGGAATTTGCGAAGGTATGGGTATTAATGACAATGCAAAATTTGTGGTTTTTACTAAAAGTTTCAATGAAACTAAATTAATCATTGAAAAATTTGGAGGTATTCGTGATACTGTTGATGATTATTGTGGCTTCGGAGATATTGTAACTGCTTCTACATTATCTGTTAGTAGAAATCATACTTTGGGAGTTTTATATGGTCAAAATATCGTAATTGATGAAAAAGCTTCAGGAGTTCTTTTTGAAGGTAAAAATACTGTAATTATTTTAAAAGAATTATGTAAAAAATATAATTTCGAATCCTTGACTATAAATTTTGTATATGATGTGGTAATTTCTAATAAAAATCCAAAATATGCTTTTAAAGAATTTTGGAATAAATTATAATGGTGTTTTTATGTTGTGTGCTGCGGTTCTTGCGGGAGGAATTGGTGAACGATTAGGTTTGGATATACCAAAGCAATTTTTTCATATTAAGGGTAAACCTCTATTAATTCATTGTGTTGAAAAATTTGTTGAAGTGGAGGAATTGGATTTAATTATTGTTTCTTCGCCAAAAGATTATATTGAAAAAACTAATTCTATTATTAAAAGTTGTATTCCTGATGATGATCGAATAAAGGTTATTGAAGGGGGAGTAACACGAAATGATACTATTTTGAATTCTATAAATTTTGCAATAGATTGTGGAGCCGATGATGACTCTATATTAGTTACACATGATGGTGCAAGAATATTCGTGTCTCCAAAATTAATCAAAGAAAGTATTAGATATGCACAAAAATATGGTGCGGCTAGTCCTGTTATTCCTGCAACGGATGTTATTTTCGTATCTAAAACTAAAGGAGAACTTTCATCCATTCCTGAAAGAAAAGAGTTGGTTCATGCTCAAACTCCCCAATCATTCAATATAATGAAGTTTTTGGATATTTATAATGATTTGTCTTTTGATGAAATAAAATTGTTAGATGAAGCCATGGTTCTTTTTTATTTAAGGAATGAACCGGTTCATTTGTTTGATGGTGAATTTACTAATTTTAAAATAACACATCCTTCTGATTTAAAAGTTGCTGAAACCTTTTTTAAATAATATAATAATTAAATATAATATTATGTCTGCATGATGGTTGGTGAATGTGGATAATTATTTTTTAATAAAATTGATAAATAATTTTATTAATCATCACACACATATTATATCCATATAAATAAACCAATATTTTAATCTAACATAATATGGGGATAATTATGTCTTGATAAAAAGGAGTTTTAATACAAGTATTTTGTTTTTGATGAAAATATTGGATTAACAGTGTATTATTCGCATATAGGAATACTTGAAAAGTTTTTTTCTTATATCTTTGGAGGTTTTCAAATGGAAGATTCTGAAAATAAAATTCAAATTAATGATTCTAAAATTGATATTGAGCATTTAAATAATTTAATAAATTCCCAAAATGATGAAATAGATCATTTAAATAATAAACTAAATGATTTACGAAGATTGTTGTTCAATCAACTCAGCGACATTAAAGAAATTTCTAATAGTAATAAATCTATTGTTGATACATTTGAATCTTTAAAAATGGAGAATGTTCAATTGAATGATTTGGTTAATGGGGAGTTCGAATCTTTAAAAATGGAGAATGTTCAATTGAATGATTTGGTTAATGGGGAGTTCGAATCTTTAAAAATGGAGAATGTTCAATTGAATAAGGAGTTTGAATCTTTAAAAATGGAGAATAAACGATTAAAAGATACAATTAAAAAGCATGATAAAAATAATCAAAAAATTTTAGAATCATATAAAGAAAATTTCAAGTTCCTATTTTATTGTTATGATTTACAGCCAAAATCTCTATTAAAAAATATTTGGGATGTATGTCAGGAAGTATTGGATTTGGTTGTTAATGTTTGTGAGAAGTATGGTATTGAATATTGGCTGGAGGCAGGTTCTCTTTTGGGTGCTGTCAGGCATGAAGGTTTTTTACCTTGGGATGATGACATTGATTTGGGTATGATGAGGAAAGATTATAATCGTTTTCAAGAAGTTTTTGATTTAGAACTTAAAAATCTAGGTCTAGATAAGAAGATTAGATGGACACTTTTAAGGCATGAAAATAATATTCTTTATTTTTTACAAATTTCTTACGCAGGATTTGCTATTTTGGATATATTCCCTTATGATTACACTAATAAGCCTTTAGATAACATGGAAGAATTATACTTTTCTGAAAAAGCAAAGTTTAAAACTAATATAAAAGAAGGTAAATCATATTCTGAAGCTATAAAAGAATTATATGAAAATTTAAATCTTAGTTTCGACAAGCAAGATTATGTTGTTTCTGGTGTTGAAAGATCAGTAAGAGGTCGTTTTTATTTACAAGAAGTCGATAAAATATTTCCTTTATCAAAAGTATCCTTCCAGGGTAAAGAATATTCTGGCTTAAATGATAATGATTTACATTTAACTAAATTATATGGTAATTGGAGAGATCTTCCAAAAGTCTTAGATAGGCATAATAGAATTTATAAATTAAAAGAACGAAAAAATATCGATGAGTTTTTATCTCAAAAAATTAATGATTTAAGGGAAGTTAATGAAAATTTCAATGATTAATTCGTAAGCATATCGAGTGATTAAAGTAATGTTAATTTCATGCTAAGTATATGTTGGTGAAATAATGAAATCTAGTGTTTGGAATGAAGAGGATAAAGATAGAGTAATAGGTATTATGGGTGGTTTTGGTTCTTATGCCACATTAAATTTTTTTGAACAGATTTTGGATTCATTTCCCGCAGAAAAAGAATGGGAAAGGCCAAGAATTTTAATCGATAATTATTGTACATTGCCAAGTAGAGTTAGGTGCATATTATATGGTGAGCATGAACCTGAAATTATTGAAGGAATGTCTAGTTCTATTAGCAATTTAATTAATGCTGGTGCTAAAAAAATAATTATTACATGTAACACTGCTCATTATTTTTTAGATGATGTTTATCGCAATGTTCCTGAAAGTAAAGATATAATTATAAATATAATTGAGGAGTTAGCGATTAAGTTACATGAAGATAATGTTGATGAAGTAAGTTTAATAGCTAGTGAAGGAACATTAATGTCCAAATTATATCAAAATGCATTTGAAAAATATGATATTAAGGTCAATGCTCCTGGTGAAGATGATTTTCCAAAGTTAAGGGAATTCATTGAAGTAGTTAAACAGAATAAACCTATAAATTCGGATGTAAAAAAGGATTTTATAGATTTAATTAATGAACAAAAAGATGGTACTGTTATTTTGGGTTGTACTGAATTTCCTGTTATTTACAAATATGTAAAAGAAGAAATAAAAAATGAAAATATTACAATTTATGATCCATTAGATGTTGCAATATTAAAAATAAAAGAAGGTTTTGGAGATTTATAATTAATTATTGGAAGTAATTATTTTATAATTTATAACCTTTTTTTATTTTCTTTATTTTTTAAATTTAATCACTATTATTCAGTGAATCTTTAATTAATGTTGTACTTATTCCTTGTGTGTAAGGGAGATATTCAATATTAACTCCTATTTTTTTGAATTGTTTTTCAGTTTCAATATATCTTTCTGTTCCTTTCCAATCATCTCCGGAAAATAAAACATCAAATTTAAAAATTTTTTGAGCTAATTCTTTATCATTGACTTCTGCAATGTTAACAAGTTCCGCATTATCAACAACATTTAATGCTTCAATTATTCTCACTCTTTCATCTTGACTGAAAATGGGTGTTTTATTCTTTATCTTTATAACATATTCATCAGTACAAACACCAACTATTAATGTTTCACATTGCTTTTTACAATTTTCTAATAAGTTTAAATGCCCAACATGAAATAAATCAAAAACACCACAAGTATAACCTATTTTATATTTTTTTTTATTTTCCATATCATAACCTCTTAACCATTCTTTATTATATAAATGAAAAAATTATTAATTTTTTTATTAAATCATATTATTAATTTATTTATATTAGTTTTTGCTTATTAATATTTATGATAATTGAATGTAATGAGGATAATATTAAACAAGTTTTTAACTATATTGGGGATGATTATGAAAAATGTTTATATATGTACATTGATTTAAGAAAATATGGTGTTTCTAATGAAAATTTTAATGTTTGGATTCAATGTACTGATAATCAAATTTGTGGGTTAATTAGTCAGTATCATAATGGAATACAAATTTATAGTAAAGATCAAAATTTAATCAATGATGAAATTGTAAAGTTCATTAAAGAAAAAAATCCAACTGTTATTTCAGGAATGAAAGATATTTTATATCCTTTAAAAGATAATTTTTTAGAATATTCTGAAACTTTAGGTTTCGTTGCTAAATTAACTGAATTAAAATATCCTCCCGTTTCTAATGCTTATTGTGCATCATTTGATGAATTGGGTGAAATTGCTGAGCTTCTTATTCAAGAAGATAATCTTGGAAAGCATACTGGATATGATTTATTATATCAACAATTGTATGAAAGAAAAAAGGATAATTTTGGACGTAATGTAATTTCTCGTGATGAGAATAATGATATTATTTGTCATGCCGCAACATATGCTGAGCTTCCAGAACTTGCTGTTGTTAGTGGAGTTATGACTTCTTTCCAGTATAGAGGTAAAGGTTTCTCAAAAGGTACCTTAGCAGCATTATGTGATCAATTATTGTCTGAAGATAAGATTGTTTTTTCTTATTTCCACATTTCTCCTGCAATAAAAATGCATGAAGGAGTTGGGTTTAATAAGATTGGAGAATGGTTAAAATTTAAAAAAGGAATTTGATCATTTTCTTTTTTTTATTTAAATTGAGTGTTGGCAGAAATTATCACTTTTTAACAATTGTTCATTTTTTAACTAATTTTTCTATTTTTTTATTAAATTTTGTTCATTTTTAATATTTGCTTTTTTAAATATTATTTTTTGTCATGTTTTTTTAATGTATTCGTCATATTGAACTGGAATTTATCTATATTTTAATAATATTTATTTATATTAAAAAATATTAATTATAAACTTTTTATTCTTACTATAAGTTATTAAAATCTATTTATATTAGATATTACAAATATATAATTAATTATAAGTTATTTTATAATTTTTTAAATCAGTATATGGACTTTTAGTTATTATGATATTGAATTGTAATATTCTAAGGGATTTCGGTAGGGAAATTGGTGGAATGGAGGAAGAATTTCAACTTATGTATCTTGCTTCTGAAATCGTTGATGGGACTTTTAAATACTTTAAAATTGAACGAAAGACATCTAATGTTGGAAAACCACCATTTGATCTAAAAGATATGATAAAACTAATTTTTTATGGATATATTAATAAAATAACAAGCACAGTGCAATTGGCTTATAATGCAAAGTACAATAATTTGTATAATTTAATTTCACATTCCTTACAACCAAGCGATAGGACAATACGTGATTATTGTAAGTACTTTCAATCAATTTACCAATTAATTATAAGTTTTATTTTAATTGTGGCCAATAGAATCGGTTTAACAGATTATGAACATATTGCAATTGATGGAACAATAAAAAAAGCATATAACTCTCCTTTCAATATAATTAAAGAAAAAGACATTAGATTATTAATAAGACATTATGTGGTACAGGAATTAACTAAAGATGAAATTAAACAGCTTAGAAAGACAGCAAGGAAATTTTTAAATGATAAATCTAAATCAGATGAAGAAAAAGTTAATATTCTTTTTCATTGGTGGCGTTTGCTTGATTGGTCGGGTCAAATATCGCTGGCTTTGAATGATCATGATGCTAGATTAATGAAAACAAAGGATAAAGGCCAAAAATATCCTAAATTTTCATTAAACATTCAATTGGGAACAGATACGAAATCTAAATTGATTTGTGGTGTGAATGCCGTTCAAAATCCAACAGATCATTATCAAATTCCAGCATTAATGAATCAAATCCTCACTAATTTAAATTCTAAACCAAGTAAAATTAGCGCAGATACAATCTATTTAACATTAGCAAATTTGAATTATTTAGATAATCTCGGCATATCTGCTTTAATTTCCACATCACAGCAAAATCGAGAAAATTCTGGCAATCTGCCAGAAAATGACTTTGCTATTGATTATTTTGATTTTGATGAATATAAAAATGTTGTTATTTGTCCTGAAAAACATGAATTAACACTCGATGGAGAATATGATGCTCCACCTGAAAAAGGTGGAGGCAACAAACTCAAATTAGTCTATTCCAACTATTCTGCTTGCAGAGATTGTAAATTTGCAGGAATATGTTTCACTAAAAACCATAGAACAATAACTAGATACGTTCATGAAGTTACATACAAAACTGAACGATTAATGGCCAGTGAAGAAGGAATAAAAGAATATAAATTACGTTCTAAAACGGTAGAAGCACATAATGGAACTTTTAAAAGAATTTATCATTATAACGACATTCCAATAACTGGATTAAAAAGAGTACAGAACTTAATGTTCACCATTGTAGCATCATATAATTTAATAAGATTATTCAGTCTCATTAAAGAGAATAAAATGGATTTATTTTCAGTTATTAGTTCAATAAGATTCATAGCATTAAATTAAAAAAATTTTAATAAAAAAGGAGAAAATGAAAAATGTTCAAAATCAAATAATTTCTGCCAACACTC
>Ga0256404_1008098_pt1 | contig 16047 bp, 12 predicted proteins | sample RumenRJG_01DNA_FD_185990 | JGI IMG/M metagenome (GOLD analysis project Ga0256404, IMG submission 185990) | Bovine rumen microbial communities from Lethbridge, Alberta, Canada - RJG_01 | ecosystem: Host-associated > Mammals > Digestive system > Stomach > Rumen | place: Canada: Alberta | collected...
ATCTGTATCCCGTCCTCGGAATATCTCCTGATATATCTGGTGTTTTCAAGCGCCAGCAAAGCAAAGGACATCTCTATGCGCTCATCTATGCTGGTGTCGTTCTGTCTTCTCCGTTCAGCACGGTCCAGATAACGCCTCTGCGTTACGGAGCGTGCCGCCGGGCGTCTGCCCTCGCTTTCAGTCCTGACTGTCATCATTATCGAATGCTCGGATATTCCGAATTCGTCGCTGAGTTTTCTGATGTACAGCTCCTGCTCGACGGGACCCAGAGATTTCAGAACAGGCACTATGCTCTCGATATATGCAAGAACACCCATGTCCGTGCTGAGGTCAAAACCGTCCCTTGCAAGCCTGAGTCTGAATTCAGCTGCCGGAACAGCGTCATCGACCAGCCTCAGGAACTCCTCCTTCCCGTTCTTCTGTATGAACTCATCAGGGTCCTTGCCGCCTGTTACGGTCAGGACTCTTGGCTTTCCGCCTGCCCCGTTTATTACGGATATTCCTCTCAACGCGGCATTGATACCGGCCGAATCAGAGTCATATGACAGAACTATATTCTTCGAGTAACGGCAGAGAAGTTTTGCCTGATTATCTGTCAGTGCAGTTCCGAGAGATGCTGCAACATTGCGCACTCCGCTCTGATACAGCGATATGACGTCCATATAGCCTTCAACGATTATAGCTCTGCCGGCTGACGATATTTCGTTTCTGGTAAAGTTCAGACCGAAAAGGTTGTTCTTCTTGAGAAATATCTCGCTTTCAGGCGAATTGAGATATTTTGGCTTGACATCTCCTATCGCCCTTCCTCCGAAACCGATCACCTTGTCCTGTGTATTGATTATAGGAAATATGACTCTGTCGCGGAACTTGTCATACAGACCTCCTCGGCCCGAATTGGCAAGTCCGAGCTTGAGAAGCTCATCATCTGTCACACCTTCTGACCTGAGATAGTCTGAAAGTGCGGTACCCGAAGCTGGTGCATATCCCAGTCCGAATTTGGTTATCGTATCATTCGAAAGGCCTCTTTTGCGCAGGTATGCAAGACCCTTGTTGCCTCTGACAGACAGACAGTTGTAGAAGTATCTGGCAGCCTTTGCGTTTATTTCGTAATATCTGGAATAATCCTTCTTAGGAGCCGAATGCCTTTTCTCCGGCATCTTGATCCCGTATTCACCGCAGAGCTTCTCTACGGCCTCCATGAAAGGCAGCTTGTAGTATTCCTGAACAAACTTGATGACATCACCCTTCTGGCCGCATCCGAAACAGTTGAATATCTGCTTCTCCTCGTTGACCATGAATGACGGAGTCTTCTCTGAATGAAAAGGACAGAGACCTTTGTAGTTCGCTCCTGCCTTTTTCAGATCGACTTCACGGCCGACAACATCAACGATATTGACCTGAAGCTTGAGTTCGTCAATGAAGTTGTCCCATGCCATAAGCCGTGTTACCTCCAGCTCTGTGGTACGAAAAGTCTGTCATACAGTCTCAGAGCATATCTGTCTGTCATGCCTGAGATCCAGTCCTTGACAGCAACGTTTGTACCATCTTCCTTTTCGATTTCTTTATATACTCCGGGTATCTCGTCCGGATGATCAAGAAAGTACCCGTACAGTGATCTTATGATTAGATCGACCTTTTCCTTGTCCGTAACAGCCTGCACCTCAGGAGAGTTGTAGACATTAGCAAACATGAATGACCTGAGACTCAGCAGTGCTCTGCTGAAATCAGGTGAAAGAGCGATCTCCTTTTTTCCTTCGCTGTTGATGCACAGATCCGTGATCAGATTGTTGATGCGGTCACTGTGTGTGCTTCCGAGTATTGCGATATCATTTTCCGGAAGATCATCCATGCTGATGATACCGCTCCTTATAGCGTCGTCTATATCGTGGTTGACATAGGCTATCCTGTCACAGATCTTGACTATCTGCCCTTCAAGAGTGAAAGGGATTCCCGGCCCCCTGTGATTCAGGATGCCGTCTCTTACTTCATAAGTCAGATTGAGACCTCTGCGTCTTGAAGTGTCTTCGATCCTGTCGACGGTCCTGAGACTCTGCTCATTATGGGCAAAACCTCCGGGATGGATCGCATTGAGTACAGTCTCTCCGCTGTGACCGAAAGGTGTATGTCCGAGGTCGTGACCAAGCGCGATCGCTTCAGTAAGGTCTTCGTTATACTGAAGTATCCTCGCGACTGTTCGGGAGATCTGCGCTACTTCAAGAGTATGTGTCAGTCTGGTCCTGTAGTGGTCATCTTCAGGCGCAAGGAAGACCTGCGTCTTGTTGATGAGCCTGCGGAAAGCCTTGGAATGGATGATACGGTCCCTGTCGCGCTGGTAATCAGTTCTGAAAGTACACTGCTCTTCAGGAAACACCCTTCCCCTGGACTCAGCCGCCTTGGATGCCAGCGGAGACAGCATTTCATATTCTCTGGCCTCAATATCCTGTCTTTTAATCATTCTCCGATTCTTACGTCGTACCCCTCAACGCTGTAGTCAAGTGCGTTTCTGAAATCATAATCAGTCTTCTCGCCGAGGAAACCCGCAGCAACAATGTTATATCTCGCATCTCTGACACTCAGCTCGCTTCCTGTCATTTTGTCAAATACATTGAGATCGTGAACATACCATTTGCGGAATCTTGATATCTCCTCAGCAAGTGCTGATACATCCTCATCTGTCATGTCTGCTGAGATCAGACCTGTCATTGCTCTTCCTATGGAATCCACAGTAAGATACAGCTCGGTCTCGTCATCAGGAATATGACCGAGAAACTGCTCATAGAAAGAGTCCATGTGCTCAGCAAGGACTTCTTTATCAACCTCTCTGATAAGGTCTCTTATCAGGTTCTCCTCGATGAAATCATCTTCCTCAAGAAGCGAAGCAAGGTTCTCATAATATCTGAATTCGTCTATTGTATCTATGTCCAGTTTTCTGTAAAGTACAGTTTTATCCATTGTTTCAAAGTCTGCCCCATTATGCTATAATTTCTGACAGAATATTATAACACATGGAGATGTCAAAATGAACAGTGACAATCAGAAATTACGATCTGAGATCCAGACGGCAGATAAGTGGAACATCGATGCGATGTATTCTGACTCATCTGCCGTTCTTGAAGATGTGAGCAAAGGTATGGCACATGCTCAGCATCTTGCATCCATGCAGGGACATGTCATGGATTCACCGGCCTCTCTCCTCGATGCGCTTATCTCATATACAGAAGCATACAGAGCGATCGAAAACGCATATGCCTATGCTCACATGAAACGGGATGAGGATAATACGGACACAGCCGGGGCGGAACTCTTCGGCAAGGTTTCAATGAGCCTTACTGCCCTCACTTCTCTGACTGCATTTCTCGATCCTGAGATCCTTGCAGCAGACCCTTCCCTCGTCCGCTCATATATGGATGAGGAGGAAGGCCTCGGAATGTACAGATTCCTGCTGACCGAACTTCTGAAGCAGAGAGACCACACACTCAGCAAGGAAGAGGAATTCATTATTGCCTCATACGGAGAAGTTCTCAGATCTTCAGGAAACATCTTCACTGCCCTTAACAATGCCGATATGGAATTCGGTACTGTAACTGACGAAGACGGAAATGCAAAACCTCTTACTCACGGGACTTTTGTCAGATTCCTTGAGTCGCAGTCGGAAACGGTCAGAAAAGAAGCGTATGACAAGCTGTACGATAAATACATCTCACTTAACAATACACTGACTGCTGTTTACTCAAACAGCGTCAGAAAGGATGCCGTAACAGCAAAGCTCAGACACTACAGCTCTTCGCTTGACGCAGCTCTGACGTCCAATGACATTCCGCTTTCCGTTTATGACAGCCTTATCCATGCTGTGCATGAACACCTTCCGTCCATGCACAGATATGCCGGTATCAGACGCAGGATGCTCGGGCTTGAGACCATGGGCATGCATGATATGTACGTCCCTCTCGTCCGTCCGCAGGAGGCTCACTATACCTTTGAGCAGGCAGCGGAAATATGCTGCAAGGCCCTGGCGCCTATGGGCGAAGAGTATGTGAACGCCTTCAGACAGGGCGTTCTGGAAAAACGCTGGGTAGACCGCTATGAGAACAAAGGCAAGACTTCCGGCGCATACAGCTACGGATCATACGACAGTGAGCCTTACATTCTTATGAACTTCAGCGGAACACTCAGAGATATATTCACGCTGATCCATGAAGGCGGACATTCAATGCACTCATGGTATACAAGGCAGACACAGCCTTTCATTTACGGCGATCACTCGATCTTCACTGCAGAAGTTGCAAGTACCGTAAATGAGACCCTGCTCATACATTATCTGATGGATAACGCGGAAAATGATGAGATGCTCCTCTACCTCGTGAATTTCTATATTGACGAATTCAAGGGAACTCTCTTCAGACAGACCATGTTCGCTGAATTTGAAAAGCTGACTCATGAGTATATAGAATCCGGCGGATCACTCACACCGGAATGGCTGAACACAGAATACGGCAGACTAAATTCTGAATATTATGGCCCTGAAGTGACTTATGATGATAAGATAAAATATGAGTGGTCAAGGATCCCGCACTTCTACAGAGCATTCTATGTGTATCAGTATGCTACCGGCTACTCTGCTGCCAATGCTATAGCCGAAAGGATACTTACTGAGGGACCGTCAGCAAGAGATGAATATATCAGTTTTCTCAGATCGGGTTCTTCCGGAACACCGATCGATCTTCTTAAGCTGGCAGGTGTGGACATGAGTACGGAAAAGCCTGTAAGGATGGCTCTGGAAGTATTCGACGGTCTGGTCGACAGACTTGATGAACTGACGAAAGGAAACAGAAATGCCTAAGAAAGCATTTATCTTCAGCAATAATAAAGAATATTCTCAGCAGACTTCTAAGAATCTCAGAAAGATCCTTACAGACAGAGATTACGGCATCATTGATGAGTATAAAGAAGACGCCGATCTTCTTGTATGCATCGGCGGAGACGGTACTTTTCTGAGTTTTGTTCATAAATGCCGCTTCCCTTCCGCACCGATACTCGGGATCAATACAGGCCATCTTGGTTTTTTTCAGGAATCTTCTCCTGAGCAGATGGAAACAGCGGTCGATGACATAATTGCAGGCAGATACAAGATGCAGCACATCAAACCTGTACAGGCAAGGATCGTTACCCCGCGCAATGAATTCACCCGTATAGGTCTTAACGAGATCCTCGTACGCGGCCAGTTCTCACACGTATCACAGTTCTCTGTATCGATCGATGAGACCAAGGTCCAGGACTTTTCGGGCGACGGGATACTTATTTCCACGCCTGTCGGATCAACTGCTTACAACTACTCACTTGACGGAGCGCTTGTTTCCCCTGACCTCGATGTTCTTCAGCTGACGCCGGTCGCTCCGATGAATACAAGTGCTTACAGATGCTTCCATTCAAGCATACTTCTGTCAGCAAGCGAAACTATACGCATCGCCGGCATAGGCCGCAGCACACGCGGAACTATCATTCTCTCCTTCGACGGAAGGACTCACGAATTCAGCAATGTTGAGTACGTTGAGATAACCCAGTCGGATAAGGAGATACATCTCATAAGAAATGAAAACTACGATTACTGGAAGAAGCTGAGCAGCAAGCTGCTCTGACCGGGAATCAATCAGGAATACTACATGGCAAAATACGAACATACTGTAACCAATGATGAAGTCGGCCTGACCATCAATCAGATCCTCAGGCAGAACTACAGATTCTCTTCAAGATTCCGTACCAAGATGAAGTACCAGTCTCTTGTGGACCTTAACGGATCCCCTGCTCCGGGCTATCTCAGAGCTGAGGCCGGGGATATTATCGGTGTGCGCCTTCCGGAGGAAACAAGCGATTTCCCGCCTGAAAACATCCCGCTTGACATCATATATGAGGATGACGATCTGATCCTTATCAACAAGCAGCCGGGTATCATCGTTCACCCTACCAAGGGGCATCCTGAGCACACTATAGCCAATGCGGTCATGTATTACATGCAGCAGACCGGACAGTCATTCAAGGTGAGGTTTGCGAACAGGATCGACATGGACACCACAGGCATCATCATCGTGGCAAGGAATGCAAATGCACAGAACGATCTTTCCAACCAGATGAGACATAACTCCGTGATCAAAAGATACATAGCTCTCGTTGAGGGACGTATTGATGAAGACCACTTCACAGTCGATCTGCCTATAGGGCGTCCGGATCAGGTATCGATACGCAGAACTGTAATGGAGACTGGCGGAAAGGATGCTGTAACTGAAGTACAGGTGCTTGAGAGGTTTGAATCGGAAGAATACGGTCCGCATACACTTGTTGAAGTAGTTCTCCACACCGGCAGGACACATCAGATCAGAGTGCATCTCTCTCACATCGGTCATGTCATCGCGGGCGATGAACTGTACGGTGGAAAAACGGAACTCATAGGCAGACAGGCCCTGCACGCATACCATATAGAATTCACCCACCCTGCTACCGGTGAGTATATGACGTTTGAAACGGAATATCCTGAAGATATCCGGACCGCTGTTGAAAAGCTCCGTTCCTGAAATATCTCAGCAAATACAAAAGCAGTCCTATGCATGATGCATAAGACTGCTTATTTTAGTAGTGAAGGAATTACTGCGGATCAGCTGTCTCGAGTTCTCTGAACACTTCCTGGCCGGCATATCTGAAGTCAGCAAATCCCTTGTTGAGCATGAGCTCATAGAAAACAGTCCTGCCAAGACAGATATACCCGTATACAGCAAACATCGGAATGTCAGCAGCCATTGATATCAGCAGTATCACGACTTTATTAACTGTAGCCGAGGCCAGGATATTTGCAAACAGAAATGCAGGTATATAGGCAATCATTATGTACGGTATGTAACATATGATGAGCCGTACATAGTTCATTCTGTTTCCGTACATCATCATCTTGCTCTCTGTGAGGATCTGTGTGATGCTCTTGTCCGGATCGTCTGCAAATATATAGAACGACTGAGTAAAGTTCAGAGCAGCCAGTATGCCCGGAACAACAAAGAACATCGTCCAGAAAGATACTACAAGAGTCTGAACAAGAAACAGTCCGAAAGCCTTGAGATAATAGTTCAGGCTTTCCCCGAGTGCTCTGTAGTCAACTACCCTGTTCCTGATATATGTGAGTGCATACAGGCATTCACTCAGCTTGAATACTCCGTTGAACAGCATGAGATAGAAGAACACCACAAGAGGCGTAGCCGGCAGCCTGCTGAGCATGACAGGATCAGCATCAGAGTACTGTGTAAGCAGATCAATGTTGGTAGCCGGAAAGTAGAGCGCCAGTATCTGAGGGACCCAGTTTGCTATCGCATAAAGGATGCAGAATCCTATCAGAAAAGATACAAGAGTCCCCTTCGAATGGGCTTTGCACTTGTTTATTATCCTGATCGGGTGTTCCTTTACTATATAATATCTTTTCAGCTTTTCCGGCATTTGTTACTCCTGTAGTCTGATTCTCAAAACTACTGCAGACTATATGTAATCGTATGAAAGAGCGTACAGTGCTGAGAATTCATATTCCGCAGGAACATCACGGATCATAGTTCCGAGGACGTGAATTATCAGCACTGTACGCCCTGTTTTTGATTGATTATCTCAGCTCAGCCTTGCACTTATTGCTGAGGACTTTGATGATACCGTTCATCTTCTTCTCGATCTGCTTAGATGTCATTGTTGAATCATCGTTACCGATCTTGAGGCTCAGCATTACAGACTTCTTGCCTGCAGGGATCTGCTTGCCGCGGTATTCCTCAACGAACTTCAGCTCCTTGACCATGTACTTGATGGACTCTTTGATCTGCTCCCATGTGACAGATTCGTCAACGAGGAGTGAGAGATCCTGCTCTACCAGCGGATATGTCGGCAGATGCTTATATTCGTTGGTCCTTGATGGATATGGAGCAAGCATGTCTGTATCAAGCTCAAATGCAGCAGCCTTGACACTCTTGATGCCTGACTCAGTCAGAGCCTGAACTGATATAAGGCCGATAGAACCAGCGACCTTCTTGCCGCTCATGATGTTGAGCCATACCTTCTCATCTGCCCATGAAGGCTTCTCGACCTGCTTGAAGGTCAGAGGCTCACAGTGGCAGTATTCAGGGAGACTTTCGATGACGCCCTTTACTCTGAAGAAGAGTTCAGGTGCATTCTTTCCTGCAGCAACGCCTGAAATAAGGTTTCTGTGAACAGGAAGTGTCTCCTCCTCTGTAGAAGGATGATATTCACCCTTTTCGAATACCTGTGTATTCTCAAAGATGCAGAATTCATCGAAATATCTCTCGTTCTTGTCGATCGCCTCGAGCATGCCCGGGATAAGTGATGATCTGAGGATTCCGAGCTCAGGTGCAGGCGGAGTAGCCAGTCTGATCGATTTATCAGTATCGATCTTGGCAGCATGGATGTACTTCTCATCTATCCACGGATAAGTGAAAATTTCATTGAATCCGCATCTGAAAGCAAGGAACTCTCTCAGTTTTCTGCTGAGATCAGCTTTTACCTGATTGACAGAATGTTCAAAGCTTACCTTGAGAGGCTGCTTTTTGAAGTATTCATATCCAATGAGTCTTGCGATATCTCCGAGGATATCATCGTGGATGGATACATCACCTGTTGATCTCCAAGTAGGAGCTGTGCAGTGATAGATACCATCCTCGAATTCTACTTCGTATCCGAGTCTTGTAAGAATATCTTCGATTTCGGACTGTGCGATAACTTCACCAAGTCTTCTGTCGAGGAATTCCTGTGTGATGTCGATAACTGCATTTTCTGTTTTTACAGGATAACAGTCGCCGAACGCAGTGAATCTGCATTCCGGATATATTTCTTTGAAGAGATCAAGAGCAAGGCATACACCGAGGTCTGCCCTCTGAGTATCTACTCCCTTATCGTATCTCTGTGCAGCATCGGTCTTTTCATCAAATTTTCTTTCAGTTCTTCTGATGCCTGCGGCAGAAAAGTCAGCAACCTCAAGGAGAACTGATGTGGTGTCATCAAGAATGGAGTCCTTGCGTCCACCCTTGATACCGGCAAGTCCCATAGGCTCTACTGTATCGCAGATGACAAGGTCATTTTCACCAAGATCAAGATCGTTCTCATCCAGAAGAAGCAGCTTTTCGCCCTTTGCTGCATTTCTTACGATGATCTTGCTGCCTTCAACATGTGTGCTGTCAAACGCATGCATAGGCTGTCCGACTGCCATCATGCAGAAATTGGTAATATCAACGATTGCATTGATAGGTCTCATTCCTCCATTGGTAATGAGTGTCTTCATCCATGCAGGTGATTCTTTTACATATACATTCTCGATAAGCGTTGCGGTATATCTCATGCACTGTTCAGGAGCATCAATCTGAACCGGATATTCAGGAAGGCCCTGTGGAAGTTCAGCAGGAGCATCCTTGAGAGGCACTTTGTAGATAGCTGCAAGTTCTCTTGCGACACCGAGGTGTCCCCACAGATCAGGTCTGTTGGACAGAGACTTGTTGTCAACTTCAAGGATGACATCGTCAAGCCCTGCTACTTCTGCAACGCACTGTCCGACTTCACAGTCAACACCGAGTTCAGTGAAGTCAACGATTTCTCTTTCATCTGCAGGCGGGAAAATGTCTGCAAGATATACTTCAGTCGCACCGCAGATCATTCCGTAGGACTTTTCACCTCTGAGCTTGGATTCCTTGATGAGTACAGGCTCGCCTTCGCCGTGCCATACTACCTCAGCTCCCGGCTTTGAAACGCAGACTTTGTGGCCTGCTGTGAGGTTGGAACCTCCGCATACGATCTGTTTGATCTCATCTTCACCCACATCAACCATGCAGATCTTAAGCGCGTCTGCATTAGGATGAGCTTTGACCTCTTTGATCTCTCCGACAACGATATCATGGAACTTGTCAGCAGTATTTACAATATTCTCGACCTCAACAGTTCTCATAGTGAGGTCATATGCGATCTGCTCATAAGTAAGATCTTCAGGCAGATCGACGTATCTCTGTAAGAATTTAAGTGATATATTCATTGTTAACCTCCCTGATTACTTGAACTGCTTGAGGAATCTCAGATCTGCGCTGTGGAACAGTCTGACGTCATCTACTCCGTAGCGCATCATTACCAGTCTGTCAAGACCGATGTTGGTATAGAAACCTGTCCATTCATCAGGATCAAGATTTGCAGCTCTGAGTACGTTAGGATGTATAACACCGCCCGGCATTACTTCTATCCAGCCGTTGTGATTACATGCCTTGCAGCCCTTGCCACCGCAGAGAAGACATTCCATGTCGATCTCATAGCCAGGTTCAGTGAACGGGAAGAATCCTTCTCTCATTCTTACATTGACCTTGCGGCCGAAAACCTTCTCAAGAATGGTTTCGATCATAACACGGCCGGAACTGAATGAAACTCCTTTGTCAACAATGAGAGCTTCATACTGGAAGAAAGCTCTTTCATGCCTTGCATCAGTTGTCTCATTTCTGTATACCCTGCCCGGATATACGAATCGGGCAGGAGCACCATGCTCAAGAAGATACCTTACTGAACCGCCGGTAAGATGAGGTCTGAGACACAGTCTCTCGTTTCCCCGCTTGTCCTCTGTTCCCTCCAGCCAGTATGTATCCATGGATGCTCTTGCCGGATGGTCAGCTGCAAAGTTCAGGTTGTCAAAAGCAAATTTTTCACTGCTTATGTCGTCTTCACTGTATATTTCAAAACCAAGGGATCTAAAGGCGTCATTGAGGTCATAGCACATCTGTGTTATCGGATGAAGCGCGCCTTCACTTACTTCAATACCAGGGAGAGTAAGGTCTATCTCCCCTTCAACTGCTGATGCTTTAGCAACCAGCTCTTCTTCTTTTTCTTTGATTTTTTCCGCAAAGAGATTCTTTACCTCGTTAGCCTTCATTCCTACTGACTTTCTCATGTCAGGATCAAGGCTGCCAAGACTTTTGAGCACCTCCTGAAGGCTGCTCTTCTTTCCTGTGAGCTCCTTACGGATCATCTCAAGCTTCTCTCTGTCAGGAGCGCCTGCGATGAGTTCGAATCCCTCACTGCGAATCTGTTCGAGCTTATCTAACATCTCTGTTCCTCCTTGGTTTTGTTTTAAAACTATTCCGCACTATCATAGCACTCGCTGTTGTAGTATTCAACAATTGCAGGTGCGGTTTTTGTAAAAATCCACAACTGTGATGAACTATACCATGCCTTTACCGGTATATACCTTAGGTTCTTCCTTACCGGTGAGAACTCTGAGAGCTCCTGCGGCCATGGCCTCCTGCTCCACTTCATTCTCGTAGATATATATCGGAGCGATCCAGCCGACATATTCTCTGATGTAATCCAGAAGGCTTTCAAATCTTGTATACCTTCCGGTGATCAGGATCGCATCGACTTTACCCTTCAGAACCACAGCCATAGAACCGATATATTTTACGATGTTATATCCGAGAGCTTCCCATACCAGAGCGGCTTCCTTATCGCCGTTCTGAACTCTCCTGTATATTTCATCTGCATCTGAAGTACCGAAGTGGGAAACGAATCCGCCCGTTCCTGTACACAGATGCCTCATCTCCTCAACGGAGTGATCCTTGAAATAATCCAGCACCTCCATGAGAGGAAGCGAGCCTGTCCTTGTCGCTGTGAATGGTCCTTCCCCGCCTGCGCCCTGGTTGCAGTCTATCTGCTTACCGTTCTCCTGCGCTGCGATGGTGATGCCGCCGTCTATATGAGCAACTATCAGTCTTGAATTGTGATAATCCATATCGTGAAGCTTGCAGTGCTTCATTGCGGTACCGCGGAGATTGAGAGCATGGGATTCACATCTGCGCTGAATTTCCTTCACACCTGTCAGTCTTGCCACATCGGTGTACTCATCAACGCATATAGGGTCTACCATGAACAGCCGTCCGCCGTATTTTTTCTGAAGCTCGGCAGCGAGCTGCACACCGAGTATGGACGGATGGATCGTTCTTCCGGCATTCCTTCTTATGTCCTCAAGAAGCAGATCATTGACTTCAAATGTCCCGGACGGCACAGGATAACAGCCGCCGCCTCTTCCCACGAAAGCATCTGCATCTGACAGATCTATGTCGTTGGCACGGATAAAGTCATTGATGATATCCATTCTGTACCAGAACTGATCATTCACGTTTGCAAATGAGTTCAGGATCGAAGCATCGTGAGTGACTGAAGTCTCAAGGATCTTCTTATGATCTTCAAACAGTGCAAGCTTGGTTGAAGTAGATCCCGGATTAACAGTAAAAATCTTGTAAGTATAATCCTTCATATTCTCTCCGGTAGTATTAATGAAAAATGCGGCCGCCTGTTAAGGAGCCGCATGTACATATCATATGTGCATTATGTTGCTCCCCTGCAATATTAACGGAAAAGAAATCCTCCGATCTTCATAAAGACAGGCAGAAAAGCAACCGAGAATACCGCCATCGCCTTGAGAAGTGATGACATTGACTGTACAGCTGTATTCTCTAAATGAATACCCGAATTGTTGGTGGTAACAACCAGCAGATATCCTGTCACGGCTGAAGAAATCACAAACCCGGCAAGAGCATTAGGACCGGCAAAAAGACCGATCAGGACCGGAAGAGCGATCGCAACGACAGCCGGAAGAACAGCTCCTCTGATGGCGCTTGTAGCTCCTGTCTCGTCATCGTTCCTGCCTATATCCCTGAGTGCGACTCTTCCGGTGATTCTTACAGAACTTATCAGCATTCCCGCAAGAAGGAATGCAGCAGCAGCTCCGGAAATGATTCCACCGAACACACGAAGAGACATGATATCTATCGATTCTGCACCGGCCGAATAGAAGAACGCGCAGAAAGCAGCGAGTGTCGCAGCGGATCCGGTGACAGCTGCATATGTTTTGCCTGTTATGAGAGATTTTGCAGATACCGTATACAGAGTATCTGATACCGTTTTGAGTGCCTCATCTTCTTTCCTGTTTCTTGAAACGATGATGTCAGAAACAGAACTTGAAACAGCGGTAAGACCTGCAATGGATGAAGCTGTTCCGAGGATCGCACACATACCGACAGCACAGAGAGCGACACCATAGTAGCTTGCGAACATATATGAAACCGCAACTGCAGCGATGACGATTACAGTATATATCGCAGTTGATACCATTCCGCTTCCGAGATTGAATACGACAGAAGAGTACTTGCCGAGACTTCTGTCTGTCTTGTATCCGTTCATGAAAATGATGCTGTCAGAAGAAAACAGCCTGCTTACAGATGACAGGATAAGACCTGCAGCAATGCCTGCTGTTACGGCCCAGGCATAGACTCTGGACTGCATCATGTCCATGCTGAACCAGAATGATGCCGCAGCGGTAATGATGCCTGCAGCGATGCAGCATGCTCCTGTGCCTCTGGAATAATCCTTGCCTGTACCTGCTCTCTGGATAAAGGTGCCGATCACACTACCTGCAATACCGGCAGCATATACCATCAGCGGGAACAGCTCGGCAGTTCTTGCTGTGAATGTGGATGTAACTCCTGATGTGGCAACAGCAACGTCTGAAAGCAGGACAGCTGATGCAGCAGCTACAACATATGAACCTGCAAAATCAGCTCCTGCAGCCATATATGAACCTGTTCTGTCAGTAAAGTCCTTAGAAGGTACCGCAAGTGAATATGCAGATGAATAAACCTCTCCGCCGGTATGAACAACCATTGAGCACAGGACAGCGCCCAGTGCAAAAGAGGCTGCATAATCAGCAATTGCAGTTTTCATTACAAAAGAAACAAGACAGAATACGGCAAGACAGATACCCGTTATCCATGAACCGAGAACCGTGCCTGCTCTGTATCCCGCTCTTAATGACTGTTTGATATCACCGTTGACTGCTTCATTATAGGCAGCAGTTACTCCGTCAGACAGAGAAAAAGAACCTGCAGCAAGCGGTACCAGAACAGTCAGAGCACCTGCTAGGCATGCAGCGGACTGCTTCATTCCGATACCGGGACCTGCAGCTGCAGCAACGATCACCACCGCAGCAGCAACAGGAAAATACTGGAAAGTTCTGAAGTTCTTGTTTCTGCCGCTCAGGACAGCATAGATCCTCGCATTTTCCTTACCTGTGCCCTTCTTTCCTCTGAGCCATGACCCAAGCAGAAAAGCAAATATAACTGATGCTATAGAGCATATCAGAACAATGGTTGTCTTCATCTGATGTCCACCTCAAATGTGTATCAGTTGAAAATAGCAACGATCGCAAGTGATACTACTATATAAACAATAGCTCCGATAGTTGTGATTTTGGCAAGAAGTGCGTCATATCCTCTGCTCTTGCGCTTTCCGAAAAGCTGTTCAGCACCTCCTGCGATAGAACCTGAAAGACCATCGCTGTTTCCTGACTGAAGCAGGATGCTGACGATAAGAACGATGCTTGCCAGAAGTAGGATTATCATTAAAGCTGTATGCATAGCTTCCTCCATAAATGTCTATATCAGAATTAAAGTGCCCGGTCACAGGTTATCCCCGTAAACGAACACTTTATATTAACATTGATGAAATTGTGTGTCAATGACAGCTATTTAAGATCGTTAGCTGCATTTACGATTGCAGAAAAGTCATCGATCTTGAGGCTGGCGCCGCCTATAAGTCCGCCGTTGATGTCAGGCTTTGCAAGCAGATCTGCAGCATTGGATGCCTTCATGCTGCCGCCGTAAAGGATCAGCATTGAATCAGCGACCTCATTGCTGTACATGCCGCCCATGACTCCTCTGATGAACGCGCACATTTCTTCTGCCTGATCAGGAGTAGCTGTTTTGCCTGTTCCGATTGCCCAGATAGGCTCATAAGCGATTACTACTTTGGCAACATCATCTGCAGGCATTCCCTTAAAGTCTGCAACAAGCTGTGAAGCAACAAATGTCTGCTCGCCGTTTCCCTCTCTTACTTCAAGGGATTCACCTACACAGAGGATCGGAGTGATACCTGCTGCGATCAGAGCCTTGAGCTTGAGATTGCAGGTCTCATCAGTTTCAGCAAAATACTCTCTTCTCTCGGAGTGTCCTACGATGCAGTAATTGACACCGATCTCCTCGAGCATAGGTACGGAGATCTCTCCTGTATAAGCTCCGGATGGCTCGAAGTGAACGTTCTCAGCTCCGAATCCGATGCCGCTGCCCTTGAGAGATTCACCGAGTGTTACAAGCTGAGTGAATGGAGCCAGAATAGCAACTTCTTCTGCATTTGCAAAATTCTTTGCAGCAAGTGCGTCAGCAAACTCCTTTGCCTCAGCGATTGTTTTGTTCATCTTCCAGTTGCCCGCGATTAAAAACTTCTTCATTTCTACATTTTACCCTTTCTGATTATCAGTTAACTACTATTTATCCTCAATAACAGCTATTCCAGGAAGCTCTTTGCCTTCGAGGAATTCGAGGCTTGCTCCGCCGCCTGTGCTGATGTGAGTCATCTTGTCTGCGAGACCGAACTGAGTAACAGCTGCTGCGCTGTCTCCTCCGCCGATCACTGTTGTTGCATCGAGTCCGGCCAGGCATTCTGCGATAGCTCTGGTTCCTACTGCAAAATTCTCCATCTCGAAAACGCCTACAGGTCCGTTCCATACAACTGTCTTTGCCTCAGCAAGTGTATCACTGAACAGCTTGATCGTTGCAGGTCCGATGTCCAGACCCATTCTGTTTTCTGGAATAGAATCCACTGCATATACATCGTGAGGAGAATCATTTGCGAATTCATCAGCTGCAACGACATCAACAGGAAGCAGGAAGTTGACTCCCTTTTCCTTAGCCAGATCAAGAATGTTCTTAGCGAGATCAAGTCCTTCCTCATCGAGGAGAGAAGTTCCGATCGAGTATCCCTGAGCCTTGAAGAATGTGTATGCCATGCCTCCGCCGATGATGAGGATATCGACCTTATCAAGAAGGCTTGTGATGACAGCGATCTTGTCCTTGACCTTGGCACCGCCCATAATAGCCGCAAATGGTCTTTCAGGATCGTTGACTGCTTCACCGAGGAACTTGAGTTCCTTTTCGATAA
>Ga0256404_1008103_pt1 | contig 16044 bp, 13 predicted proteins | sample RumenRJG_01DNA_FD_185990 | JGI IMG/M metagenome (GOLD analysis project Ga0256404, IMG submission 185990) | Bovine rumen microbial communities from Lethbridge, Alberta, Canada - RJG_01 | ecosystem: Host-associated > Mammals > Digestive system > Stomach > Rumen | place: Canada: Alberta | collected...
GTCTCAGTGGGCTCGGGGGTCGCGGTAGGCTCAGGGGTCTCGGTGGGCTCGGGCTCGGGCGTTTCGGTAGGCTCGGGCTCCTGATCCGCCGGTTCAAAGGCGATCACCGGCAAAAGCACGCCGCCCACGCTTCTTGCGCCCTCGGATTCCAGCGCCTCCCCGGCCTTTGCGGCGTCCTCCGGGGCGAGGGGGGCCACTGCGTCGAAGGAAATGTAGCCCGTTACAGGCTCCAGACCAGCTTCAAGGATGTCCGGGGTATCGAAGCGCACCCGCACCGCATCGGGCAGCTCGCCCATGCGCAGGGCCTGGGCATACACGAGACCTGAATCCAGGAACGCGCCGGCCAGCTCAGTCAGTTCCGGGTCAGCATAGAGATAATCCTCCCTGCGCACGCGGACATAGCCCTGCTCAAAGGGCTCCCGCGTCTCGGCAGGAACCTCCGTGGTGAAGGTCTGGCCCTCGCCCTCATCCGTTTCGTCGGGCAAATCCAGATCAACCTCGATTTCATCGACGGCCTCTTCAATTTCGCTGAACAAATCGATGTCATCGTCGATGTCATCGACATCGTCATCCAGCGGAATCACCGTATTGTCCGGATAAAAGGTGATCGCCTCCGAAATGGATGTATTCCTGTCATTTGGAAGCAATATCAGCAGCGCCAGCACAAGCGCCAGCATCATGCTCAGTATTTTTTCTCTCCTGCTGTGTCGCATAGGTGCACCTCAGTATTTTTGTGACGGTTTATGTGCGTTAGCCGGTAAAAAAGGCGTGGTCCTTCATCCTTACCAACCGCTTTATGGTTTATGTATACGGCGCTCGGCCGTTTGGCGGCAGCCCTTGGGCCCGCCGCTACACGCCGTCCGGGACGAGGGTGCCGAACACCAGCAGCCTGGATAATTCGGTCTCGCCCCAGCAGGTGGTCAGCGCCACGATGTTCCTGTCTTCGGGATGTTCCATATATATCATCGCGTTCTGCCTGAGAATCGCGTCTACTTCCTCTGTCGTTCGGCCCTCGGGGTTGAAAAGGATCGGGTCGTTTGCGTCCGCAGAAGCCACCGCGAACAGCTCCAGCGCGAGGCTGCCGTTCCGGGTGACGATCCTGCCCGTGCGATGGGCGTCAAAGTAGCCCTGTTCCATAAACGCATCCAGCGCCCCGAACATGCTGCCCATGCCCATGTGGTGGCCATAGACGACGATGTAGGGGTCGGTGCAATCCATTGTGTTTCGGAAATCCATGTAAATGGAGCCGCTGACCCTGTATTCCCCATAGGGGTCCAGGTTCAGGAATTCAAAGTTGTCATCACCCCGCATCAGGGGGTAATCGATGGTGGTATCGTAGACCTGCAGCCAGCCCGCCTGCTTGCCGGAGATGAACTGCATCTCCGGCTCGGCGGTAGCCTGGGGTTCCGGCTCGACAGTGGCCTGGGGCTCCGGCCCGGCGGTGGCCTCAGCGGCGGGCGTCGGCTGGGGTCTGTATGCCTCAAGCGAGGCGTCGTTCGCGTTCTTGTAGAGCAGGTAATTGTCCAGCAGGGAATAGACGCTGACGAACAGTAGCAGGGCGCAGATCATCAGTATGATGCCGTTCAGCAGCCCGTCCAAGGCTCGTATGATGCGCTTTCCCACGGTTCAATGCTCCTTTTATGGTTGGTTGGGGGCCGGAGCCCCCGGGGGGATGGCGGCGCTTTGTCAGGTCGCCATTCCCCAGGGGTTCGGGTCGGCTTACCGGCTCTCCCGGCGCTTGCCGCAGAACACCACGGCCAGCAGCAGGCTCGCCAGCAGGATGCCCAGCATCGGCACAGTGGTCTGGAGGTTGATGCCGGTGGGCGGGGTTTCGGTCTTGGTGTTGGTGAATCTCTCTCGAACCAGCGTTTCCTCGTCGTCACCCTCTATGTTGGGAATTCTGCCTTCTGCCTTGTTGTTCTCCCTGTCGCAGATATAGCCTGCAGGCACTTCAGTTATGGTATACTTCATGCCTGCAGGGAGATTATCGAACAAGATGCCCTGATTGTGCCTCAGCCAAACCTTACCTTCCCATTCGCCGTCCTTGTTCAGGGTGATGTAATTCGTTGTTTTGGTCTCACCTTCAACCGTCTCTTCCTCCGAAGTGATGCCCAGGAGTTCATTGTTCTTCTTCACCCCATCGTTGAACGCGGTCTCCTCGGTCTGTGCCTGATAGGAGCCCACCACCTTGTACTTCGGGAAGGAAGCCCCCTCAACAGGCTTGCCCTCTTCGTCTACCGTTGTCTCGGGACCGCCGGACAGCTTGATGGTGAATTCAAAGTACTGGCTCTTGGAACCCATATTACCTACCACCGTCTTCGTGACCGCCAGGTCGGTGTGGTGGGCCTTCATGCGATCCACAAAGGCCTTGCCGATGGGCGTTGCATGGACCATATCATTACTGTTAGCCGACACGTACACCACATCCTTCAGCGTGGCCGTGTTATCATCGCTGCCCACGTAGAGCAGGATGTAGTCGTTCTCCCTGTTGTTGGAGACGTTGCCGGCCTTAATTCCAGCTGCACCGGTGACAACATCCTTGGTCTTGGTCAGGTTGTAGCGATAGACACCGGGCTCATAAAAGGTCACCTTGGAAAAGTCGATCACAAAATCGTCTTGCATGTATCGGCTGTAATCCGTGACATCGGTGCCGTGTATCGTGCTTTCATTGGTGAATGTCAGCTTGCCCACCATGATCTCCGGGGCGCCGCTGTACATCTTCGGGTTGATAGTCCCTGAGCCGTCCTGGGGCACCGGAAGAGGGTTTGCGCCGCCCGCAAAGGCCAGCGTGTAGGTGACCTGGTCGCCCGTGTGCAGGCGAGTATCAAAATTTTCCATATACAGTTTTTCTGTAATGTGGTATACCGTGCCCGCCTTGCCGGGCTTGTAGGCGCTGCCGTCTCCGTCCGCCGCCATCGCGACGCTCACATTCGCCGCAAGCACCAGCAGGGCGATGAGCAATGCCATCAGTCTCTTGGTTGTCTTCATCTACTTCTCCATCCTTTCCAAATGTGTTGGGGTTGTACGCTCAGCGGGCCCCGCCCGCATGGAATCAGGTTCAAATGCCGCGCCTGCGGAATACGTAAACCACCTTGCCCAGCAGCTCCCAGCGCCGGACCTCGCCGAAGGCGCGGCTGTCGGAGCCGCTCTCCCGGTTGTCGTCCAGCAGGAAATAGCCGCTGGCGCTGAGGTTGAAGGGGTAGGTCGGGCCGTTTTCCGTCAACGGCTGGGTGGTGTAAAAGGGGCTGATGCCGCGCACGGAGCCATTCAGCGTGAGGCCGCCGGAATCCAGCCGCACCTCGCCCGGGCCCCGGGCCGCAATGCGGGAGATGGCCACGCCGCCGTTGTCCGGCCGTCGATAGGCCACCACGTCGCCCTCGCGATAGTCGTCCAGCTTGTAGGTGACCACCAGATCGCCGTCCATGATGAACGGGTACATCCGATTCCCCCGCTGGATCTGCACGCCCAGCACGAACCGGAACACCGCCACCAGTATGACCGCCACCAGCAGCAGCTTCACCATAAAGCGCCACCACAGCTCGCTGGTCTCCTGGCGCTCCCGGGCGCGCTTCGACGCCGATTTGCCCTTTGGCCGGTCCCGCCTGGGGCCGTCCCGCCTTCGGGCATCGCCTTCGCCCATCCCGGGCTTGCGCTCGGCCATGGCCGCATCAGCCCCGAAGGCCGGCCCGGCCCTCACGCGCTTTCGCTTGTGCTCCCGCGGGAGCCTCCTCTCTTCTCTATCCACAGTTCTCATGCCTCCGCATCCATGGGGCCTTCAATATATAAAATTTGATATGAGATTTTTGTCTACAATCTCCTTCATACTCCGATTTTACCACACTTTCACTCCGATGAAAACACAGTTTTTAAATTTTCACTAAACTATATATGCACATCACACAAAACAATTTATTTCTTAAACAAACCTTTTAATTGCGATACTGCCCGTCAAATAAATTGCTGTTTCCAACTAAAAAACAGCGATTCTGTGGGCCTCTTTTTCGCCCCGGCTGTGTCAAGTCACCCTGACTTGCCAGGACAAAAAATCCGCTCCACAACTTTCGCTGTTTTTATCTGAGTTCGGTATAAAACGATTATTTACGGCTGTCCCGCCGATCGGTTTTGGGTCAGGTAATCGTGATACTTTGCTTTGTCAATATACTTCCCGTGGAGACGATAATACTGCTCCCGGGTTTCGTTGTTCTCTTCCATATCGGGCTTGAGCAGCATGAGCAGCGCAGCCGCGGCGACGGGAAAGAGGGCCCACCCGCTCAGGCCAGCGAAAAACGCGCTCAGCATGATCCAGACGGCAACGCACAGGATCAGGCCGATTACATGGATCAGCCGGTCCTGCCGCAGGATGGTCGCGTGGTCCTCCGACCGGATGGCCCCGCAGGCGATCAGCCTGTCCGTAAAGGGTTCCGTAAATGTGGCGCGGCGCTTCAGGGCGCGGTACTCCGTCACCGCCAGCAGCGCCACCAGCAGCACCATGATGTCCGCCATCACGGTCAGCATGATCCGCATGGGTCATTCTCCTCTCTCATCAATGATTTCAAGCAACCATTCAGTCGTATGTGAAAAATGAGTCAAGCCTGCCCTCCCTTTGACAGGCCCGGCTCCCCATGGTATGATTATTACAGATCAATACTCATATTTCGGAGGCGCACAGGCGATGAATGTCAAGGGTCTGCTGGCGGAAATTCTGAACGCGGTGGTCAACCACGAGCGCAACAAGGTCAAGACGCAAAAGCCGGATGACTACCTGAACCAGAAGAAGCAGCTCTGGTACGGCATGATGAACCGCGTGGACGACGCGGAGGACAGCGGCGAGGCGCCGAAGGAATCATGATTCGCCGTCCTCCAGCCGGTTCTGCCTGCGGTAGGTCAGGGGGCTGACGCCCGTGAGCTTCTTGAACACCGTGCAGAAATAGTTGCCCGACGACCAGCCCAGATTGTAGGCGATGTCGGTGATGGACTGGTCCGTGCGCTCCAGCTCCAGCTTGGCGCGCTCCACCCGCAGGGCGGAGATGTACAGCGCGGGCATCTGGCCGGTCTCCTCCCGGAACCGCGTCTTGAACCGGGACAGCGAATACCCGGAGAGGCCCGCCAGCGCCTCCAGGGAAGCGGGCTCCGAGATGTTCCGCTCCACGTGGTCCAGCACCCGCTGTATGCGCTCGTCCGAGGGCGTGCGCATCATGGTCTCCACCGACGGCAGGCGCAGAAACCGGTACAGGAAGCACAGCAGGTGCGCCACCCCGGCGTCGCGGTCCGTCGCGTCCCGCGTGGCGAACAGCCCGAAGGCCCGCCGCAGCAGCGCCAGGTCGTCATTCTCCATGCGCACCAGCCGCCGCGGCATGTGGCCCAGGCTCCGGCACAGCGCCTCCCCCTTCTGCGGGTTCAGGCCCAGAAAATCCCCGGACTCCTCCAGATTCAGCTGCATGGCGTACAGCTCGCAGGGCTCCTGGTGGCTGCCGTTGCCCCGGGCATGGCATTCGCCGGGAAACACGGCCATGGCCTCGCCGCCGGTGCAGGTCAGCGTCTCCGTGCGGTCCTCCCGTTCAAGCTGCATGACGCTGCGCCCCTTGACGATGCAGTGGATTTCCAGTATGCCCTGGTGATAGTGCAGCGGCGTCGAGGGCTCCGACGCGAGATGGCTGAAGTGGGTCAGGTTCATCAGGCCGCTGACGCCGTGCACGTCCCGCGTGATGATCTTGCTGCGCTTTTCCCAGGTAAACCGGTCGATCAGCGCCACAGCGTCCCTGGCCGTCATGCGAACACCCCCTGGTATAGCCGATTTCGGAAAATTATAAAATCGTATCATAACTGTTTTTAAATGCAATTTTCAATCTATACCATTATAATAAATATAGGGATCATTTTCAAGGAAAACCGGATAATCTGTGAATAAAAAAGTTTAGAGGTGTTGCGTTATGAAGACGATCGCCAACGGCGTCTGGCCCGTCATGATCACCCCCTTCACCGCCGACAACAGGATCGACTATGCCGCCGTCGAAAAGATCATCGAATGGTATGACAAGGAGGGCGTCACCGGCATCTTCGCCGTCTGCCAGTCCAGCGAAATGTTCTTCCTCAATAAGGAGGAGCGCCTGCAGCTGGCCAAATTCGTGATCGAGAATACGCCGAAGCACATCGGCGTGGTGGTGTCCGGCCACGTGGCGGAGAAGGTGGAGGACCAGATCCGCGAGGCTCAGGCCATGGTGGACATGGGCGCGGGCGCCTACGTGTTCATCTCCAACCAGTTCGCCCGTCAGGACGAGGGCGACGACGTGGCCAAGAAGCGCATCGAATACCTGATCGACCACATCGAGGCGGATACCTTCGGCGTCTATGAGTGCCCCGCGCCCTACAAGCGCCTCCTGACCCCGGAGATGCTCAAATGGCTGGCGGACACCGGCAAATTCGCCTTCCTGAAGGACACCTGCTGCGAGCTCGACCAGATCCAGGCCAAGTGCGATGCCGTGAAGGGCACGGGCCTCAAGATCTTCAACGCCAACGGCGCCACGCTGCTCCAGTCCCTGCGCATGGGCTGCGCGGGCTATTCCGGCGTCATGGCCAACTTCCACACCCGCTTCTATGCCTGGCTGTGCAAGAACTACGAGAAGGAGCCCGAGCGCGCCGAAAGGATGATGGCCTTCCTCGGCGCCGCCAGCACCATCGAGTGCCAGGTCTACCCCGTCAACGCCAAGTACCACATGAACCTGGTGGGCGTGCCGATGACCCTCGTGACCCGTTCCAAGGACCCGGCGCTGTTCACCTCCAGCCGCAGGCTGGAGATCGACCAGTTCCTGGAGTGCGAGAAGATGTTCGAGGAGAGCTTCTTCGCCGCGAAGTGACCCGCCCCATCCCCACCGATCATATAACCGTCAAGGTTATCAATGATATATTTTAAGGAGGTAACTCACAATGAAAAAGCTGCTTGCCCTGCTGTTGGCCGCCCTGATGGTGCTGACCGGTGCCACCGCCCTGGCTGAGGACTTCGAGGTCTCCCAGGACTACTCCTCCATCCCCATGGAAAAGACCGGTGATTACGATGCCTCCGGCGATCCCGCCGCCGAGCTGATGTTCACCTCCGTCTCCGTCACCGGCGACAGCCACACCACCGCCATGAGCGCCTTCGCGGACGCCGTGAAGGAATTCTCCGGCGGCTCCATCGAGTGCAGGACCTACGCCGACGGCACCCTGTTCTCCTCCGAGAACGAGTGGGACGCCATCTCCATGGGTCAGGCGGACCTGGCCTACATCTCCTTCCCCACCCTGTCCACCCAGGCCGGCCTTGAGTGGTGCGCCATGGTGAACTCGGGCTACTTCTGGTCCAGCTACGAGCATATGACCAAGACCCTGAACGACTCCGAGGTCGGCCAGAAGATCTTCGCAGAGATCGAGGAGAAGACCAACGTGGTGCCGCTGGGCGCCTACTACCTGGGCAGCCGCGTGATCAACACCCGCTCCAAGCCCATCAATTCCTATGAGGACATGTCCGGCCTGCTGCTGCGCATGCCCGGCTCCGAAGCCTGGCAGAACCTGGGCGCGGCCCTGGGCGCCAACCCCACCCCCCTGTCCTTCTCCGAGCTGTACACCGCGCTGAGCACCGGCGCCGTCGATGGCCAGGACAACCCCCTGCCCTCCGACATCTCCGCCAAGTTCTACGAGGTCGCGCCCTACATCGCCATCACCAACCACGTGGTGGACTCCATCCTGCCCTGCATCAACAAGGACAAGTGGAACAGCCTGACCGACGCCCAGAAGGCCGCCGTCAAGGACGCCATCGCCTATGCCGCCACCGTTAACGACACCCTGCGCATCGCCTCTGAGGAAGCCGCCGTGGCTTACCTGGAGGGCAAGGGCTGCACCGTGACCTATCCCGACCTGCCGGACTTCATCGCGCATGTGCAGCAGTACTATGCCGATCATCCGGAGCAGACCGAGACCTGGGACATGGATCTGTACAACGAGATCCAGGCGCTGGCCGAATAATCACACGTTGACCGCTCCTGCGGATTGTGGAGATGGGCCCATCCGGGCTCATCTCCGTTTCCATAAGTCACAATACTACGAAGGGAGAGAATGTCCAAGTGGCGACCGCAATCATCGTCGTCGCGGCCATCATACTGTTGGCGGCACTCCTGGTCTTTGCGGACCTTAAAAAACCGGAGACCGGCCCCGCGGGCAAGATCATGACCGTACTCAGCGAAGGCGTGCCCATGGTGGCGTTCCTGGTGGTGTTCATCACCTTCATGATGACCATTTTCTGCCGCTATGTGCTGCGCTTCGCCATTCCCTGGAGCTATGAGGTCTCCATCCTCGGCTACATGTACTGCATGTTCTTCGGCAGCGGCATCGCCCTGAAGCGCGACGAGCACGTGGTGTTCAGCCTGCTTTACGACAAGCTGCCCCCCGCGGGAAAGCTGGCCTGCAAGCTGATCTACAACGCGGCGCTCATCGTGCTGATCGCCATCGTGTTCGTGCCCTGTATCAGGAGCCTGATGTCCTCCACCATGAAGACCGGCATCCTGAAGATGCCCTACAAGGTGGTCTTCGCGCCTTTCATGTGGATGCTGTTTGAATGCGCCTTCCGCTGCCTGTTCTACATGAAGGCCAGCTGGCAGGAATACAAGGAGGTGACCAAGGCGTGAACTGGCCAATATTCGCCGTATTTGCCGCGATGGTGGTGTGCTTTCTGGTCCGCATGCCGATCTCCTTTTCCATGCTGACCGCCTCCATCGTCTATTTCCTGCTCAAGGCCCCGGCACAGCTGGGCCAGGTCGCCACGGTGCTCACCGGCAACATGTTTGCCAACTACACCATGCTGGCCGCGCCGCTGTTCATCTTCATGGCCAACGTGCTGAATGAATCGGACATCACCGATCGCATGTTCGCCTTCTGCAACGGCCTGCTGGGCCGCCTGAAGGGCGGCACCGCGCAGGTGAACGTGCTCATCAGCCTGATCTTCTCCGGCATGACCGGCTCCGCCGTGGCGGACGCCAGCGGCATCGGCGTGATGGAGATCGAGCAGATGAAGGCCGAGGGCTACGACGCCCCCTTCTCCTGCGCCATCACGGCGGCCACGGCCACCATCGGCCCCATCTTCCCGCCGTCGATCCCCATGGTCATCTACGCCATGCTGTCCGGCGCGTCCGTGGGCAAGCTGTTCATGGGCGGCATGGTGCCCGGCGTGCTGCTGGCCATCCTGCTGGCCATCTACGTGTTCTTCATCTCCAAGAAGCGCAACTATCCCGCCGGCGTGCGCATGAGCTTCAAGGCGTTCCTGAAGGCCACGCTGGTGGCGGCCCCGGCGCTGTTCACTGTGGTGCTGCTGCTGGGCGGCATCTACTCCGGCGTCTGCACCCCCACCGAGGCCGGCGCGCTGGCCTCCGCCTGGGCGCTGCTGATCTCCTTCCTGGTGTACCGCAGCATGGGCCTTGAAAAGCTGATCTACGTCATCAAGAAGACCGCTGCCAACACCGCCACGCTGGCGCTGCTGACCGGCACGAGCCTGCTGTTCAGCTACGTCATCTCCCGCGAGCAGGTGGCCATCTCCATCGCCAACTGGGTGGTGGGCCTGACCGACAACAAGTACCTGTTCCTGCTGGTCATCAACGTGGTGTTCCTGTTCCTGGGCTGCGTGATGGACGTGTCCACCATACAGTACGTGTTCGTGCCCATGGTGCTGCCCCTGGTGAAGATGTTCAACATCGATCTGGTGCACTTCGGCGTGGTCATCTGCCTGAACATGATGATCGGCCTGTCCACCCCGCCCTTCGGCATGGTGCTGTTCATCGTCACGGGCATCGGCAAGACGCAGATGTCAAAGGTCATCAAGGAAATACTGCCCATGGTGGGCATTATGATCCTACCTTTTTGACGGCGTACCTGACCTTCATTTGGAGGGACGATATTGGGGACGCTTATTCGATTTGACGATCCATCCATCCGGCCCGTTTTGCCGGTCCTGCTGAAGGACAGGACCATGAAGCGAAACATCATCTGGGCCACGGGAAGCTACGCAGCGTTAGGTGAATACTACCGGGACAGCGGGCAGATCACTGCGATTGCCTTGCAAAGAATGGGCAAGGACAGCATACAGCCGCGGATTCTGAAAGCTCAGGAGGAACAGCTGCAGCGGACGCGGAAGCACGGCGAGGTCCAGACGCCCGCATGGCTGTGCTGCCGGATGAACGACTATCTGGACGAGACATGGTTTGAGCGGGGAAACGTCTTTAACACGCAGAATGGGCAGTCGTGGGTGACGGTGGAGGGAAAGATCGCCTTTCCGAAGCACAGACATTCCAGCTGGCGGCAGTATGTCGATTCCAGAAGGCTTGAGATCACCTGCGGGGAAGCGCCGTTCATCGTCTCCCGGTACGACGCCGCGACGGGCGAAGCCATCCCCATCGAGCGGCGGATTGGCCTGCTGGATCGGAAGTTGCGCATTGTGAGCGAGAACACGGACAGCGAAGCGGAATGGGTAAAGTGGGCCATCAGAGCCATAGGGAGCGTGTACGGGTATGAATATCAGGGGGACAACCTGCTGATTGCGAGAATCAACGTGCTCATGACCTTTGTTGAATACCTGCAAAGCATGTGGCACAGGGGGCCGACGGAGAAGGAACTCACGACCGTGGCCAATATCATCAGCTGGAACTTCTGGCAGATGGACGGTTTGACGGGTACAGTGCCGAAGGGCAAGCTGCAAGCGCCGGAGGCCCGACCGATCACCATGGAGGAATTGGGGTGGTTCGCCGCCATCGACGGAGCGACATCCTCTGAACGGTCACAGGAACAGGAGACCACGCCGCCCTGCCGGATCTGCAACTGGCGGCAGGCGCACACCGTGACATTCAATTTACTGAAGACGCATCGTGGAAGGGATGTTAGAAATATGAAGTTCGATTATGCCATCGGAAACCCACCGTATCAGGAAGACGTTCAGAATAAAGGAGATCGGGCTAATCCAGTTTATGATAAGTTTATGGATGCGGCATACCAAGTTGCAGATGTAGTTGAGCTGATACACCCTGCTCGATTTTTATTCAAGGCAGGTCAGACATCTAAGGCTTGGAATGAAAAAATGCTTTCTGATGAGCATTTTAAGATTTTGCACTATGAATCTGATGCTTCTCGTGTTTTCCCGAACACACTAATTAAAGGCGGCGTGGTTATATCATACAGGAACACTAATGAAAACTATGGAGCTATCGAAGTATTCACTTCATATCCTGAACTAAATGCAATTGTTCGAAAAGTGTCCCACATTATAGGGGAAGCGCCTCGCCTTAATTCAATAATAGCTTCGCAGGGATTATATCGTTTTTCAGAGCTGTTTTTCGCAGAACATCCCGAAGCAATATCGCTAAGTGGAAGTGGGACGGGTAATAAGATAGTTTCGAGTATTATAGAAAAGCTACCTGATGTTTTTATCATGGAAACTGATGTTGATGGAAAACAGTATGTGAGGTTTTTAGGACGTATAAAGAATCAACGGTTATATCGGTATATACGGAGAGATTATCTGGTTGAGAATGGATATATTGATACATATAATTTGTTCATACCAGAGGCTAACAACAGTGGTATTTATGGAGAAACATGAGACCATCCCAAATCTTGTGTAAACCTCCAAAGCAGTGTAAAATAAGAACACAGCGATGGAGGTATTAATGATGGCACGAAAGAGAAACAGGAGCCCGGAAGAGATCGCGCGTCGAGAGAAGATACGCGAGCTGTTGCAGATTGCAAACGTGGGCAGCATGGACGACATCCACGACCTATTCAAAGAAACCATCGGGGAATTCATGGAGAACAGTCTGGAGGCGGAGCTGGACGAGGAACTGGGCTACAGCAAGTACGACTACCGGAACAAGGCCACGAACAACAGCCGGAACGGGCACAGTTCGAAGCGGTTAAAGACGAGCTTTGGGGAGATCGAGATCGAGACGCCCCGGGACCGGAAGGGCGAATTCGAGCCGCAGCTTGTGAAGAAGAACCAGACGAGCGTGAGCCAGGACGTGGAGAACAAAATCCTGTCGATGTACGCAAAAGGAATGACGACCAGCGACATCGAGTCGCATATCCGTGACATCTACGGTCTGGAGGTCTCTGACAGCACGATCAGCCGGGTGACGGACAAGATTCTGCCCATCTTAAGGGACTGGCAGAGCCGCCCTCTGGAGCCGATCTACGCGGTGGTATTTCTGGACGCGATCCACTTTCACGTACGCAGCGAAGGGCAGATTGTGAAGAAGGCGGTGTACATCGCCATCGGGATCAATCTGGAAGGCCGCAAGGACGTGCTGGGGATGTGGGTCGGCGAGAACGAGAGCGCAAAGTACTGGGCGACGGTGCTGAACAGCTTAAAAAACCGGGGGTTAGAGGACATTCTCATCGTCTGCACGGACAACCTGACGGGATTCAGCCAGGCCATCGAGGCGATCTATCCGAAGACGGACATCCAGAACTGCATCATCCACCAGTTGCGCAATTCGAGTAAATACGTGTCCTACAAGGATTTGAAGGAACTTATGGCCGACCTGAAACAGGTCTACGCCGCCGTGGACGAAGCCGCCGCCCTGGACGCCCTGGACGAATTTGCCAGGAAATGGGACAGGAAATATCCCAAAATCTCGAAATCCTGGCGGGAAAACTGGGCGAACCTGAGCACCTATTTCAAGTTCCCTGAAGAGGTCCGACGGTTGATCTACACGACGAACATGATCGAAGGCTTCAACCGCCAGCTGCGGAAGGTGACCAAATCGAAGTCGGTCTTCCCGACGGATGACAGCCTGCTGAAGATGCTCTACCTGGCAATGATCGATATCACGGCCAAATGGACCGGCCGGCGGCAGGATTGGGCCCGAATCTACGCCCAGCTGGCCATCTTCTATGAAGATCGGCTGCCGGAGTAAACCCGCCCCGACGGGGCGGCCCGGCGACAGCATACCGGCCGGTCTGCGTCAAGGTCTGCGCGCCCTGCGGGCGCTCCGCCCTTGACTCCGCCCGTCCGGTATGCTAAGATGCAGCCAGGCGGACAACGAAAAATCCGCTGCCCGCCCCGCATGATACGATCTGTCATTTTGCACTGCTTGTGTGTTTACACAAAATTTGGGATAGAGCCAGAAACATTAACGGAGCCTTCTTTCGGTTATCCAGGTGACGGAGCTTCCGATACTTTTTTAAGTGCAGGACAGTTCCAGACCGAGATTGAAACGAAAAACCTTGCAACTTATATGAAATGTAAGTTCTTCCGGGCATTGCTTGGTGTCAAAAAAGTTACCCAGCACTGTCCTCCAGGTGTTTGGGAGATGATCCCCCTCCAGGACTTCACCCCTGCCTCCGACATCGACTGGACGCAGCCCATCCCCGCCATCGACCAGCAGCTTTACCGCAAATATGGCCTGACCGACGAGGAGATCGCCTTCATCGAATCCCATGTAAAGGAGATGACCTGACATGCCCGCCATCAGCATCCAGACGACGACGCGGGTCATTCCCATGGTGTACGCCTATTCCACGCCGGAGATTGCGCGGCACGACGGCCATTTGAAGATCGGCTATACGGACCGCCAGACCGTGGAGGATCGTGTGCATCAGCAGGGACACACGGTGGACGTGATTCAGAAGATCGAGTGGAAGGGCAGCGCTATATTCGACGACGGCAGCGGCGAGACGTTCACGGATAACGACTTCCGGGCATATCTCTACAAGCTGGGCTATGAAAAGATCGACCGGACGGAATACGTCAGGATCGGTGTGCCGGAATCCCGGCAGCGCTTCTATGAGTACAAGGCCAACCGCGGCGTGGTGGAGGACAGCGAGTACGACACCGTGCCCTACACCCTCCGCGCCGAACAAAGAAATGCCGTGGAGATGACCCGTGCCTATGCCGCCGCTCATGCCCGCGGGGAATTCCTGTGGAACGCCAAGCCGCGCTTCGGAAAGACGCTATCTGTGTATGACTTTGTGCTCCGGATGAAAGCGCAGAAGGTGCTCATCGTCACCAACCGCCCGGCCATCGCCAACAGCTGGTATTCGGATTATGAAAAGTTCATCGGGCGCGAGCACGGCTATTTCTTCGTCAGCGCCGTGGAGGGTATACAGGACAAGCCGCTGGTGATGTCCCATGACGACTATGAGCGCGACGCACGTTCCCGCCGGGAGAACCCAGACGCCCGCCCCATGGGGCTGATCGAGTTCGTCTCCCTTCAGGATTTGAAGGGCTCCATCCATTTCGGCGGCGAGTTCCGCAAGCTGGAACACATCGCAACCACCACCTGGGATGTGCTGGTGATCGACGAGGCCCACGAGGGCATCGACACCTACCGCACGGACGCGGCCTTTGACCGCATTCGCCGCAACTTCACGCTGCACCTGTCCGGCACGCCCTTCAAGGCGCTGGCCAACGATAAGTTCCCCGCCGACGCCATCTACAACTGGACCTATGCCGACGAGCAGGCCGCCAAGCGCGACTGGGACGGCGAGGGCTCCAACCCCTATGCCACGTTGCCGAGGCTGAACATGTTCACCTACCAGATGAGCGAGATCATCCGGGACGAGCTTCAGCAGGGCGTGGAGATCGAGGGGGAACAGCGGGAATACGCCTTTGATCTGAACGAGTTCTTTGCAACAAAGGCTAACGGCAGCTTTGTCCATGAGTCCGCCGTGGACAAGTTTCTGGACGCGCTGACGACGCAGACCAAGTTCCCGTTCTCCACGCCCGAGCTGCGGGACGAGCTGCGGCACACGTTCTGGCTGCTCAACCGCGTGGACAGCGCGAAGGCGCTGATGAAGAAGCTGCAGGCGCACCCCGTGTTCAAGGACTATGAAGTGGTCCTCGCCGCGGGCGACGGGCGCATGGACGGCGACGACCAGAAGATCAATGAAAGCGCATTCAGGCGTGTGAACGATGCCATCAAGAAGCATGAATACACCATCACGTTGTCCGTGGGCCAGTTGACCACCGGCGTCACCATCCCGGAGTGGACGGCAGTTCTGATGCTCTCGTCCATCAAATCCCCGGCGCTGTACATGCAGGCGGCATTCCGGGCGCAGAATCCGTGCCTGTTCAAGCGAGGCAGCGACTATCTCCAGAAGGAGAACGCCTATGTGTTCGACTTCGACCCCGCTCGGACGCTGATCATCTTTGAACAGTTCGCCAACGATCTGTCGCCCAACACTGCCGATGGGCGCGGCGATATCGACACCCGCCGGGAGAACATAAAGACGCTGCTCAACTTCTTCCCCGTGATCGGCGAGGACGAGGGCGGCGAGATGATCGAACTGGACGCGGAGAAGGTGCTGTCCATCCCGAGGCGCATCAAGTCCCGGGAGGTCGTGAAGAGCGGTTTCATGAATAACTACCTGTTCACCGACGCGCTGGGCGTCATCTTCCACGCGCCGCAGGAGGTCATCGACATCATCACGTCCTTCACGCCGGTGGAGGAGCCAAAGAAGAAGGTAGAGGTTACCCCGGACACGGCGGAGGAGTTCGCCATCGACGACGACGGCGAGGTACGCGTGACGGACGAGCACGTCATTGGGCTGGAGCCGGAGATCTTCGGCGAGAAGGTCTATGACGTTCAGCCGGGACGATTGGAGGATATTGTCCCGCCGCCCGCTGAACCGACGCCTTCCGCTGCCCGCGAACGGCTGCGCGAGACCATCACGGACGAGGTGACGGAGCAGATCATAAAGCCTGTGCTGGACGATGTGCGCGACCGGTATGGCAGCACGTTCCGTAAATCGGATCAGAACCGTGTGGAGAGCCGTCTGAAGGCCGGAGCGGAGGCCATCGTGCATCAGCATGAAAATCAGTATCACATCGAACAGAAGCGCCTGGAACAGGAGCGCGACGAGATGATGGATATGGCCGAGACCCAGGAGGAGCGCGAATATGTCCAGCAGGACTATGAAAAGAAAGCGGACGAGGCCCGCACTGATTTCATGGGATCGCTGCAGCAGGCCATCACGGAATTTGAGCAGGAGGCCAAGAAGGAGGCCGTGAAGCAGGCCGAGACCAGCGTCAAGGAA
>Ga0256404_1008104_pt1 | contig 16039 bp, 8 predicted proteins | sample RumenRJG_01DNA_FD_185990 | JGI IMG/M metagenome (GOLD analysis project Ga0256404, IMG submission 185990) | Bovine rumen microbial communities from Lethbridge, Alberta, Canada - RJG_01 | ecosystem: Host-associated > Mammals > Digestive system > Stomach > Rumen | place: Canada: Alberta | collected...
GGCAACCTGCTCAGGGATTTGGATGTTGTACTTGTTGACGGCTACTCCAATGGTGAAGTAGTCCTTATAGGTATCTTTCATACCTAATGCGGCATTTGGGTCGGCGGGCTGTCCCCACTGTGCCCACATGCTGGTGCTACTGATGGCAAGTAAAGCCAATGTTAAGAGGGTCTTCTTCATATTAATGTTTGGGTTTTATGTTAATGACAATTTTATCCGGCTGCAAAGTTACGATAATAATCTCATAAATGCCATTTCGGGTGTAACAAATACTTTTCCGTATGTATCTTGAACGTTAGTTCACCTCGAACGCATCTATGTCAACATGTCCGCCGAGTTTCTTGGTAGCATAGTTGAAGATGGCGAATTTGGTACCCATGAAGAAGCGGCGGTAGTCGAATATCATTTTATAGGAACCGCCAGTCTGGGTCCATTCATTGCCGTCGGTACTGTAATAGAACGTGGCAAGGTCATGTCCACCACCGTTTCCTGTAGGACGGAAATCCGCTGTGATGCGTAGCCAGATTCGTGTACCTTCAAGGGGGATGCGCTCGATGACTTTCTCATCAGTTTTCTCCACAGTCTTGTCTTGTGGTGAAAGAGTGACGCTCTGTTCGCTTAATTCGAGGAAGAGACGTCGGCCTTGTTTCTTGATGGTGAGAACGCCGGAATCGCCGTTGAAGGCTGCCAGTCCTGCACAGTCTCCGTCTTTCATCCCTGTCAGGTCGATGGCGACTGTTCCGCTGCAGGTAGGACCTGTCATGCGTTGTGTGAGCGTGTTTGGAGCCAGATACAATGTGTTGACAATCCGTGAAGTCTTCAGCCGCATGAATCCTGGGCGTTCTGTGAGACTCCAGGCTTGATCTATCGGATTGTGATTCCACTGCCAGTGGAGCCCCAGCTTGGTGCTGCTGAAGTCATCGCTCTTCACGATGGAAGTCTCTGGTTCGTCTCCTTTCAAGGGGAACATTGTTTCCGGTACTTTGCCCTGCACATCGCCCAGCATTGGCCATCCGTCGATCCATCGGCAGGGCATGAGTGTAAGCACACGACCTACACCCCCGCGATCCTGAAAGATGATACCGTACCAGTCACCGTCGCTGGTGTCAACGATGGTTCCCTGTCCGACGTGTGGGAATCCGCCGAAATCCGACTCTAAGATGACCTGTTTCTCGTAAGGCCCCTGGATGTGGTCGGCACGATAGCACACCTCCCTTCTGTGACGCCCAGGCGCCCATACCTGTGAGATCATCAGCAAATAATATTTGCCATTGTGCTTGAGCATACGGCTACCTTCAAGAATGCCTTTCTCATCTTCCTCGCGCTGGAATAACTGTCGATGAGTGCCCTCTATGACATCAGAGAGGTCTGGTTTGAGTTCCATCATTTCTCCTGTACCGTAGATGACATACACGCGATCGTCGTCGTCGAAGAAGAGGGAGCAGTCGTGAAAATGCCTCATTCGTGACACGATGGTCCATGGACCTTCTGCTTTTTCTGCTGAGAAAATGTAGGTGTCGCCCATGCTTCCTTGTTCATTGGGTGCCAGCAGGGCGTAGAATCTGCCCATATGGTATTTTAAGGAAGTGGCCCATTGTCCCCTGCCATAGACGGTGCCTTGTCGCAAGTCGTACTTGGGGGAATCAGTCAGACGGTCGAAGATATATCCGACGGTCTCCCAGTTCTTCAGGTCTTTCGACTTCATAATGGGAGCGCCAGGCATCAGGTGCATCGTCGTGGAAACCAGATAGAAAGTGTCATCCACGCGAATCACGTCGGGATCTGGCACATCTGCCCAAATCATCGGATTGTGGATGGGTGACGTGTGTAACACCTTGTAGTCATCGGCCATAGCTCCAAGGAAGGAGAAGCAGGCAATGACTGACAATAAGAGTGCCTTTCCTTTCATCGGCGGCCTATTTGAAGAGATGAGGGATGAATTCGCGGAGACCTCTGCGCCAGGTAAGCCATTCGTGGTCGGTGCCTGTCGATTCGTAATAATGGGCATTGATGCCCATGTCGTTGAGGCTCTTGACGAGTTTCTCGGTGCCGAACATCTTGTCCATGCCTTCCGTGCCGCTCATCATGAAGAGATAGTGAATCTGCTTGTTGAACTTGTCGGCATCGGTGAACACGCCATTGTAAGCAGTCTTCGGGTCGAGACCGAAGATGGCGCCACTGAAAGTGCCCATATATGAGAAGAGGTCCATGTGTTGCAGTACGAGATCGAAGGTCTGGTGTCCGCCCCACGACAGACCTGCCATCGCGCGATGGTTACGGTCTGTCAGTGTGCGGAACTTACGGTCTATAGTTGATATTAAGTCTTGTGTCATTACTTTGTAGAATGAGTTGCCGTACTCGCTGAAGCCCTGACGGTTATCCCCACCCTTGAACGGAGCCTTGATGTCGCCGCTTTCCATCACGACAATCATCGGCACGGCTTCACCAGAGGCAATGGCGTTGTCCATAATGTGCTGCATGTGGCCCTGACGACTCCATCCTGTCTCGTCTTCACCCATACCATGCTGCAGATAGAGCACAGGGTAGCGCTTCTTAGCATTCTGTTTCAGTTCGTACTCAGCGGGGGTATAGACCATGGCGTGACGCCACTCCTGGGTTGATTCGGCGTAATAGTAGAGTGAGCGCACTTGTCCTTGTGCGACACCCTGCTGCGGACGGTAGTAGTCGCCCTCCGTTCCCTCAGGTATCTCAATACCTCCAGCCTGACGGTTGCAGCCGAAGAAGGTCTCTGTGGCAGGATCGATGAAGTTCACGCCACCGATATTCATGAAATAATAGTGGAATCCTGGTACCAGCGGATCAGTGACGGCACACCATATACCTTGCTCGTCGCGACGCATATTGTATTTCTTGCCACAGATGTCCACAATGGCGCTATTAGCTGACGGTGCGTTAAGACGGAAATAGGCACGGCCTTCTTGATCAATTTTCGGGAATTCATTGCCAGGAATCGTCGTTTCTGCTATGAAGGCGTCTTCTGGAACGTCGAATGGCTTCTTTACCTGATAGCCCAACAGTTCCAGCATGCGTTCACCATAGCGGGTTCCGAGTTCACGATAGCCTGCAGCATCGAAGTGCAGACGATCAGGACCATTACTACAACCCGTAGAAGAAATGACCTGAGCGGTATGTAGTGTCTTGGGGAGTTCGTCGATTTGATTGTTCATGGCGATGCATTGTCCTTGTCCGTCGGCCTGCACTACCTCTCCAGCAAGCAGAGGCACCTCTTCGGGCTTCAACTGTAGGTCGCCGAGAAGGTTGTCATATACCTGTTGTACCATCGAGGCCCATTTGGGGTCGCCCGTGTTTGATTCGCCCTGGTGCAACAGCACACCTTTGATGACACCGTCTTTTTGTGCTTTCTTAGCCAGTGTCACCAGCCTTTCGTAAGGATTGTCATTGTAGGCTTTCAGCATGGGGATCATCCAGCCAGGAGCGCGCTTGACATAGTTTTTGATGGAGTCGGGCAGGAAACCTTGGATATGGATTCCGCCGATGGCAACGTGAATCACACCGACACGAATCGAATCAGGCAAGGTCTTGATCATGGTGCGTCCGAACCAGTCTGCAGGGGTCAGTCCCGTATTGGGACGGCAGAGTGGGGCGGAAGCCTCGCACCATTCACCCATTTTGCGCCCCCGCTGTGGGTCGTCGACGGCAGGCATCAGCAGGAATCGCGGTCCAGGACTGGCGATGTCCTGTGCCTCTGGTCTTGCGGCACCTTCCATGTTCGACTGTCCGAAACAGAGGAAGATATAGAAATTCTGGTCAGGTTTTTGGGCACTTGCCGTCAAGGCAAATGCACTCATCAGGATGGTTGTAATTAAAGTTTTCATTGCAAATTCAGGTTTTGGGAAAAATTTTTCGCTGCAAAGGTACGCAATTGCCCCGAAAATGTCTTTCTGATATGTTACGTATAATTTGGGAATTGTATCAATTGTAGGAAATATTCAAAAAAGTTTGGTTTGATATTCTTTTTTTGTTATCTTTGCGGCATATTATTAACTGAACAATGATTGATATGAAAAAAGCTGGACTTTGGACCATTGTCGTAGTAACGATGATAATCGCCATTGCGTGTGGCAAGCAGAATCAGAGCGGAGATGGTGATGAACTGATGGAACGTGCCTATAAGTCACGAGACTATAGTGGACTTGTCAGACAAGCGGATAGCTTGGAAAGCATTGGCCAACTCTCGCAAGCAAAAGCTTATTATTGGCGCGGCTATGCCTGCGACCGTCAGAAAAAGTTGCGGATGGCTGAATTCTACTGGAAGACCTCCCTGCGGGCGGCCGCCGACACCAAGGACTATGACACGTATGCCAAGACTGCAAGTAGGTTGGCAAATTTACTTGTCGTGCGAGGTGACTATGAGGGCGCACTTAAGATGGCTGTTCCTGTGGCTGAAAAACTGGAGGCTATACAGTGTGACACGACCAGTGACTATGTGAACCTGCTGATCTATATCGGTTGTTCTCAGGCGGGTATCGGAAAGACTGGCGAGGCAACATTAGATGGCTTCGATCGAGCCTATCAGAAACATCTGGATAATATTCAGAAGAATCGTGATGATGCCTCTTATAAGGATGCGATTGCTGGACTTATCAATATGTCAGTAGCATGTAATACGACGAAACATTATCAGGAGGCCTTGAAATGGACAGGACATTTCGGTGAGCTGCTCAGTGAATATGAACAGCGTCCGGAGGCTGGAAAGGATTACCTTGACAAGCAGCTGGCACGTTTCCATATCTACCAGGCGCAGGCCTATGAGGGCCTTGAAAAGCCGGAAGATGCCAACAAGGCTTATGAGGCTTTCCTTACCACGCAGTTCAGCAAGACTGCTGAGGGACGTATTCTGGCTAATGACTACCTGGTGGCTGCCCAGCGATGGGATGAGGCTGCTGACAACTATCGGAGTCTCGATGCCCATCTTGGAAATCAGCAAGGTGGAGGTTATACTATCGACAATATCAAGAATCTGGTGTTACCGAAATACCAGGCCAACCTCTTGGCAGGCCGCAGAGATTCTGCGCTGGCTGTCAGCCGTGTCATCTGCGACTCGTTGCCGATAGCCTTTGGCTTGGCAGATCGTCTTGATGCTGAAGAGCAGGCTGTGGTCGTGAAGAAGGTTGAAGAACTGGGCGAAAACGAAGCTAAGGCCTCACAACAGCGCTATTATCTGATGTTTGGCTTCGTTGCACTGTTGTTCCTGGCCTTCTTGTATGTTGGCTTTATGCGAGGCAGGGCTGGTTACAGACTGAAACGCTCCCACGAGAATCTGAAGACGGCCTATGAGCAGTTGGAGGAGGCCACCTCCGTTAAGGAACGTGGAGAGACAGAGCAGCGCATTGCTACTGCTATTCGTCGTTCTATCATGCCTGAAGAACTGGCTCAGCGCAAGCTTCAGACCGTGTTCTCACAGTTGGAGCCTGGGCAGATGACTGGCAGTGACCTCTGTGAGACTCAGATACATGGTGAACATCTTTTCTTCTGCATCGGCAACGCGGTAGGTGATGGTGTGCAGAATGCTGTTACGATGGCAATGGCTGGTGCCCAGTTCCGTTCATTGGCGGTGCTGGGAATGTCGCCTGAAAAGATGATGGCGGCTATCAACTCTGCCATGAGTCAGTATGAGGACCGACGACTGAAACTCTTTGTGGGTGAACTAAACCTGCAGACAGGACAATTGGTATACTGTAATGCAGGCCTGAATATCCCGTTGCTGATGGATATGGAGGTGAGTCAGGTTCCATGCGAGACGGGCAAGATGGTGGGAGAACAAGCAGACACGCTCTATACCGCTCAGGAGATGACTCTCACCCGTGGTCAGTTGTTTTTCCTTTTCACAGATGGTATGTCATCGGCAGAAAATGCGACAGGAAAGCCGTTTGGAGAGAAAGCCTTGCGGGGTGCAGCACTTCAGGCCTTCAAACTTGACCCGGCACCAGAGGGCTTTGCTGGGCACATGATAAAAGCTGTGCGCAGCTATACAGCCGGCGCACAGCAAAAGAATGATATGACCATGCTCGTCGTGACTATCTGATAGCATAGAGATAGCCCAGCAGGGCCATCTTACCACGCATCGTCTCTCGTGGGGTGAATTCTCCGTTCACCCAGAAATAACGTTGATTGAAATACGACTCCTGACGAGGCCAACCGCCATCCTTCCATGAAGGATACATGCGGTCTGTCAAGATTCTGGCATCGCCGCCATTATGGCCTGGCGACCAAGTCTCTGTGCCATTGAAGGGCGTCTGTCCCGGATGGGTTTCAGGTTCACCGTCATTGCGACCTGTGGAGTAACAGTCAGTAATATGACGTTCGCCCAATCCTGTCATTTCTACGATGTTGCCGGGATTGCGGCCCAGTGCCCAACCTGCCTCCGTGTACATCACGTGTTCCAGTTCCTTCTTGCGCGCCTTGGTGTCAGCAATATAGTGGGCGAGCATCACGAGTTGCAGGTTCTGAGATACCTGCCAGCGGCTGTCGTTAGCGCTGCGGCGTGAGGGACGCTGAGCCATGTGGCAGATGTTGTAAGCCTCGGCCTGAGCGTTGATGCTGCCTTTGAGGTTCTGGTAGAGGTCGGCATGGTGGCGGGGCTGAGGTGAGGTGAGATAGGCTGCGGCAGCCCAGGTCTGGTTGAAAGGTATCTCACCGGCATCAAACTGATTGGTCACGCCGATACCGAAGAAACCTTGTCTGCCTCTGCTGAAGATGGGTGATTGGGCATTCTTGATCATGCTCTCCTCGGCGAAGATGTTTTCCCAGGCGGTGTCGCCAGTCAGGTTATAGAGGTAGGCAGCAGCCATCTGACGGAAGTCACGACCTCGCATCTGCATGCTGCCGATGTCCTGCATGTCGTCGAGTTGCTGTTTTTCCTGCTTTGAGGCGAAACGGAAAGCTTTGATGGCTTCATCGGTGTAATACTGACAAAGCGAATCGTGCTTACTGATACGGAAGGCTTCGGCCAACATGGCACAGTTGGCAGCATTAGCCCAGGCTGCCATCGTAGTACAGCCAGCCTGGAACATCACACTCCAGTCGGCACTGGGGTTCGTAACACCTTGCGAGTAGGCTTCACCGTCGCGGATAGAGAGGAAGAAGTCTGCCTCGTTACGGGCTTCGTCGATGATGTCGGGGATGCCGTTGCCACTTTCACGGATACCGAGGTCATCATCTGCCAGTCGTCCACCAGAGAGGATATAGGGCAACAGCATGTCATAGATGTTGCTGACATGGGCCAGATGACGGTCCCAGTCCATAGCGTCGGAGTGTCCACCCTTGACCTCCGTGTTGACGGGGTTGCCGGGCAGGCGATGCCGCCAGAAGATGGAAGCCATGACGGGTTTGAAGTGAGGCTCGTCCCAAACATCGGTATGCAGGTCGCGCCATTCCTGATCCCATGGTGTGAGGTCGGTCTTATAGACAGTCAGTCCCTTGGGGTCTGTTTCTGGGATGAATTGTGGCTGACGGGGTACAGGCCATACGTGCTCCGGGTCTTTCGGCTCACCGAGGCGCATGTAGTAATAGCCGCGTACTGAGAAACGGTAGGGCTGGTGGTAGATGTCCGATGCGATGTCGAAGTCCATGCTGCAACCTACGTCCTCTACAACGAGACGGTAGCGGCCTGGTTGTGTGCAGCGGAAGTCGATGTTCCACACGTCGGTACCAATCAGGGGTTTCTTGCCAGCCTCTTGTTCAGCGTCGGCAGCATGTTTCCAGAACTTCACGACGCCTGCACTTTGCTTCTTCTTGGTCTTTACATTGTATAGATATACCTTCTTGCCCTCCCAGCTGTTGTAGTCTCGCTGTCCGCCATCACCGAGCCACTGGTAGAGATCTGCGGCATGGGTCTGCTCTGCGGGGGAATAGCCGATGATGTTCACGTGGAGTGCCTCCGACTGGGTGTTCCACACGTCGAAGCGGATGCTGGCAGACTCCTGATCCAGACCAATGCCTTTGGGCAGGCTGACGGTATAGGTGCAGCCCTGCTTCATGTCCTGTGGCAGCTGGAGGAAGAGCCAGTGGTCGAGTTCGCTGCTCAGTGTGTTGTCGGTGTTCATTGGCTTCGACTTGCGCCAGATGGCCTTCGGTGCCGCGGTACTGAATGCTTTGTCGTCGGAAGAACTGACAGCCCAGAGGGCAGCCTGTTGTGCTTGCTCTGCCTTCAGACGTTCGCCGAAGACGATCAGCGTATCGTCACCAGGTGAGAACGAATGCCCTAGATAAGCACTGGGACCTGTACCGTTGTCGCGGTAGTGTACCTCACCGTCGCGTACATGCAGCATCAGGTAGTTCTTGTCGATGACTTTCAGGCCTAAGACCTTAGCTGCAAAAACATGAGGTGCTGACAAGCACAATATGCCTGCCAGCACGTAGTTCTGTAGATGTCTCATTTTATTGTTCATGATTGTTGTTGGTTGCATTCGGTTGCAAAGATACAACAATATTTTCAAAATGCGACAAAAGAAATCTGAATATTTTTTATGTCTATTCCTCCGACTGATAGGTCTTGGGTGACTCACGACCGAAGAGATACTGTGGCTGATAACCGCCAAGGTCGATGACAATCTTCTCGAAGACGATGCCTGGGTCTTTAGGATGAATCGTCAGGGTGTGTGTCTGACCGTCTCCGACAGGCAGTTCTACGATCTTCTCAACGACGCGGCGGGCAATGGTGGGATAGTAGACTGTATAGATGTTCCGCGGCTTCTCGTTCAGATTGTGATTGAAGTTGACGCTGACGGGGGTACCGCCATCTATGGCTACTTCATACTCCAGTCCGCCTTTATCGAGGAAGTCGAGTGTGGATTTCGTGATGATGTGTACCTTAGCCGTCTTGCTATTGGTGCTTTTGAAGCGGTAGGTCAGGGTGGCGTCGTCGGTGCCCGTCGTGTAGGGCATGAGGGCAATGCCGCTCAGTGTGCGTCCCATGTAAGGGATGACGGTCCACTGTGCCTTGTTGCCGTCTTGGCGTGCCCAGGTGTGTTCTGCCTCTATGCTGATATAGCCGTTGGAGGCACAGAACGTCGGTCCTTGTGCGGGTTGTGGCACCTCGATGAGACTCGGACATACATCGGCAGGGAAGGCATCGTTCCATTCCGTATAGCTGATGTGCTTCTGTGTCATCATACCGTCCCATTTGCCACCAGCCATCTCCTTGTTGTATTGCAGGCAAAGCAGTGAGTCGCGCTTGAAAGCCTGGCGACAGCGCTCTGCCCAGCAGTTGGCCTCGGGATCGCCTTTGGCAGCCAACTGGTGGTTCATGGCCTGAGCCCAGTACATCTCGTAGATATTACCCATCGCCTGCACGGGGAAGAGGATGATCTGCCGATAGGCGTCACGGTATTCGGGTTTCAGTGTGATGAACTGGCGGAGGGCACGTGCCTCAAGAGCCTGATATTCGCCGACCACCTGTGCGAACTCATCGGTGGTATATGTCGTGGCATCCAGCATCTCAGATGTGATGCGGCCGTTGTACTTGCTCACGAGATTCAGGATCTGTGCTGCCTCTTGGGCTTGGTCTTGGCCGAAGTTCTCGGCACAGAAGTCACGCGTGTGGTCCAGCAGGTCTGCCTTGTCAGCAGAGGGGGCTACGTGGTATTTCGTGGGGTTCCAAGCCATATCCATGAAGAGCTGTATGGGATACTCCATCGGTTTGAGGTCGCCCACGTTGAGAATCCATAGTTTCTGGATACCGCCGTTCCAGGCCAGTTGCAGCTGCTCCCACATGTTCTGTGTCGGAGTGACATTGATCCATTTCGTATTGCGGGGAGCACCCACGTAGTCGACATGGTAGTACAGCCCCCAACCACCCTTGCGCTGCTGTTCCTTGGCTGTAGGAATGCGTCTCACATTGCCCCAGTTGTCGTCACACAGCAGAATCGTCACATCGTCGGGCACACGCAGTCCTGCGTCATAGTAATCCTGTACTTCTTTATAGAGTGCCCATATCTGGGGCGTCTCCTTGGCAGGGCGCCCAGTCACCTCCTTGATGATGCGGCGCTGGTTGCTGATGATGCTCTCCATCAGTTTGGTGTCTGTCTTGTCGCCCATGGCCTCGTCGCCATCGCCGCGCATACCGATGGTGACGATGTCGTCGGTGCCATTCATACGCTGGATGCCCTCACGGAAGAAGCGGTCGAGACTTTGCTTGTTGGTGGCGTAGTTCCAGGCGCCCCATCCCTTGCGGTCACGTGCATACTCCTGATGGTTTCTGGCCATCGGCTCATGGTGCGAAGTTCCCATCATGATGCCCATGGCGTCTGCGGTCTTCAGGTTCTCGGGGTCATCGGCATAGAATGCCCATCCCCACATGGCAGGCCAAAGGTAATTGCCCTTCAGGCGCAGGATCAACTCAAAGACCTTTTCGTAGAATCGATGGTCACCATAGTTGGTGCCGAAGGTGTTCTTCACCCAAGAGGTCAGACAGGGCGCCTCGTCGTTGAGGAACAGGCCTCGATAGCGCACAGCCGGTTCTCCGTCTGTATATTCGCCTGCCTGGATATAGATGGTTTCATGTTTTTCCACGGGAACGTCGGCCCAATAGTACCATGGTGATACACCGATCTGGCGCGACAGTTCATAGATGCCATAGACCGTACCTCTTTTGTCACTACCGGCTATCACAAGCTGGTTTCCGATGGTTTTGATGATATATTTCTCCGTCTTGCCTTTCAGGTTACTGAGCTTGCCATCTTTCACCCACTGGTCTATCTGGCGGTTAGCCCCCACAGTTCCAATCAGGATGGTCGGCTCTGCCTCACGGAGTGCAGGCTTCTGTCCTGTCACGCTTTCGAAATCGCGCATTAGGTTGTTGGCGGCCAGTCTTACACAGCTATGCTCCGTATTGGCGTAAAAGATAGTTGGAGCGTTCAGTTGCCAGAAACCGTCCTGTGGTGTGAAGGATACAAACGTTTCTGCGGCCGAAGCGCTTAAGGTCAAAACTGCTCCCAGCAGACCGAGCAGCATCTTTGTTGATAATAGTTTTTTCGTCATAGTGTTCGCATTTTTGCTTGCAAAGATACGAATTCGGAGCCTTAAATATGTTTTCATTTGTATCATTGGTTTTAAAAAATGTCTCATTTATTTGTTGGGAATAAAAAAATAGACTATCTTTGCAACAAATTTCTAACGAAAACGATGCGACTTAAAACAATACTGACTATTATTAACTGCTGTTTCGCACTGACTTGTGCTGCCCAGTTGGGAAAATTTTTCAACCCCGACAGACAATTGTCCAGTAGTTTTGTGACTCAGGTCTATCAGGACCGCGAGGGATACCTTTGGATTACCACTCGTGACGGTATCAACCGCTATGACGGCTATCAGTTTCAGGTGTTCAGACGTGAGAATGAAGGATCGAAGACACTCGCGAGCAACTATGTCAATACGATGATACAAGACCGTCATGGTCTGTTCTACTTTGGCATGTATGGTGCGCTGCAGACTTGGGATGGTGGTCAGTTTAACACCGTCTCGATGACTGATCTCAAGGGTAACAAGGGACAGTGCTATGCCACCTGTTTCCTGGAACGTGCCAATGGTGATGTCCTGGCGGGCACCTCAGGTCTGGGCGTGATGAAGTTCACGGACAAGACACATGCCAGCCAGATGGGCGGTGCCTTGGCAGCCCTGCATACTGTCAATAGTATGATAGAGGACAAAAAAGGCCACCTCTGGATGATTGTCAATGATAAAGATCTCCTCTGCTATGACGGCAAGAAGGTGAAGCGCTATCTGACAGACCAGCCTGGACTCTTGCCCAGCAGAATTGTCGAGGATCAGGCAGGACGTATCTATGTAGGCACCTCCAACGCTGGTGTCTTCCTCCTCGATGGTGACCGTGCGGAACATATCGAGGGTACCAACGGACATGGTGTCTCTGCCCTCTATTGCAATCGCAAAGGCCATATCGTCATCGGCTACGATGGTCAAGGTATTGCCCTCTATAACCCCGCTGACAAGCAACTTACCGACAACCCCTTCTATAGCATGGAGGTCGATCTGGCCAGGAGTAAGGTCTATTCCATCATTGAGGATGGTAGCGACAATCTCTGGTTCGGCTTACTTCAGAAGGGTATCTACAAACAGCCTGTCACTTCCAATGGCTTCGGCTATATGGGCTACAAGTTGGGCGTGCGTAATGTCATTGGTGATGCCTGTGTCGTCAGCACCCTGATTGATCGGCATGGCAATGGCTGGATAGGCACTGACAAAGGTGGACTCCACTGCCTCTCTCCCCAGAGCATGTCGGCGAAGCATATCTATGGCGATGTCCCCTCTACTATCATGTCACTGGCCGAAGGGGCTGACGACCATATCTGGATAGGTTCCTATGGAGATGGCTTTGGATGGCTCGACCCTGTCACCTTGAAGTTCCATGCCGTTGTCACGCCCATCGATGATCATCTGATTGTGATGGACATCGCCTGCGACCGTCAGGGACGTCTGTGGCTGGCCACGCTGCGCCACGGTCTGATCTTAGCCGATGCCCAAGGGAATATCCTGAAGACCTACGTGATGGGCGAGGGGGCCGATACCGACCGCAAACGTAACTGTATCACCAACGATTATGTGTCGCAGGTGTCGGTTTCGCCCGACGGAAAGCGTGTCTATGTCGCTACCTCCATGGGCCTTTGCTGTCTGGATATCGCGACTGACAGCTGGACGAAGGTCTTTGGCGTCAATTGTATTAATTATGGAACGCCCGTGCGCATAGCGCGTGAATACGGCGGCAAGATCTGGGCAGGCACCAATGAGGGTCTCTATTGTTATGACCTTCATGGAAAGGAGCTCCATCACTATACCCGCGACGAAGGCCTGCCTGACAACGGTGTGGGTTCTATCGAAGAAGATGCTACAGGCAAGTTGTGGATAGCCACCAACCACGGTCTGAGTTGCCTCGATCCCGAAAAGGGACGGTTCCGCAATTTCTTCGTCGACGACGGTCTGCAGAGCAATGAGTTCAGTGATGGCGCCTCGAGTGTCAATAGCGACGGTCTGATCCTCTTTGGCGGCACTGGCGGTGTCACCTGGTTCTCGCCCGAGGACATCATTTCCAGCAAGTGGGATGCCAGCGTACAGCTGACGTCATTTACCATCAATGGCCAGCAGGTCGTCAAGCAGAGCCGTTCTGGCGACTATGTCGTCACCGATACGACCGTTATGGCCAGCAACCATTTCGAGCTGAGTTATCACGACAACTCCTTTGCTATCCGTTTCTCCACACTGACCTACGAGAATCCCGAACATATCACCTATCTCTATAGCATCAATGGCGAGCCCTTTGTCCGCCTGCAGCCAGGCGCCAATGTCCTCACCTTCTCTCATCTTCCGCAAGGCACCTACCGTTTCCGTGTGAAAGCCGAGCACAATGAGGAGGAGACACCCGTGCGCGAGTTCACCGTCGTGGTCCACGCACCTTGGTACCGTTCTGCTTGGGCCTATTTCTTCTATGCGCTGGTCATCGGCCTCTTCATCTGGCAGTATCTGCTCTACCGTCGTCACCGTGAGCAGAACCGCCTGCGCCTCCAGGCCCATATACATGCCGAGGAGATGAGTGAAGCCCGTCTCCGCTTCTTCATGAACATCAGTCACGATATCCGCACGCCTATGACGCTCATCCTCACCCCGCTGCTCTCCCTCATCAAGCACGAGGACGATCCGCAGCGCAAGAGTGTCTATGAGACCATCCGTCGTAATGCGGAGCGCATCTTGAGTCTCATCAATCAGATGATGGACCTCCGGAAGATCGACAAGGGACAGATGCAGATGCACATGTGCGAAACCGACCTCGTGGCTTTTGTCAAGGATATCTATACCCTCTTCGAGGCACAGGCCAAGACGAAGCGTATCCGCCTCGAGTTTGAGCACGATGCTCAGTTCATACCTGTCTGGATCGACCGCTCCAACTTCGACAAGGTCGTGATGAATGTGCTCTCCAATGCCTTCAAATACACACCTACTGGCGGCGAGATCGGCATCCGCCTTACCCATGACGACCAGTGTGCCGTCATCGCCATCCGCGACGACGGCGAACAGATTCCGGAGGGACAGATGGAGAAAATCTTCCAGCGCTTCTACCAGACGGCTTCGACCTCCAACAGCCAGCAGGCTGGCACGGGTATCGGTCTCGACCTGACGCGATCCCTCGTAGAGCTCCATCACGGCACGATAACGGCCCATAACCTCGAGAAGGGCTGCGAGTTTGTCATCACCATCCCCTTGGGCAATGCCCATCTGAAGCCCGAGGAAATGCTCTCCGAGAAAGACAATGTGGGAACAGCCCTGGGCGAAGTCGTCGATGAGGAAGAAGAGGAGCAGATACCCGCTGAGCTCGTTGACGACAGCACGGCTGCAAATCGTCGCCAGCGGCTTGTCATCGCCGAGGACGATGATGAGATACGCAGCTATTTGGAGAGCGAACTGGGTCGTGACTACGAGGTGCATGCCTGTGTCAATGGCCGTGAAGCCTTGGCTGAGGCCTATCGCATCTATCCCGACCTGGTCATCAGCGACGTGATGATGCCAGAGATGGACGGTAACACGCTCTGCTCGAAACTCAAGTCAAACCCGAGCACCAATGTCATCCCCGTCATCTTGCTCACCGCCAAGAGCCGCGATGAGGACAAGCTCGAAGGATTGGAGACGGGTGCCGATGCCTACATCGTCAAGCCATTCAATATGGATATCCTGCGCCGCACCATCGTCAATCTCATCAACAGCCACCGTCTGTTGCGGCTGAAGTATGAGCGCAACGACGAACTGGAGGAGCAGATCGACGAGATACGCATGAAGTCGCCCGACGAGAAACTCCTCGATCGCATCATGGATTGCATCAACAAGAATCTGAACAACTCCGACCTGAGCGTCGATATGATAGCCGATCAGGTAGGTATCAGCCGTGTCCACGTCCACCGCAAGATGAAGGACCTCACGGGACAGACCCCCCACGACTTCATCCGCAACATCCGCCTAAAGAAAGCCGCCCAGCTTCTGGCTAATCAGGGCATGAACGTCACCGAAGTCATGTATGCCTGCGGCTTCGCCAATCCAGCCTCCTTCTCGACGGTCTTCAAGAAGTTCTACGGCATGACGCCCCGCGACTATATGAAAGAACATCAGCAGCGGTAAAAGGCAATGATCCCTCTCTATAACGTAGAGGGGAAAGACATCATCATCGATTGCACCCATCTGGACTACATCTCGTCCGCAGGTCTGCGCATCTCGATTACCACACAGAGACTAAAAACTAGGCGTTCTGGAAAGTCATTCCAGAACGCTCTTTTTTTTGATTAGTACCCCATACAAGAGGTCGTTCCCATCGCCGTCAGAATCGCCGTCGCAATAGAGGCGATAATCTGCACAACCCACTTAAAAGTTTCCTTCTTCGTCATACGCTTTAGATTTTAATGGCGGGCGGATGTTAATTATTTTTACTTGTCGCGGATTCGACTCCGTTTTGCGATTTCCCTAGGAAACACGTGTCCGCGCGCTTGGCAATTTTTGTCGCCCAGTTAGGCCGCAAATTTCGTCTTATTTCGTTGATCATGCAAATGTACGAATCTTTCATTGCGGTCGACACACTGTCCGGGCGACATTCGCTGCTGCGCGCTGCAGTGTTGCAGTTCTCGAAAGGGCTTCCCCATACCCTACATTTACTTCTATATCTATATATAGAGAGATAGATATAGAGTTATAATTTGACCTTCAGGCCATCAGATTTGGAACTGCAACACCGCAACACTGCGTCAGCGAGAGCCAAGACATTTAATGTCAAAAGTGGGAAAGAACGTCTGCTGGGTGCATTTCGCCGTGCGCCCGCCCTCGCAGCAGAATCGGCGCAGGATTGCGTTCTTGCGCCCCTGATAGAGAAAGCCCCGCAGACCGATAGGTTGGTCTGCGGGGCTGTTGGTTTATCTCGCCGTGATGTTAGTATTCGAGTACGAGGCTCTGGCGGGGCTTGAGGTCGAGGTTCTTCGAGAGGTCGAAGTAACGGCCTGTGAGCACGTCC
>Ga0256404_1008105_pt1 | contig 16038 bp, 17 predicted proteins | sample RumenRJG_01DNA_FD_185990 | JGI IMG/M metagenome (GOLD analysis project Ga0256404, IMG submission 185990) | Bovine rumen microbial communities from Lethbridge, Alberta, Canada - RJG_01 | ecosystem: Host-associated > Mammals > Digestive system > Stomach > Rumen | place: Canada: Alberta | collected...
CCAGGGCTGTTTTCTTTCCGATGTATTCGTAAAGAGAACCGCCGAAGTCATTGGTGATATTGTATTTTCCGTCCGAGAACGCTCCGGCTCCGCCGAACCCGTTCATGATGGAACAGACTTTGCATTTGATGCAGGATTTGACTTTCTCTCCGTCGATCGGACATTTTCTCTTGCTGAGTTCGTGTCCGCTGTCGAAGATGACGATATTCAGACCGGCATTGTTTTTCACAAGCTCGTATGCGGCATAAATGCCTCCGGGACCTGCCCCGATAATGGCGACATCATAGTTCATAGTTGTGTTCCCCCAACGGTAACTATTTTACCATAGAAAAAAGCGGGTTGATACCCGCTTAATCTTCTTTTAATTCTCCGTTCTTCAGGACGTATTCTTTTCCTTCGATTGGGAAGTACTGCTTCGCATTGACCGGATTCAGATTCTCCGGGTGCTTGGAGTGTACCGCCACCACACATTTCGGATCCAGGGTTCTTACCACTTCACTTAAATGATTCGGATAGGCGTGGGAGAAGGAGTAAAGGTTCAGGTAGGAACGGAATTCCCATCCCAACTTGGCCAGCATGTTCTTTAAAATCTGATAGTGCTTCTGACCTTCGACCAGCGGCTCTCCGAAGAGGTGAAAGTATTTGCCACTAATTCCGTCAAAATCGATCAGATTCAGAATGTTTGCGTAGGAGTTCTGAATGATGTATTTCTCCGGATGGGCTTTGATTTCCTCGACGCTGATCCAGGTATGATTGGAGAGTTCACTCTCTACAGAGGATTCCCGGGCGTTTTGCGGCCAATAGACCGGAACGCGAATCTCTTTCAGTTTCCATAAGATATAGGCGTAGGCTGGCTCAAAAACGCTTGTACGGCCAATGGAATCGCCAATATGCGCCAGTTTTTCCAGCATTCCCGTATCTCTCGGGTAGGAGTTCACGATTCCCAGCCCCTTGTAGTCCTTTAAGGCATTCTTGGTATCTTCATAGATATCCGCTTCCGTAATGGTTCCCGGCAGGAAGTCACGGGAAGGATCTTTGGCCTTGCGGGCAAATTCCTCATCCAGGGCAAATTCGGAAGGGGAAGTCGTCGTGGAATCGACGATCAGCAAGTCAATCTTGTGTTTGGCCATTTCATCGATCGATTCCCAGGCTTGTTTATGATTGACGCCGTGATAGCGGATATCGCCGCTGTAACAGACCGTTTCTTCCGGTGTTTCGATTAAGAAGCTTGATGAGCCAGGACACGGATGATCGGAGAAGAACGGTGTCAGTGTGATTTCACCGATCTGAATCTTCTCTCCGTATTCAAACGGCGTGTAGCTGCGCGGTTCCTTCTTTCCTTCGATATGATCCAGTACTTCCAGTAAATCCAGGCCTTTTTTATGGACGTAGACAGGAATGCTTGGATGGACTTTATCCATCTCACTCATATGGTCTAAGTGCAGATGACAGATAAAGACCGCCGTATTGAGATCCCCGTCTTCATAAGCGGCAAGAGGATAGTCAAACAGATCCTTTTTCGCAAAGACATAAGGCACTTCCGGAATGCGGCCGAGATTTAAGGCATCCGTGACGCGGTGAGCGACTCTCTCTTTCACGTAGCCGTCATAGACTTCGGAAAGCGGAGAGAACGGAGCGCCGAAATCAAAGATGACGCGGTCCTTGTTGTACTGCACGGCGATGACGATGCCCATGCCGAGCGTACCGCGGTAAAATGTGACTTTTGTTTTATTCATGATCCACAACCTCCAGCGTATTTCTTTCGCGGTTATAGACGTAGGTTTCCTTTAAGTTGCAGTAGTAGTACGGGCACTCCAGATTCGCAATCATGGCTTTCCGGTTGGAAGAGTGGCACGGAATCAGCAGTCTGGCATTTACCATGTTGATGTAAGCCAGGATCTGGAAGGTTTCCGCATGCGGAGAGAAATATCCGTCCTCATAGAAATAGGTCTTATGGTATTCCATATTGCACTCTTCGATGATGGCACGCATCCGCTTCAGCTTCGGGTCGAAATCGCCGAGCGGGATTCCCGAGTGATGCAAATAGAGCGTCCTGGTGTTTTTATAGTCAAAGAGCTCCAGCATATTCGGATAGGTATGCTGCACCAGATACTTTCTCGGATTCTTTAAGACTTCCTCTTTGGTGATCACCGTATTGTATTCCAGAATCTCTTTCAGGTAATCCGGTTCTTTCTTATAGGTGTCCGGAACCATGACCGTAACCGGACGTTCAAAGAAGCGGTTGATGATATGCGCGCTTTCCGGCTCGTATACGATCGTGCGGTTTGCTTCCTTGGCGTACTCTGTGAAGTGCATGACATCGCTCATTTCTCTTTCGTAGTAGTTAAAGAGAACCAGTCCGTCAAATTCCTTCATCATTTTGGTAATGCGGCGGTCCAGCTCATCCTTGGTGATTAAGCCGTCTTTCGGCTCAAAGGAAGGGACGATCTTATGATCCTTGAAGTCTTCCGGTTTCAGATTGGAGAAGAAGCGCGTTCCTTCGCAGGAAAGTATGTCGATCTTCTTGTTCTTAAGGTATTCGATCTCTTTTAAGAGATTGTCTCTGTACTTGCCGTAGACGAAGACGTCTCCCGTATGATGAAACTTGAGGTCCGGCGTTTCAATGTAGAACGAGTAATCCTGATAGGAATCGTCGTTGATGATGAAGCGCTTGACGTGGATCGCTCCGACATCCGTTTCATCCGCCATGTCGGTATAATGCATTCCGCGGATCGTTTCCACGCCTTCGTTGACCTCTTCCAGGCCCTGTTCCAATTTTTGTGCAGGTGCAGAGAGGTAAACCGTGACGCTTGGATCGATCATGCCCATCATGCGCATGTGATCGAGATGCATATGTGTGATAAAGAAGGCCTGATTGTCGATCGGGAAATCTTCCGCGGCAATCAGATCAGGGTAATTCTGAATGTCTTCCTTACGGTAGATCCCGTCAATCATCGGAATCTCATTGAGCCATAAGTAATCGGAAATGAAATTCTTCCGGGTGTTTACCGTCCCGTCAAACATGTCGAAGGCGGGATTGTAGGAAGTGCCGGCTTCAAAGAAAGCACGGTCGTTATTGTAGCGGATCTCCATGACGACTCCGCCGATGGTGTCCAGACCACTGTGAAAGGTAATTGTTGTTCTGTCTTTCATGATCATTCCTCCGAACAGAATATTATAACATACAAAAAGCGGCTTTCCTGAGCCGCTTTGTCTGTTGATCTGTTACCGTTAGCCGAGAATGACGGAATCGTCGAAGAGGTCTTCGCCGGAAGCTTCGTTGAATTTCTTCAGAAGATCTTCCACCGTCAGCTTCTTCTTTTCTTCCCCGCGGACATCGTAGATGATATGTCCGTTATTCATCATGATGAGACGGTTGCCATGCTGAATGGCATCGTTCATGTTGTGAGTGATCATTAAAGTTGTCAGCTTGTTCTTGTTGACGATATCGTCCGTGATATCCAGAACGAGCTTTGCCGTTTTCGGGTCAAGCGCTGCCGTATGCTCATCCAGTAAGAGCAGCTTCGGCTTTTTCAGCGTGGCCATTAACAGCGTTAAGGCCTGACGCTGACCGCCCGAGAGCAGGCCGACCTTGCTGGTAAGACGGTCCTCCAAGCCCAGATGCAGGGTGGAGAGTACCTGACGGTATTCCTTGCGTTCCTCTTCGGTGATCTGCCAGCGCAGGGTTCTCTTTTCGCCGCGCCGTTTGGCCAGTGCGAGGTTTTCCTCGATCTGCATGTTGCCGGCGGAACCGATCATCGGATCCTGGAAGACGCGGGAGAAGTAAGCTGCCCGCTTATAGTCCGGAAGGCGGGTGATATCGATGCCGTCAATGACGATCTGTCCTTCATCCACCAGCCAGGAGCCGGCGATGGCATTCAGAAGGGTGCTCTTTCCGGCGCCGTTACCGCCGATGACAGTGACGAAGTCGCCCTCTTCGAGCGTAAGGCTTAAGCGGTCGAGCGCTATTTTCTCATTGATCGTTTTCGGATTGAATGTCTTGGAGATATTCTTAATTTCCAGCATGAGCTTTGTCTCCTTTCTTTCTGTGTTTCATATTCGGAACACTTAAGAAGATGGCGACCAGGATGGCAGTGAAGAGTTTCATGTCATTGGTCGGCAGTTTGAGCCATAAGACCACACCCATGGCGAAATAGTAGAGAATGCCTCCGATGATCACAAACGACAGCTGGACCCAGAGGTCGGTTGCCGAGCGGAAGATCAGATTTAAGAGGACTTCGCCGATAATGATGGCCGCAAGTCCGATGACCAGGGCACCGCGTCCGATCTGGACATCGGCGTAACCCTGATACTGTGCCAGTAAGCCGCCCGCGATGGCGACGATGCCGTTGGAGATCATTAAGGCTAACACTTTCGTGCGGGATGTGTTGATTCCCTGAGCCTTGCTCATCTCTTCGTTGTTGCCGGTCGCACGGATGGCGGAACCGATCTCCGTTCCGAAGAACCAGTACATAAAGCCGATCATGATCGCCACAACGATCAGGGAGATCAGGATGGCTTTCGGAATGTAGCGGGAAGAAAGCATTAAGTCGAAGTTATCGACGTTGATGGCTTTGTTCGCCTTGTTTCCGAGAATGTGCAGGTTGATGGAGTAAAGACCGATCTGTGTCAGGATTCCCGCCAGGATCGGCGCGATATGGCAGACCGTATGCAGGAAACCCGTGACATAACCGCAGAGCATACCGCCCACAAAGGCAACCAAGATTGCCAACGGGGCAGGGATGCCGAGCGAGATCAGCGCAATCGTGATGGCTGCGCCGGTCGCAAAGGAGCCGTCTACCGTCAGATCGGAGAAGTTTAATAACTTATAGGTGATAAACAGTCCGATGGCCAGTAAGCCCCAAATCAGTCCCTGGGCAATATTGCCGGGTAACGATTTTATTAATGTATGAATGTTATAAGATGCCAGTAAAATCACAGAACTACCTCAGTTAATCAATTGGAACATAATCTTCCGGCAGGGTGATACCGTATTTTTCACAGTTGGCCGGATTGTATTTCTTGGTGTATTCCGGAGCGAACTGGATCTCCATGGTTGCCGGATCCGCACCGTTAACTAAAATCTCGTAAGCCATCAAGCCGGCCTGGTAGCCGATTGTATCGTAGCTGATGGAGATGGTGACGCATCCGCAGCCCTTGCAGATTCCTTCTTCGCCGGCCACGACCGGTGTATTCGCATTCAGAGTCACGTTATTGATCGTTTCCGCGAAGGAAGCGCATGTGTTGTCTGTCGGAACATAGATAACATCGCTCTCGTCGCAGGCGCTCTGTGTGACAGCGGCCAGATCGTTGGAATCGCTGAATGTGAAGCGCTTGACGCTGACACCCAGTGCTTTTAAGCTCTCTTCAACAACAGTTGCCTGGTAGTCGCTGTTCGCTTCGGCGGAACAGTAGAGAATACCGACGGATTTGGTATCCGGGAAGATCTCCAGAATCTGAGCAGCCTGCTGATCAAGCGGTGCCAGGTCAGAGACACCCGTGATGTTTTTGCCTGTGGTGCCGTTCCATGGGCTGATATCCAGTGCCGTACCGTAGTGGGAAATGGATACGCCGACGATTGGAATGGAGCTTGTGGCAGAGGCACTGGCCTGCAGGGCAGGGGTGGCGTTTGCCATGATCAGATCCACGTTTTCATTGACGAACTGATTGGCAATGGTATTGCAGTTGTTGGCGTCTCCGGAAGCGTTCTGGACATTGACTTTGTACTTGCCTGGCATTTTTTCATCCAATGCGCGGATGAAGCCGTCCGTGGCAGCATCTAAAGCCACATGCTGAATGAGCTGGAGCACACCGATGTTGTAGATCTTTTCTCCGCTTTCTTCCTGCGGCTCTTCACTGGAAGAACAGCCGAAGAGGGAAACGGATAAGAGCAGTGCAAGCAGTAACGATAACAGTTTTTTCATTTTTCTCTCCTCCTGATAAAGAAAACAGGTTCCGTGCTTACGGAACCTGCTGAACTTTTATCCTGCAAAAGTTATCAGTCAAAAACCATAAGCACACCGTGTTTTCTCTTGCCAAAATAAAAGCTAAAATAATAAGCCATGAATGTAAAAGCTACACAATATGCCATAGTTTTCTCCTCGTGGTTTTAGTTTAATCCTATTAAATAATGATGTCAACCGAAAACTGAAAATTGTTTACAGAACGTATGAAAATTTACATGAAACCCGTAAGATTTGTCAAAAACGGTGAATGTGCTTATAATTAGAACTGTTCCAACTTTTTTGGAATGTAATGAAAAGAGGTATTATGAAACGACTGATTACGCTCATCATTACTCAGATCATGGTATTTTACTTCGGTAACAGTCTGACTCCGATCAACGTGAATCTGACGGATACCGATATCTTTTATGTCGGTGAGAAGTTCTCCCAGGTCATCGAAGAAAGCGAAACCGATGACTTCACTTACGAGATCGTTGACGATCAGGGAAACACGGTCACCATTGACCAGGTGCAATTAGACAGGGAATACACCCTGAAGATAACAGCTTATAAAGGAAAGAAAACGACCGATATCGAAAAGAAGGTCATTTTCAAGGACAACAAGGCTCCGCGCATTCAGGCGGAAGCCGAGTACACGGTTCCTTATAATGAAACACTGACATACGATTATGATGACATGATTCTGATTGATGATAACTACGATTCCTTCGTAACGGTGAATTACGAAGAGATCGGCAAGGAAGAGATGGGAAAGGTTGGCACCTATACTCTGAATGTGACGGCAAAAGATTCCTCCGGAAACACTTCCGTAAGAAACGGAATCCAGATCCACGTCATAGATGATGAAGCTCCGACGATCACGATCGGCTCCTTATCCACCAACAGGGATTATTCTCTCGGCGTCCTGCGCAGACAGATAAAAGCAAACGACGCTGTGGACGGAGCAGTCGATGTTGTTCTTGAAAAAGAACTCGGTGAGTACGCTAACGGCGACTACGACGTCATTGCCAAAGCCACGGACGCGGCCGGTAACACGGCACAAACCAGTTTCAAACTGCACGTGACCGATGTCAATACGACGGTCTATACGCCGGTGATAGCACCAAACGCTACGGCCCAGGCCATTGTGGACGAGGCGTTCCGCTTACTTGGAACGTACTCCGACTGCACAAGCCTGGTGGAGAACGCACTGAATGCGGCGGGTTTAACGGGAAGAAGCTATTCCAACGGCTGGTCGTCCTTATATAATGAGACGATCTACCGCAACGGAACGGTGACGGACGATCCGCAGCCGGGCGACATTATCTACTATGCACATAACTCTTCCAACACTTCGTCGCACGTTGCCGTCTATATCGGTAACGGCATGGCCATTCACGGAGGATGGGACGGCTACACGGTGGTCATCTTCTCCGCTTACGTGAACGGAGCCAGCGACCCGGTGTTTGTGCGTTATGCAAATGAATGATGAAGCAGATGCTTCATCTTTTCTTTTTGTCTGAATTTGTGGTAAATTATAAGCACGTTACCAGGGGAAATCGAAGGTTTTTCCAAAGTGCGGGAAAATCGGTGAAATCCACGGAATATAGCGGTTTTTTCGCATGTTTTGTATTGACGCCATATCTTTCTTTTGGTAATATAATAACGTTGCTCCTTAATGGCGCAACCGCACTTATCTGGTTTAAGTACTTCGGTCACCAGGGTAGGCGAGTCTAGTAGAAAAGGAGGTACTATTATGTACGCAGTAATCGAAACTGGTGGAAAGCAGATCAAATGTGAAGTAGGCGAAGCGATCTTCGTTGAAAAACTGAATGTTGAAGCCGGTGAAACAGTCGTGTTTGACAAAGTCTTATTAGTCAGCGACAAGAAGACCCAGATTGGCACACCGTATGTTGAAGGTGCAACAGTCAAGGCTACAGTAGAGAAACAGGGAAAAGAAAAGAAGGTCCTAATCTTCAAGTACAAACAGAAAAAGGGTTCTACACGTCGTAAACAGGGTCATCGTCAGCCATACACGAAGTTAGTTGTTGAAGCTATCGAGGCTTAATCTTGATTAACGTAACTGTTCTGAAGCAGAATGGCGAGATTGCTTCCATCAAAGTAACCGGTCATTCCGAAAGTGCAGCGTATGGAAAAGATCTGATCTGTGCAGGCGTCAGCTGTGTCACAACCGGTGCAGCGAATGCCATGGACATATTAGCTCATGATGACTGCGAGTTAACGTGTGTTGACAATCTATTCCAAATAGTTGTTAAGCAGTCAACTCTCAACAGCCAGCTGATTCTGAATACTCTTCTGATTCAACTTCAGACGATTGAGGAATCGCATGGTAAATTTATTAAAATTCACATTACGGAGGTGTAAAAATGAAATTTGTATTAAACATCCAGATGTTCGCGTCTAAAAAAGGTGTTGGTAGCACAAAGAACGGACGTGATTCTCATAGCAAGAGACTTGGTGCCAAGAAGTCTGACGGTCAGTTAGCTTTAGCTGGTAATATTCTTTACAGACAGCGCGGTACAAAGGTTTACCCGGGCGTGAATGTCGGCATCGGTGGAGATGACACATTATTTGCCAAGGTGACTGGTATTGTCAAATTCGAACGCGTTGGAAAAGATAAGAAACAGGTTTCTGTCTATCCACAGGCTTAATGAAAATGAGAATCTCCCCAATTGAGGAGATTCTTTTTTCCATTTCCCAAGGAGGTTAATTTATGTTTGTTGACCGTGTAAAAATATCGGTAAAAGCCGGCAAGGGCGGCGACGGAATCGTTGCCTACCGGCGTGAAAAATATGTACCGCTCGGCGGACCTGCCGGCGGAGACGGCGGAAAAGGCGGTTCCGTCATCTTTGAAGTGGATTCCAATAAGTCCACGCTGCTCGATCTTCGTTACAACAAGATCATTAAGGCGGAAGACGGCGGAAGAGGCAAGATCAAGAAGATGCACGGGGCGGACGGTCAGGACGTCATCGTCAAGGTACCGCTCGGCACGATCGTTAAGGATCTCGCGGATGGCCATATCATCGCTGATTTGACCTATCAGAATCAGCGCGCCGTGATTGCCAAGGGCGGAGACGGCGGCAGAGGAAACTACCATTTCATGTCCAGCCGCAATACGGCTCCGGACTTTGCGGAAAACGGTGAGATCGGCGAAGAGAAGGAAATTCAGGTGGAACTGAAGCTTTTGGCGGATGCCGGACTCGTCGGATTCCCGTCTGTCGGAAAATCCACATTCCTGTCCGTTGTTTCAGCTGCCAGACCGGAAATCGCGGACTATCACTTTACAACACTGGTTCCGAATCTCGGCGTTGTCAAAGTCAAGGACGGAAGAAGCTTTGTATTGGCAGACCTGCCGGGATTAATTGAAGGCGCATCGGAAGGCAAGGGACTCGGTCATGAATTCCTGCGTCATATTGAGCGCTGCCGTGTCATTATCCATGTGGTGGATATGGGCTCCGAGGAAGGCAGAGACCCGATTGAAGACTATCAGATCATCAATCATGAGCTGGAAGCCTATCAGTACCGCTTAATGGAACGCCCGCAGGTGGTCGTTGCCAATAAGATGGATCTGGACAATGCCGAAGAAAACCTGGCCAGATTTAAGGAAGCGTATCCGGATGTCAAGGTATTCCCGGTCATTACCCTGATTGAGGAAGGTCTGGAACCTGTTTTGTATGAAGTAATGAATTTACTGGAAACAACACCGACATTCCCGCTCTTTGATGAGGAGGAAGAAGGGGTTGTCTATAAATATGAACCGGAAGACAACGAGATCCATGTCCGCAATCTGGGGAACAACCAGTGGCGCTTATACGGCGACCGCATTGAAAAGATGTTCCGCAGACAGAAATTCGATACGGAAGACGATGTATTCCGCTTCGGAAACACACTGCGTAAGATGGGTGTGGACGATCTCCTGCGTGAGGCCGGGGCACTCGACGGAGACACGGTTTTCATCCTCGAGTATTCCTTTGAATTTGTAGAAAGCTACGACTAAAGATTCTATTCATTAGAATCTTTTTTCTTGTTATAATAGTAAGAGGTGATTCATTATGCTAGCTTTTATTACGGGTAAAGTACATTCCTATGGATTTGATTACGTGATCCTTGAAAACAGCGGGATCGGCTTCCGCATCAACTACATGCATCCGGAAACCCTCGCCTTAAACAAGGAAGTCACGATCTATACCTATCAGCATGTCCGGGAAGATGAAATCAGCCTCTTCGGCTTTGCGTCTTCGCAGGAATATGATCTTTTCATGTCGCTGATTCAGGTCAAGGGAATCGGCCCGAAGACGGCTCAGAACATTCTTGCACACAGAAGCGTCAATGAGCTGATCAGCATTATCGAAAACAATGATGTGAATTCATTGAAGGCACTGCCGGGAATCGGAGCAAAAGCTGCCAGCCAGATCATTCTGGACTTAAAGGGCAAGCTCGTGCATTCGGACGAAGCAGCCAAGAAGGAAGCAAATCCGGAACTGGAAGATGCCATCGGTGCCTTAAAGACATTGGGATACAAACAGAACGAAATCACACCGATCATGAAAGAACTGCAGAAACATACGGAACTGAAGAGTTCCGAGGAATTCGTACGGCTGGGACTGCAGCTGTTATTGAAGCGTAAGGGAGGATAAGATGGAAAGTACGTTTGAAGAATTAAACCGTGCCAATGATGAAGAATCCTCACTGCGCCCGCAGTCGCTGGATGAATACGTCGGCCAGAAGGAATTAAAGGAAAATTTGAGAATCTTTATTCAGGCGGCCAAAAACAGAAACGAATCACTGGACCATGTGCTCTTATACGGACCTCCGGGACTGGGCAAAACGACCATGGCCTATATTATCGCCAATGAGCTCGGCAGCAATATCAAGATCACAACCGGTCCTTCCATTGAAAAGAGCGGCGACTTGGCCGGCATCCTGAGTTCTCTGGAACCGGGAGATGTACTCTTTATCGATGAGATCCACCGTCTGCCGAAGCAGGTGGAAGAGGTTCTCTATCCGGCCATGGAAGACTATTCCATTGACATCATGGTGGGAAAGGATTCCACATCACGCTCCATCCGCCTCGATCTGCCGGCCTTTACCTTAGTCGGAGCAACCACACGGGCAGGGGATCTTTCCTCGCCATTGCGTGACCGTTTCGGCATCAAGGATAAATTAAACTATTACAGCACGGAAGAACTCTCGCAGATCGTGAGCAGAACTTCCCGCGTCTTAAATACCACCATCGATCCGGAAGCGGTCGTGGAGATAGCCAAGCGTTCCCGCGGAACGCCGCGTATCGCCAACAACCTCTTCAAGCGTGTTAGAGACTTTGCGCAGGTCTTAAATGACGGGCATATCTCCATGGAAGTCACAAAGCATGCTTTGGAGCGCTTAAAGGTCGATGAGCTGGGACTGGATGATGTTGACATCCGCTATTTAAGAGGAATTATTGAGCGTTTCCACGGCGGTCCGGTAGGACTGGAAGCAATCGCTTCCTCCATTTCGGAAGAAACGACCACGCTGGAAGACGTATATGAGCCGTACTTGCTGCAGATCGGTTTTATCAACCGTACCCCGCGCGGCAGAGTTGTTACGGAAAAAGCCTATGATCATTTAAAGATCGATCATAATCAGGGGTTATTTTAGAAAGAACAAATTGTTATGAAAGTTGTGATTACCTGCGGCGGGACCGGCGGACATATCTATCCGGCACTGTCCTTAGCCGACGCATTAAAAGAAACGGAAAATGCCGATATTCTCTTCATCGGTACGCCGAACCATATGGAAGCCAGAATTATTCCTGAGCACGGATACGCCTTTGAGTCCGTGGAAGCGAAGGGATTTAACGGCGGCCTATTGGCGAAGGTCTCGGCCTTTCTTTTGATGATGAAGCAGACCCGCACGGCCATGACGATCTTAAAGAAATATCAGCCGGATATCGTTGTCGGATTCGGAGGCTATGTAAGTGCTCCGGTCATTCAGGCAGCGCACAAGCTGCACATCAAGACCATGCTGCATGAGCAGAATGCCTTTGCCGGCAAGGCAAATCTTTATCTGGAACGCTTTTCCGATGCGGTGGTGGCGGTTTATGAAAACGTCAAAAAGCAGTTCAAGGGAAACGTCTATCTTCTGGGCAATCCGCGTACCTATACGGCCTTGCACCATAAGTCCGATGTCACCAAGGAAACGTATGGCTTAACCAAAGACAAACCGATGGTCTTATTCGTCATGGGCTCTCAGGGCTCTGAAAGCGTGAATGCGCTGATGAAGAACATCCTGAAAAAGCTGGGCGGACGCGATTATGAAGTTCTCTATGTGACAGGGGAAGCCCACAAGGATGAGTTCGATCCGTCCGAATACCCGGAAAACGTCCACTTTACCCCTTATGTGGACCAGGTGGCACTCCTGCCGGATACCGACCTCATCGTTACCAGAGGCGGAGCCACGACAGCTGCCGAAATCAGCGTCTTCGGTACGCCTGCCATTATTATCCCGAGTCCGTATGTCCCGAATAACCACCAGGAGATCAATGCATTGGCTCTGGTAAAAAGCGGAGCTGCGTTTTTAAAGAGGGAAAAGGAACTGGAAGAAAACGACTTTATTTCCACGCTGGATGCCTTAATGAAGGATCCTAAACTGCGTAAGAAAATGTCCGATGCGGCAAAGAGCGTTTCCTATCCGAACAGTGCAACTGACATGATTCAGTTAATGAAAGACCTATTACATGAGTAATATCGAAAAAGGACCGGATTACATCTTCCGCAAGAGCGAGGAAGCCAAACAGAATAAAGCCAAACGTCACGTCCGCAAGAGGATCGTGATTCTGATGGTTCTTTTCGTTCTGGCTGTTTTCGGCATGATCTACTACTACTCTCCGCTCTCCCGTATCACATATATCAATATCAGCGGAAACGACAAAATCTCCGAAAGCGAGATCTTAAAGCTGATCGAAGTACGGGAAGGGGATCTCAGAGTCAAGGCGACCAAGGCCATTCTGCGTGACAAGCTGGACAACAATCCGTTTATCGCTTCCTTTGAAAGCAGCATCGACCTGCAGGGCCGGCTGAATATCGTGATTCATGAAAAGGAACCGATCGCCTACGTCATGGAAGACAATCCGCTGGTTCTCTTTACCGATAAAACAACGCTGAAACTTACCAGCGCCCAATATAAATGGATCATGGACATCCCTCTGTTAAAGGATTTCAATGAAACCGAATATGAAACCATGACGGACGTGCTGTTACGCGTGGATAAATCCATCCGCTCCAACATTGCGGAAGTGGTGAAATCCCCGGTCAGTTACAACACGGAAATGATCTATTTTGCGATGGATGACGGGAACTACATGTTCATGGACTGGGACCTCAGCAAGAATCTGAACTACTACTATGACATTCTGAAACAGCACAACAACAAGAAGTCCTGTATCTACATTGACGATGCTTCGCAGAATGCCTACACATCCAGCTGTCCGTGGGAAGAAGTCGAGGAACCGGTGGAGGAAGACACGGAGGATTCGGAAGATTCCGACAGTGAGTAATTAGACAATTCCACACTGTTCCCGTATAATTGTTATGTTGGAGGTATGAAATATGCCGATTGAAAGAAAAACCAAACTTGGTAATATCAGTGTTTCCGAAGAAGCAATTGCGACGCTGGCCGGCGGTGCGGTAGCAGAATGCTACGGCGTTGTTGGCATGGCATCCAGAAGCCTTCTGAAAGACGGATTTTATGAACTTTTAAGAAAAGAAAACTATGCCAAAGGCATCGTTGTCACCAATAACGGCGACTCTTACGATTTAGACCTATATATCGTGATCAGCTACGGAGTAAAGATCTCCGAAGTCGTCACAGAAGTACAGAAGAAAGTGAAATACGAACTGGAAAAAGAACTTGATTTAACCTTCCGCTGCGTCAATATCTTTGTGCAGGGTGTTCGTGTAGGAAAGTAGAATGAATATTTTAACAACCGAAGTCTTCCGCTTCATGCTGGAAAATGCGGAAAGCAACTTACTGAATCACCAGAAAGAAATTGATGCCAAGAACGTCTTCCCGGTACCGGACGGTGACACGGGAACGAATATGACCATGACCTTCCAGAACGGCGTTCTGGAAAGCAAGAAGGTCACTTCTGACAGCATCTACGATATCGCCAAAGGTCTCTCCTTCGGTCTTTTGATGGGCGCCAGAGGAAACAGCGGTGTCATCACATCGCAGATCTTCCGCGGCTTCTATATGGGCCTGGAGAAGGAAGAGGAAATCACGGTCAGGATTCTGGCCAAAGCTTTTATGAAAGGTTCCGAAGTCTCCTATAAAGCCGTTATGAAACCGGTCGAAGGTACTATTTTAACGGTTATCCGCGAATCTTCCTATTACGCCTATGAATTTGTAAAGAACAACAAGAACTGTTCCATTGAAGAATATTTTGAAGAGCTGGTCCGTCAGGCCCAGATCTCCTTGGACAATACACCGGAACTTATGCCGCTTTTAAAGGAAGTCGGCGTGGTGGACAGCGGCGGATACGGCTTAGTAACCATCTTCCGCGGTTTCCTGGCCGCAGTGAAGGGTGAAAAGATCGAGCGTACCAATACGGACGCCCAGGTCGAAGAAGCCCAGACCAAAGTGGAAAGCGATGAATTCGGCTACTGCACGGAATTCATTCTCCGCTTAAGCGAAACAGGCAAACTGACTTACGAAGAAGAGAAACTGAAACGTAACCTCAGCAAGCTCGGCAATTCCCTGGTTGTCGTTACGGATGAAGACCTGGTCAAGGTCCATGTACATACGCTCACTCCGGGCAATGCCTTAAATATGGCACAGCGGTATGGCGAATTCGTCAAGCTGAAGATTGAAAACATGTCGCTGCAGCATGAAAACATTCTGGATATGTCCAAGAAGGAAGAAGAGAAGAAACCGTATTCCCTGATCAGTGTCTGCGCAGGCGCGGGACTGGAGAAAGCCTTCAGGGATTTAAGAGTCGATCATATCGTCAGCGGCGGTCAGACCATGAACCCGAGCTGTGAGGACTTTGTGGAAGCGATCAAGAAGATCAATGCCGATCACATCTACATCTTCCCGAACAACTCCAATATCATCATGGCTGCCAACCAGGCCAGAGATATCTGTTCCGATAAGGACATCACGGTCTTTGCGACGACAACGATCCAGGAAGGTCTGACGGCATGTCTTTCCTTCAATCCGGAAGCGGATCATGAAACAAACAAGAAGAACATGCAGGAAGCCATCGACCACATCGTGACCGGACGTATCACATACGCCATCAAGGACACGGTCGTGGAAGGCGTCTCCATCGCGGAGAACGACTTTATGGGCATCCAGGGCAAACATATCATCACCAGTGACAAAGACCTCTTAACAGTCGCAAAGAAGCTGGTAGATTCCATGGTCTTTGACGACGCGGAACTGTTCACGTTAATTGCCGGGGCAGATGCCAAGGCGGATGATGTGACCGCCATCAGCGAATATATTGAAGATACCTACGATCTGGAAGTGGATGTCATCCAGGGAGATCAGCCGGTCTTCTATTATCTGTTCGCAGTAGAATAAAACCGAAAAAGGGCGAGGCCCTTTTTTCACTCATATGAAAGAAAAAAGTATCTATACGAAAAAGGAGCAGGAGATTCTGCAGATCATGGACTTGCACAGTCCGCAAGAGATAATCGGGCATTATCCTTTTCGTTATGAAACTGTCCGTCCGTTAGCTTATGAAGAATGGATCAAGGACGAGAAAGTCACCTTTGAAGGAAAGCTGTTAAAGGTCGGGGCACTGCAGCGCTTCCGCGGCATTTCCAAAAGCACCTTTGATGTGCTTTTAAGCAATGAGGAAGTCATTCACTGCACCATTTTTAACCGCCCGTGGATCTCCAAACTCAAAAGCGGAACACTGATTACGGTCTTCGGCAAATACGACGGCAATCAGAGAGTCACCGCTTCCAATTACAACAACAAGCCGCTTTCCGAGCAGAGCGGTATCTTTCCGGTCTATAACCTGAAAGAGGGCGTCACGATGAAGTACGTGCGCTCCATCATGGAAAAGACGCTGAATAACAATACGTTT
>Ga0256404_1008106_pt1 | contig 16036 bp, 10 predicted proteins | sample RumenRJG_01DNA_FD_185990 | JGI IMG/M metagenome (GOLD analysis project Ga0256404, IMG submission 185990) | Bovine rumen microbial communities from Lethbridge, Alberta, Canada - RJG_01 | ecosystem: Host-associated > Mammals > Digestive system > Stomach > Rumen | place: Canada: Alberta | collected...
GCTATTGCCACTCCTTGTCCCTCCTGTATACAAGCTGATCTTATTATACAGGATTTCAGTTTAAGTGGCTCACTTTTTTATTATCATTTTCTGCCCAAATGGCTCAGTTTTATTTTAGCATACATAAACTGCAGGAATCAGATGATGTACTGATCCTGCGGTCAAATCTTGATCAGGTGACAGATATTTTGCCAAGCCTTGATGTCCCGGAAAGTTTTAAAAGCGAAAGCTATATGAAGGTAATGAGACTCGTTGGTAAGCTTAAAGCTTTTAAAGATAACAATGCTATTGATAATGATTACAAACATAATGTCGAAAAAGAGCTTATAGAGAGCGAATCAGCTTTCAGACGTGAATTGAGAGCTCACTTGAATAAGACATTTCCTAATAAACGAGCTCGCATGAATGCAGTTATTACGGATAAGCAGTACAAGTGGATAGGTGAGCTGTATCCGGCAGTTTTTACCGAAAACAAGCGAGCTATTATAATGACGATGAAGAAATTCCTTGGCAAGAACTCGGTTATTATTGATCGTAGCTATGATTTTATAACATCGGAACTGACAGAGGGAGCGATTATTTTTATTGATGAATTTGATTCGACAAAAGCGGAACTGACAGATCATATCATTGACCGTGCGCTCAGTGTATCAAACGAATATCTGAGCCTGTTCAAGTCTGTCCTGTTCGGGCTTGATGCTGCTAAAATGCCGATAAATCTCAATAAATCATTGACTTCAAGAAATGGTCTGTCTGAAAAGTTCGATGAGCTTATTGCTTTGGGAAAGGCTCTTGTTGATGAATATAAGCTCAATCTGAGCTATAAAATGGAAGATGACAGCGTTGACAGACGTCAGAACTTTTTGTTTAACGACGGAGGCTTTCATACTATTCTCGAAAAAGGGAAACAGTATATTGCAGCGGCGTACAACAGGAGTAAAAATACAGTAGTCATATCTGCACAGACCAAAGCGGACTACTACAAAAATCATTCTGACAGTGATTTGAGTATATTCAGCATGTTAAGAGACATTCGTGCTTTTCTGTCAAGATTCAGGACTGTTTTGTATAATTGGGCTGAATCATACAGAACGCTTATAAACAGCCAAAGAAAGCCTAATTCAGACGAGATGACGACGGAAAACGCACTTAGCAGCATATTGTATCAAATAGGAATAAGCGAGTTGGAACAAAAACTGCTTTTGAACGAATGTTGTCATATATCAAACAGACCTAGATCAATTATTCCGGAACGTTCATATTATACAAACGGGTATGAGATATTTGAATTTGAAGACAGTGATGAACACAACGAAACAACAAGAATGAACTATATCAAGGTTTATGATACTCCTGAAAAAATGATTCGCTATCTGAGCGAAAAGAGTATGGTATTTGCAATATCTGCAACAGCGGATCTGCCAACGGTTTTTGGCAATTACGACCTTGCTTATTTGAAACAGGTTCTTGGTCCGCTTTATCACGAGCAGGATGATAATCTCAGCTTGCGCATTGAAGATGGGATAAGAAAGACTCAAAAGGTGTATGAGGACGGTCGCATAAGAATACATACCAAAGTCATCGATACACAAAGCAGAATAAGTATAAGACAACGGTGTGAAGCATTCCTGTCACCTGATAATGCGAAAACAGCTTCACAGATCATAAACAATGTGACCGATGATGAATATGCAGCTGTTCGGTATTGCAGTATACTTCAGGTAATGCACAGCTTCTTTGAACACAAAGAGATACATGCTCTTTTGTGCCTGCAAAATGCGTTGCCGAGTGAAAAGGATACAATGAGTGAAAAAGTATTCAGATCACTTTTTTCGCTTGCTGCTTCAGACCGGAATGGAACCGTGTGCAAAGATGAACTATGCATACTTCGATCCAATAATTTTGATATGGACAAGCAAAGGATACTTGATGATCTGAGCAAAGGGAAGCGAAGATTTGTAATGTCATCATACAGCACTATCGGTGCAGGTCAGAACCTTCAGTACAAAGTAAGCAACACCGATGGATATATTGAATTGTGTGAGCATAATGAAAGTGACCCCCGAACTTTTTCGGCAGATTTTGATGCGTTGTATTTAGGACAAATTACAAACCTTACGATCAATACATATGCTGATGGCAGAATATCAAAAGAGGATATGATGAAAATGCTGTTTCAGACAGAATCGCTGTATTACAACGGTGAGCTTAGCTACAATGATAAGGCTAAAATGATAAAGCTAGCATTCAATTCGTTCTCAAACAGTATTCAGAACAATCCGAATCTTCTTTATAAGACTGAGAGCTTGCGAAATTATGCAACTTTACTTTCGATACAAGCTGTGGGCAGAATATGCAGAGCTTTTCTGAAACGCCCCGACATTTATCTGTACGCAGATAACGGATTGTTGAGCAAACTGAATGCTTCGCTTTTGAATAGGTATAGTGTATCTCCTGAAATGGAAGCTATAGTAAAGGAGTGTGAACTGCTTTGCAGTACATATACTGTGAATGAAAACAGAACGCTTAATATTGCTGAAAGAATATCCACAGATGGCATGAGGATTATAAGACAAATGCTGTCGAGAAATTGGACTGAACAAAGTATGCGCCTTTGGAATGAGCTTAGGGAAACTGTGCTTAAGTATCCAACGGCAGACAGACAAGCTAAAGATAACAATGAAGTCATAAACAAGCTGTATATCACGTCAGGTGAGCCAACAAACAAATATGTTTATTCCCAGTATTCGGATTTTGATAATGTGGCTATTGATTTTAACTGCGATGTGATCGGATTTATGAACAGCGAACGTGCAAAGATGAAAGGTGAGGGAGAAGAACACATTGTTCTTACTATGTCACAGGAGGATTCGGGACTGCCGCTGTTAATGAGATACATGCCCTTGAAAGAGTTCTTTATTTCTATGGGATACGCAATAGAGTTTGAAAGGAACGAATATGTGATGAGCCCTGTGCTTTTCCACAATATATATAAAGGTGCACTTGGTGAAGCAGCAGGCAGATTTATTCTCAGGAACGAACGTGGTATCGAGCTGTCAGAAATAACTGATCCGCAAAAGTTTGAGTTCTTTGATTTTGAGCTTGCCCCTGATGTATATGTTGATTTCAAGAACTGGAAATACACATATATTCAGGATAAAGAAAAAACAAGAGCAGAGATATTGAATAAGCTTGATGCGATCGGAGGAAAACGTGCTTACATAATCAATATGACAGATACGCATAACAGTAAACCGTGTATCAGCCATGACGGCAGAATAATAGAAATACCAAGGCTGATCGATAATAACGGACATGTAGATGCAAAAATGCTGGATCTGATAAAGGAGGAAGAATAATGGCACATGGTATACTTCTGAACAAGTACGAAGCTGAGATAGACTATAACGCAATAAACAGAGACTATGATGTTTTTCAGATCTCTGGAGATTCCGAGCAGTACAAAAAAACAAATATCCTTGATTTCCCCGAGGCAGAGTTCAAAGCGCTGTCTGTGCAGTACATGTTCGGTAAAACGGCGTTTGTGTTATTCAGAAAAGGAGATATATCCGAAACAGAGTTTAGAGCTGTAATGCAGGAAAGGTTTGAGGATGTCTGCGTAAAAAGGGTAGATGTCACAGATCAGCAGGCTTGTAAGGATAGCAATCTGTATGACAATGCTCTTTTGCAGCTGTTGGCGAATTCGGTGAAAGTTCCGAAAAACAAGCTGTTTACATACAATAATACTACGGGTAAGCTTTACTACTTAACGCCCCGTTGGAAAAAAGCAAACAGTTTTTACAGTATAGAGATAAAGTTTGAAAAGGATAGTATCATAGCATTATCTGTACGTTCCTTCAGAAAAAAGGATAAGAAAGATAAGTCGGCTGTTTTTGTGTTTGATCCAGTTACGGGTGAACTGCGCAAAAAGCTGTCACGGGATAATGATTTGACAGAGTATGTGATGAGGGGAAATCCAAAAAAGAAGAACACAGTTGATTTCCTGAGGTTTAATTCAAAAGACGAGTTCTATCATTCAAAGCTTGGTATCCTTTCACGATTCTTGAGCGATTTTGAAGAAGAATTCGGGGATTATGTTAGTATCCGCTTGAAAGAAACCGAAAACACATGTAATTACGAAATTCCAAAAGATAAAAAATCACAGGAGATATATGATTGCTATGGAAAACTGCTTGGAAACAGAGTGAATATTGTGGACGAAGTCAAGTCGCCGGAATCTGAAGTGTTGATTAAAAAGATTTGTAATGAATTAAAGCAGTATTACGGTATTCAGGCAGATGTAGGAGCACTATCACCTGATATGAGCAATATCAGGCTGATACATGATCCTGAATACTACAAAACAAATAATATAGCTGATGAACATAACACCATACCTGATGGCGTTGTCGTTCAGCATCTGATGATAGAGCAGACGATGCATTTAAAACCTTCGACTGCTAAAGACAAGCCTTCGGTTGATATTAGGAAAATAGTACAGGAACTGATTATTAAACGAGATATCCTAAATCGTGAAATATCTGTGTTTGATTGGAACAGTCTTGGATATGAGAATGATGTAGTTTTCATTTGCAGGGAAGAAATAAAAAATGAAGACGATGAACAGGATGGAAAAAAGAAAAAGGAAAAGCAATATATATACAAGTTGTTGAGTGTTTCACCTCAAGGTAAATTGACATTCCGTTCATTTGATACACGGGAGTGGCTCAATGAAACAGACTCCAATATTGTTAGCGTATATGAGGATCATTGCAACAGATATGCACGGTATCCCAATACCATTGAAGGTCTTATTGTGTTAGATGGAGATAAGTATTACGCGATAGTACGTACGGTATGTACTACAATGCCGAATATAAAGGCAATAGCTGACAGCCATGAGCAAAAAGAATTTTCCAAGGAGGTTTTGTTTGATGCAGTATCTGCTTTTATAGAAGAAAGACCTGAATACCAAGAGTATGCACAAAGGTTTGCTGAAAAAATAAAAGCAGGGGGGAGCCTTACATACGAATATGCAAACATCTGTCTTGATCTGCAGCACAATAGAAATGCCGGTCGTGCACTGAACAGATTTATTTACGAAAATTATGGTATAAGAATTAATCCTGAAATAAAATCGCAGGATTTCGACGAGGAATACTTGCTGAAGAATATATACAATATCAGATATTACACTGAAAAATCGTGGGACGGTAACAGCGTATTGGTTTATTTTGTCGGACCTAAACGGAGCAATCTTAAGACCTCGGTGCATAACGCCTGCGTGATCCGCAAAATCTATTCCGATAATACGATGATAGAGCCAAAGAGTATTTTCCCGCTAATGACAGTTGAGTTTGTCAGAAATGAACAGTATACGGTTATTCCTTTTCCATTCAAGTATTTGCGGGAATATCATTAATGTCATGTTTTCGTGAATACCAACAAACAGAACGCAAAGGTCAATGAAAGACCCTTTTCCTAAACAAGTGGATTTGTACTTGCTTATAGAATAACTGAACAGGAGCGCAATAAACTGTGCGGCAAATTTAAATGTGCATATTAATCGTTAGCAGACGGATAATAAAAATGGACTCCAAAATAATAACAAACACGAAACGATGCAAAAGCTGTGGTGATGTTATCGAATCAAAGAGTATTCACGACTATGTCACCTGCTCAAATACTCGTAGCTTTAATCCGATTGAAATTCAAAACAGCGCATTATACTGAATTGTTCTGTATATCTGCAGTATCGGAAAGCAGCGAATAATAGGTTTTCTCAGCCTTGTACATTACTCGAATCATAGTGGATATCACTCGAACAGCCTGTGAGATAGTAAGAAATCTTAAAATGATTGGCGTTGATTTAGTGGTCAAATGTCATGGTGAGGTAATGTACAGATTCAAATATAGTTCTGAAATATAGTAAAACAAACAACAGCAGCTTTGTATGGGATCTGACCACAAATTATGAGCTGCTGTTTTTTACATTATTTCTTGACATGACTCAATTTCTGTGATAAATGAGTCATAATTCGCTGCGATTTTGTGCAAACTAAGCTGTAATTCGCTATGATTTTGTGAAAAACGAGTTAAAATTCGCTGCGATTTTGTGATTCACTCTTGACTTTTAGCGCAGAATGCGGTATTATTAAACCATCGGGAGGTGCTTATATATGTATATGCCGCGTAAGATCGATAGATTTCTGAAAGAATGGAAGAATGACAAGAACAGAAAGCCGCTTATAGTTAAAGGCTGCCGTCAGATCGGAAAGACTGAGTCGATAAGGCACTTTGCCGCTGATAACTATGAAAGCGTTATTGAGATAAACTTTGTTGAAGAGCCGAAGTACGAAATGATAATATCTGACGGATACAAGACAAACGATATTATCAAGAATATTTCTCTTATTGATCCGTCAAAAAGATTCATTGAAGGAAAAACACTTCTCTTTTTTGATGAGATACAAAAGTTTCCCGATATTGCAACAAGTCTGAAATTCTTCAATCAGGACGGCAGGTTTGATGTTATCTGCAGCGGCTCGATGCTGGGAATCAACTATCGCAAGATAGAGAGCAACAGCGTCGGAAACAAACAGGATCACATTATGCGCTCTATGGATTTTGAGGAGTTTCTGTGGGCAAAAGGATATGATGAATCGTTTCGTGATAATCTGCTTAAGCATATGCTTGAACTGAAACCATTCAGTGAACTTGAACTATCGGTTTGCCGTTCGCTGTTCCTGGACTACTGTGTTCTTGGCGGTATGCCTGCGGTCGTATCAAGATATATCGAGAGCGGTACATTTGAAGGTTCTCTTGACCTGCAGAGACAGCTGATAGAGGACTACAAGGAAGATGTCCGCAAATATGCTGAAGGAGTCGATCAAACTCGTATTCTCAATGTTTTCAACAGGATAGCTCCGCAGCTTGCAAAGGAAAACAAGAAATTCCAGATATCTAAAGTAGCTAAGGGAGCGAGATTTCGTGATTACCGTGGATGCATAGAATGGCTTTCTGATGCGGGAGTAGTTAATGTCTGCAACTGCCTGAATTTCCCCGAGTTGCCTCTGAAGGGCAACAGTGACGAGGATGTATTCAAACTGTACTTTGCCGACAGCGGATTGCTGGTCGCTATGCTTGACGATGAAGCACAGGATGATCTGCGTGCCAATAAGAATCTAGGAGTGTACAAGGGTGCTCTATATGAAAACATAGTAGGAGAGGCACTTGTTAAGAGTGATTGCAAGCTCTATTATTACCGTCGTGATGATTCTACGCTTGAACAGGATTTCTTTATGAGGACAGCAGATTCGCTCGTGCCTGTAGAAGTAAAGGCAGAAAACGGAAAATCGAAGTCTTTGAGGACGCTTATTGAATCTGAAAAATATCCGGATATCAAGTTCGGTGTCAAGCTGTTCGGTGGAAATATCGGATACAACAATAATATCTATTCATTCCCGTACTACTGCACATTTCTTCTCAAAGAGTTTCTTAAAACACTGTCTCAGTGAGAATATCTATCAAAATCATATATTATGAAATAAAGTTCTCCCTGTCTGATAGGTTTCAGGCAGGGAGATTTTGTTTGCAGTTCAGATTTCGGGTGTAGCACGTATACCCTTGCGGCTTTTGGATAAAGTCCTGAGGTATTCTGCGTGAGCACGTCTTGAAGAATAGTAAGCATGGTGTTTGATGCAGGATTGTTGTTTTTTGCAGCCGGAACACACATATGGAGGCTTTTCGAGTTTTTTGCAGTTGATGGGGATGTAGCTTTTGCATATCTGAGTGCAATCGTGATCATGACATTTCTTGCACGGAACAAAACACCCATGAACTTTAGAACCACACACAGCATTTCGAGTGCAGTCAAAATAGTGTGCACATCCGTTTTCGCTGTGGGAATTAGTCCTTGTAGTAAACAAACGATATTATTTCACTTCCCGTGAAATGGTCGATGGCGAACGATTCAGCTTTTCTGCTATAGCAGAAAAGCTGAATCCGAATGCTAAAAACTTCTCGATCAATGTTCTTTCAGTTAATGTCATATGCTTGCTCATAATTTTTCCCTTTCTGCTTTCGGACAGCAACTAAATATTACATCATTTTTCTCTCTTTGTAAACTTAAACGCAAGTTTGTAAGAGTAAAAGCTAGAAAATTTTGCGTTTACTTTTACATTTAAGCCTTCAAATTTATTTTGTAACTGTCCCAAAAAAGTTACCACAAACTGCTTTGTATATGTTATACTATAATTGAACTTAAGTCTTATACAGAATAACAACTGGTATATTTGACTTGATTGGCAAAATTGGCAATAATTCAATCATTAATCAAACTGTTTTCAGTTATATGATTAAATTCAGACAAAAGACAAACAATGTGTCTCACAGTAATATTGGTTTTACAAATTATTTGAAAGGTGGTTGTATGATGGACTTCAAAGAAATAATCAATAATATTATGTCAGGTATGTCCGGCGATAATGAGCAGGATATAAAATACCTGAATGAGCAGATGGAAAAGTACAAAGATCATGAGAATGCCGTTGAAATAATCAGAGCGATCGGAAGGAAGCTGTACGACCTTCTTGATGATGATAAGAAAACGGAGATCACAAAGCTTCTTGGCAACTATGAAGACGGTATCAGCATGATAATAGATGAGGCTTTTTTTCAACTCACACAGAATCACGACTCAATCAGAGCGGAAACACTTTATAGGTCAGTGATCGAATCAATACAGGATATGTTCAAGGACGATGAGGAAGCTGAATATCATAGCTTTGACAATATTTTTGAAGAGCTGATATTTAAATATCTTGAAAAGCCTGAGCGTACCTTGCGCCGCAGTACTTTTGATAACGCAATGATCTATTATTTTTATGGTTATTGTCTGATTGAAAATGAAAAGTCTGAAGAAGCAGAACAGGCTTTGCTTGAAGCGTTCAGGTGGGACCCTGTCAAACCGCAAGTCATTTTTGAGCTTGCTGAGATATACAAAACTAGAAAAGACTTTTCACAGTTTCTTAAGTATACATCGCTTGCATTGAAATACGCTTACAAAGCTAATGATATTGCAAGAGCATACAGAAATTATGGATATTACTATACAGATATAAAAGAATATGAAACAGGTGCGGCGTTTTACTATCTGTCCAATGTATATGAGGAGAACAAGGTTGCTAATTCTGAATTGTTCTATATCGCACAGAGTATCGGTAAGCTTCCTGACAGACCTGAGCCTGCTGAGATGAGAGCACTCTGCGAAAAAGAGAGTGTACAGTTCGGAGCTAACAATGATGTTATCTCTATCATATATCAAACTGCACAAGCACTTGAAGAAGGCGGTATAAAGAACGGAGCGGTTGCAGGATACAGTATTGTTTATGACCTTGTACACGATGAAGATATTAAAAAGCGCATAGATGTTCTGACAGCAAACGAGCCACCGATCCAGTAGATATGAAACAAACGTATAGAAACAGTATTATAACAGAAGTAGGTGTTAAGAAAAAGGAGGACTTGAATGAAATACAGTGAGAACGGTTTCCGCAGCTTGTATAAGAAATTTGCGGTCTTTGATTTGAATGATAGCCTTGTATCCTGCTTAAAAGGTTTTCCAAGAGCGGACGAGGCGAACTGTGTTATTGTTTATGGATATATCGATCATGATGCAGGAATGACACTGGAAATACTTTCAGCTGCCAGAAAGACGGATAGCGAACTGGAGATATTCGATGGTTCTGACGAACGCAGAGCTATAGCGAGGATAGGGAGCGTTGAAAACGCTGAGTTCAATATACTTTGCGATGACGATTGGCTTATACAGAGGTATAGTGAAAAAATAGATATGCTAAAAGGGTATGATGTTAATGAGGAAATCGAGAGGAGCCGAGGTATGATGTTCCTCGACAGCTGCCGTCATGACTTTTACCCTGATAACATTATGGTCGGCATATTCAAAGATGGTCTTCAACCTGAGGGCTGCTGGGTGAATATCAGCGGCCTGGGAGACCATTGCTTTATAGGTAAACTTCTGAACGAACCCAATCAGGATTTTGGCTGTCACGCAGGCGATGAGATTGAATTCTTTGTAAATGAAAGAGATGATAAAACAATCATCTGCTGTTCTGAAGGCATTCCTCTAAATAGATATACTGATGAAGATCTTGATGATGGTCAGATGCTACGGGATGCCGTAGCAAAGTTTAAAGAAGAGCAGAATGAGCGTAATTTTTTGAGGGTACTTCAATACTTAAGAGATAGCTATGTCTGGGTGCCGTGCACCGCAGTGATGGATAAGCAGGACGAAGCGAAACTGCAAAAGATGATCGAGGACGCAGACGGCGATACGGATAAGATAGTAGGGGAGACTTTTACAACATCAGAAAGTGTAAGACTGATACCGGATATACTTCAAAGCGGTGACGAGTTTTTCTTCCCTATATTCTCAAGTGCAGAGGAAATGGGGGAGTACGGCGAGAATTTTTCAAAAGTGCAGAAGCATATATTTGAAGCTATGGCGATTGCACAAAACAACGAGAAAAAGGTTTCAGGAATGGTTCTCGATGCTTTCAGCGGTCAGTTTGTAATAAACATAGAAATGATGAATCTTATCAAGAAAATGGATTCAAAAGTTGAACCAACCGAATAGGGTAAGCTCAAGGAGGTATCATCTATGCTCAAAGGAATCCTCGCAATAGTAATTGGTTTTCTGCTCGTCAAAGCATTCTGCGATACGGTTCTCGACATCTTTTTCGGCAAGAAAAAATAGAAACATATCACCGCTGTTCAGTTTTTATCTGTATGGCGGTGTTTTTTGTCTCCTTAAAACAGTATAAAAAGTATAAATATTTATACATTTTATACTTTTTATACTTTTTCCACAATCTGTATTTTACAAGGTCGATTTTCACTCAAAAAAGTCGATTTGCAAATCGACCTCCTCCTTTAGTATTAGAATAGGAAGTTTCGAGAAATTTGCCGAAAATCGACCGCTAAAACACCTACAGGGACGAAAAACGACTTTTGAGCAGGGTAAGCGGGCGAAAATCGATTCAACTTTGGGTATTCAGAGGGGTAAACCTATTCAAAAACCTAAAAACGAGCCCGACAAAGACACTCGATTTTCAAAAAGTGAAAATCGATCATTTTTAGCTCAAAAACGTCACAATGTATAAATTTTTATACAATTTATACATCGAAATATGCCTTGTTATTATCCCTTTTACACCTTCTCAAAGTTCTCCTTGTGAGCTCTCACTTTGACTTGCGCAAATAATCAAACAAACTCACTTTGAGAAGACGGAGTCTCGCTTTGCGCAAATCAAATTACTTTAATTATGATAGGATGTCTTAACGGAATAATAAAATGATTTATTTTGTGTTTCAAATGTATCAGATAATTCAAAGCAAATGGAGAAAATGGGAAAGGCATACTCGATTCTTGACATTATAATATTTTGTAGTATTATAGTATAAGAAAAACTAATTATAGTTACTAGGGAAGGAATTATGATATGAATATAGTCGCTATTATATTTTTTGCGATATGTTTAAGTGTGCCACCTGTTTTCTTAGAAATATCATTCAGACAGACTTCGTATTATAAGCAGAAAAAGAAGGGATATTTCAGAACGCTGCAAGATAAAGGATCGTATGGTGAATATCTGATATATAAGAAACTCCGTGTTTATGAGAAAACAGGTGCCAGGTTTATTTTTAATCTTTACTTGCCATCGCAGAGCAAGAATGTGGATGCTACAGAGATAGATGTAGTGATGATAACTACCAAGGGCATTTATGTGTTTGAAAGCAAGAATTACTCCGGCTGGATATTTGGGAATGACAAACAAAAAACATGGACGCAGTGTCTTCCACAGGGGAAAGGGAAGAAAGCTCTTAAAGAACAATTCTTCAATCCGGTATGGCAGAACAATGCTCACATCAAAGCTCTTCACGCTGTAATAAAGAGTAATAACATTCCGACTTTTTCTATAATAACATTTTCTGATCGCTGCACGCTGAAAGAAATAAACCTTAGCTCAAATAATCATTGGGTTGTTAAGAGGCGTGATGTTCCGGGTGTAGCTCGTAATATAGATTGTGCGTGTCCTATCGTATTTGATCAGAATGCAGTAGAGCGATTATTCGTGATGCTTATGCCATATTCAAATGTTTCTGACGAACTAAAAATGCAGCACATATCACAGATTAAGAATCTCTAAGCCAAAATACATGTGATATACCCTGATTTGTGTTTTACCATAAAACATGGATTAATCTGTGGATGAGTCTTTATAATAATTGTATATAATGATTTTTCTGAAATATAGCTTTGAGAATGGTTTTCGCAAACCCGTAAAAGCTTATATAAACTCGTATAAATCAATACCCGCCTGTAATTGAATTCAGGCGGGTTGTTTTTATATTACCACAGCATCTTTTCAACATCAGCTTTCAAAAAAAGTGTGCTCTTTTCAGTTGACTTTATCGGCAAAAGCCTACCGCAGCTGACAAGTTCGTTTATATACTGCCTTGAGCACCCAAGCAGCTCGCAGGCATCTGCGGTATCAATGATAGAACAGCTTATGATCGCTTTCAATTCTTCCGTTGAAACATTGATCTGCGTTGCGCTGTTATACAACTCTGCGCAGGGTATCATCAGCCTTTCGTCCCACCGGAGAACACTTCCTCCTGCTGATATTGTTGCTTTGTCGAGATGATCGGGATGTGCCTTTATAAAGGCTGATAATTCTGATTTGTTTTGAATAAGCGGATCTATATTGCACTTTTTGACCTTGCCGTTTCGGAAGGAAAGCACATATTGTCCGCGCCCAAGCGGAACCGATGCTTCTATTCTCTTTCCGAGCCTGTTTTTTATGCTCTTTGGCAGCTCGGCAGGATCAAGCTTTTCAATGAAATAATCGTCTTGTGCACATCGCCCGTCAGCTTTGTCAAGTAGATCTAATTCTTCATAGACTTTAAGCCCGTTGTCCTTCAGCACCTGACCGATATTCTGTCTTTCATACGGAACTATCCTTTGCTGTATCCATAACTTGCTGTGATACGAATCAACGCTGAACAGCCCTTTTTGAGCGAATGATGAAAGCAGCAAGGGAGTTTCCCAATGGTCTGCTTGGTCAGGCAGTTCTATAACAAACTCTTTGGTTTTCGGATAGCAGAAAAGATATGCGTAGGTTGTTTTTTTATCGCCTTTGATTGCGTAGAGTTTCATAGAAACACCGCCTCTCCCATATCATTGACCATATCTTATCCATAAGCTTTTCGCTTATAATCCCTTCGAGACCGTCGAACAAGACATTTTTGTCACTTCTGGTAAACATACTTATGTCGGGCATTCTATCTGCTGGTATCAGCAGGAGATTGTCCTTTGTGCTGTTTGAACCGACAAAACTCTGCACGGGTTTATCTTCACTGATGTCATAGCTATCTACTGCTGCATCATCACGTGCTGAAAAGAGAAGTGACAATCCGTGATCGAAAAGTGGAGCAAGCCGAACAGTCTTTTTCTTCTTGTCCCTCAGCACCTCAATATTTGCACCGTGACGGTCACGATTAAGTATCAGATAATCTGTCACCAGCATCTCATAGACAGTCTGTTCCCATCCCATCCTGATACAAAAATCTAAGGGAGATTCATTGCTTTGCCTTTCCATTTCATAGTAGGCATCAAGTGCTGCTTTGTCCTCATTGCGATTTCTGAAATTTTCAGACATACAAACATAAGTGTTGTAGATTTCTCCACCGATGTTTATATCGGCATGGATAAGGGTGTATTCAAGATGCTCGAAGCCAATAATATCAAGCAGCCTGTCAGCGATGATCTCGTTGACAGATTCGTGACCGGTGATGCCGTTTACTGTATCAAAGTTTGAGAGCTTATAGTATAGCTTTTTACCATCAAGTTCGGATTGTGCTTTCAGGAAAGAACCAGCTGTCCCCGATGAATGACGGATCTTGGACCATGAAAGATATGTGAGATCCTGTTTTTCTCTAATTATTTTTCCCATGAAATCGCCCTCCAATCTTTTATTTCTGTTTATATAATTATATCATATTACTTTACGTGTGTCAAGCTAATTGTTGTTTACAACTTATATTCTAAGGCGATGTATATCCACTTTTGAGGAACTTGCCTACAATATCGGGCGGATTTTGAGTATATCAAAGCTGTTTTTAATAAGTAAAATGCTTATTATATATAGCGTAGTTTCGGCGATTTTCCCGATACTGACTGGTGCGTTGTAAAAAAAGTTGTGTTTTTCTGAAAAATATTATATATATAAATCAAAGAATCATTATTATCTCGTATGGCTTATGTTATAAGAGCTTTTTATAATGTTCAGTTGTGGCTATTGTGAGTGTAATATGATGTGTTTTCAGAAAAAGTTGTGTTTTCCAAAAAAATAATATATATCTATTATAGGCTGGCATGTCACTATACTAAAGTGATTGAATTAGATTAAAATGAATGATTTCAAGGAAGGATGAACTAAGTATGGCAGTTAAAACGAGTCAGGATGAAAAGCGTATTTATAAGAAAATGATTACTCAATCAACAGTAATAGATATGGGCTTTACAAAAGCTATGATAAATAAACTTTTGCCGCCGCCAATCGAAAGACCAAATCCATACTACAAGAATGCAGCGCCAATGAAGCTGTTTGTTGAAAGTGACGTGCTTAATGTTATGGAGAGCGCAGAATATAAAACGGAATTGGAAAAAGCAAAAAAGAGGAAAGCGGCTGCTCAAAAAGGAACGGAGACGAAAAAAGAGAACCTTAAAAATCTATTGAAAGAGATTGCCGAGACAATTGATGTCGAAATACTGAGTGAAAAAGAATTGATCGAAAACACTTTAGAGAAGCAAAAAGCATATTTGATTGAAAAGAAAGAACACGATCTACTATACCTTGAGGACAGAAGAGATAAATACGAAGAGTTTTGCAAGGTTTATGATGAGTTAAACCATTTAAAATCCGTTGGACTTCACAAGCCGTCAGAGGAAGCATTGGCAAGAATGGTCGTAAACTACATACGCCATAATCTTACAACGTATGATTATGATCTTTATGTATTGAGGCACAAGGCAGGACAGGATGAGGCGTATAAAGTGCTAAAAACAGCTGTGCTAAGAAAAATAGCGCTCGCATATCCCAAATATAAGGATGAATGCGAGCATCAGATAAAGGAGCTATATTATTGGTAGATATAAACAATAGCTCATCTGAAAACACGGTGACATCTTTGTATACCTATCAATAGTTTAATTGCCTAACTCCTGATTATTCTATCCTTGATATAATTGATTGCTCTGTCGATAGTTATTCGTTGTCTTTTGCCTTAACCCTTTGGGCAGATGATCACCTTTGAATGCTTAAAGGTATCAAAAAAGATTTCTTGTGTTTTTCTTGAAAATGTAATATAAATCTATTGGTTAGTGTTCTAAATACTATTATTGTATACCTACGATCCGAAAACATCAAGGAGATAAAAAATGGAAATCGAATTAAGAAACTATCAGCAGGAATGTTTGGATATCATTTGCAAACTGGACAGAGGAGCTTATCTTATTAGTCTTGCAACTGGATTGGGAAAGACTGTTATTGTATCACAAATACTACTAAAAGGAAGGATGCTTATCCTATCTCACCGAGATGAGCTGGTGTGGCAGCCGCAGAAGTACTTCGATTGCTCATAAAAGAACGGTTGAACTTTGAAAATGAGATAACATTAACATCAACCATGTAAAATTACGGATTGATATGCTATATACAGGAATGATATGTCAAAAAAATACTCGTCAAAACGACGAAATATCAACTGCTTATTCGCTGCAATTTGTGCACGTTTCAGCATCGTTTGTGAAAAAAGCGTAGATACGTGTATACGCCGTCGCGCCAGAGCCATCTGCACGGACTCCGAGAGCCACTTTCACGGAGTAGAGAACCACAATAAAAATGAGCCCGCCTGACTTATCACCAAGCAGGCTCACCTATCAATGTTTATT
>Ga0256404_1008109_pt1 | contig 16034 bp, 10 predicted proteins | sample RumenRJG_01DNA_FD_185990 | JGI IMG/M metagenome (GOLD analysis project Ga0256404, IMG submission 185990) | Bovine rumen microbial communities from Lethbridge, Alberta, Canada - RJG_01 | ecosystem: Host-associated > Mammals > Digestive system > Stomach > Rumen | place: Canada: Alberta | collected...
TCCTGTAGTTTGTATTACTAACTTTTGCTTCGTCAGTATTTACATTCTACATCGAGGTGTTCTTTTTTGCAACCTTCATATTTTATTTTCTACAGGAAGCTCCTATGGTATTATTTTATCCAGAATTGATTATATCATAGCCGTTTACAAAATGCAAGGCTTTTTGCAGCAAAAAGGCAGCACCCGTGTAGGTACTGCCCTTTATGTTTTATCAGAATTTCAGAGTTTTGAGCCTTTGCATAGCCTCGATAGTTCTGTCCCTATCGCCGAATGCGGTAAGTCTGAACCAGCCCTCGCCGTTCTTGCCAAAGCCTACGCCCGGTGTGCCGACTACGTTGATCTTCTCAAGCAGCAGGTCAAAGAACTCCCAGCTGCCCATATTGCCCGGGCACTTGAGCCAGATGTACGGGCTGTTCTTTCCGCCTGTGTACTTGATGCCCAGCTCGTCAAGTGTATCGCCGATGATCTTTGCGTTGTTCTTGTAATACTCGATGTTCTCTCTTGTCTGCCTGATGCCCTCGTCGGTGAAAACTGCCGCAGCTGCGCACTGTACGGGGTACGAAACGCCGTTGAACTTACTGCCCTGTCTTCTTCCCCACAGGTCTGCGAGCTTGACATCGCTGCCGTCTGATGCCTTTACAACAAGCTCGCTCGGAACTACCGTGTAGCCGCAGCGCATACCTGTAAAGCCTGCTGTCTTGGAAAGTGAGCACATCTCGATAGCGACTTCCTTTGCGCCCTCAATAGCATAGATGCTGCGCGGTACGTTCTCGTCGGTGATGAATGCTTCATACGCGCTGTCATAGATGATAACGGCATTGTTCTTTTTAGCGTATGCTATCCAGACTTTCAGCTGGTCATAGGTGTATGCCGAGCCTGTCGGATTGTTTGGCGAGCAAAGGTAGATAAGGTCGCACTTTACGCTGTCATCGGGCATAGCGGCAAAGCCGTTGTCCTCGTTGGAGTCTGCAAAGATTATCTTTCTGCCGCACATACTGTTTGTATCAACATAAACAGGGTAAGCAGGGTCTGTGATAAGCACGGTGTTATCGTTGCCGAAGATGTCAACGATATTTCCGCAGTCAGCCTTTGCGCCGTCATTGATGCGGATATCACCTGCGGGCACGTCTACGCCGAAGGACTTATAGTAGCCCGAAACAGCCTCGCGCAGAAATTCGTAGCCTGCGCCCGAGTCCTCGTAGCCCTTGAAGGTCTCCTTGACTCCCATTTCGTCAGCGCCCTTTTTCATAGCGTCTACAACGCACTTTGCAATAGGCAGGGTAACGTCGCCGATACCCATTCTGATGATGTCAGCCTCGGGGTGAGCCTGCTTGTATGCGTTGACCTTCTTTGCGATATTGATGAAAAGGTAGTTCTTTTCAAGCTTTAAAAAGTTTTCATTTATCTGTGGCATTTAGAATATCTCCTTTGTACAGATTTATCATTTGATCGTTTATTCAAGTTTTCTTATAATCTGCTACTTGACCAGCAGATGTAAAAGGTAAGAGGTCAGAAGTAATTTACTCACCTCTAACTTCTCATTTTTAACCTCTGAAAAATCAGATTGTGATTTTGCCCGAGAATACCGTCACGGCGTTGCCTGTGAGGTAAACAGCTTCATCGGTATAGCGTATTTTGAGTGTACCGCCGCGCAGAAGAACAGTGATGTCCTTATCCTTCTCGCAGTAGCCGTTGAGGACTGCCGCGGTAACTGCTGCGCAGGCACCTGTTCCGCAAGCCCATGTTTCGCCCGAGCCGCGCTCCCACACACGCATTTTCAGCGTATTCTCGTCAATTACCTTGATGAACTCGGTATTGACTCTCTCGGGGAATATCTCGTTATGCTCAAATGCGGGACCGTACTTTTCGATATCGAAATCGTCAACATTGTTGATGAATGTAACAGCGTGCGGATTGCCCATTGATACGCAGGTGATGTTGAAGTCCCTGTCGATGATATGTACAGGTCTGTCGACTACCGCGCCGTTCTCCCCTGCCTCGAGTGTAACAGGTATCTGCTGCGGTGCGAGGATAGCCTTGCCCATATCGACTGTTGCGCCGTTGACCTCGCCGTAATGCCTTGTAAGGCTTATCTTCATTATTCCCGAGAGCGTTTCTACGGTCATATCGTCCTTGTCAACGATACCGTTGTCGCGCATGAACTTGGCAACACATCTGATGCCGTTTCCGCACATCTTGCCCTCTGAGCCGTCAAGATTGAACATACGCATTTTTGCATCTGCGACTTCCGACGGGCAGATAAGTATCACGCCGTCGCCGCCGATACCGAAATGTCTGTCTGACAGATTTATTGCAAGACCCTCGGGGTTATCGACCTGCTTATCAAAGCAGTTGAAGTAGATGTAGTCATTGCCGCAGCCCTGCATCTTGGTGAATTCAAGGTGCTGCTTTTCCTTGCGCAGATTGTTGATGTCAACTATCTCGGTAGAGGACTCTGTATACTTGCTGCGCAGTGACATAGCGATAGCGTTTGCGGTATCAATAGATGTAAGGCACGGGATATTCCACTCGACAGTTTTTCTTCTTATCTTTACAGAATCCCTTGTCGGCATCCTGCCCTTTGCGGAGGTAGAGATAACGTACGATACCTTGCCGCTTTCGATAAGGTCGATGGTGTTGTTCTCGCCCTCGTGTATCTTGTTTACAACTATTGAGTCTATACCGTGCTCTTTGAGGACAGCCGCTGTGCCTCTTGTTGCGTACAGCTGGAAGCCCAGGTCTGCAAACAGCTTTGCAGTTCTTGGTATCTCTGCCTTGTCGGTATCTCTTACGGTGATGAACACGCCGCCTGTTTTGCCAAGCTTGTAGCCTGCGGCGGTGAGTCCCTTGTAAAGCGACTCTTCAAGGCTTGATGAGACTGCGAGCACCTCACCTGTTGACTTCATCTCAGGGCCGAGGTGGTTATCAACGTCTATCAGCTTTTCAAAGCTGAATACAGGTACTTTGACTGCAACGTAAGGCGAATTCTTGTAAAGGCCCGTGCCGTAGCCCATATCTGCGAGCTTTTCGCCGAGCATAGCTCTTGTAGCGAGGTCTACCATCGGCACGCCAGTTACCTTTGAGATGTACGGGATAGTTCTCGAGGAACGCGGGTTGACCTCGATAACATAAAGCTCATCATTATTGATAAGGTACTGGATATTTACCAGACCCATTGTTTTGAGTGAAACAGCAAGGCGCTTGGAGCAGTCAACTATCCTCTCCATAAGCTTATCCGAAACGTTCCAAGCGGGGTAAACTGCGATAGAGTCGCCCGAGTGGATACCTGTTCTCTCGATATGCTCCATGATGCCCGGAATAAGAATGTCCTCGCCGTCGCAGATAGCGTCTATTTCAAGCTCTGTACCCATAAGGTACTTGTCGATAAGCACGGGGTTCTCGATACCCTGGTCGAGAATGATAGCCATATACTCTTTTATATCGTCATCGTTGAAGGCGATGATCATATTCTGTCCGCCAAGAACGTATGAAGGACGCATAAGCACAGGATAGCCTATCTTGTTTGCTACATCGAGCGCCTCGTCTGCGGTCATTACCGTAAAGCCCTCCGGACGCTTTATCTTCAGGCTTTCAAGCAGCTCGTCAAAGCGCTCTCTGTCCTCGGCAGCGTCGATGGAATCAGGCGGTGTGCCCAGCACCTTAACACCGTTTGCGTCAAGGAACTTGGTGAGCTTGATAGCTGTCTGTCCGCCGAATGCAACTACTACGCCGACAGGCTTTTCGACCCTGATGATGTTCATAACGTCCTCGTTTGTCAGCGGCTCGAAATAAAGTCTGTCAGCCGTATCAAAGTCGGTAGAAACGGTCTCGGGGTTATTATTTACGATAACTACGTCAAAGCCGCGCTCTTTAAGCGCCCACACGCAGTGGACGGAAGCATAGTCGAACTCGATACCCTGACCGATACGGATAGGACCCGAACCGAACACGATAACAGTCTTTTTCTCGCCTACCCTGTTTGCGATAAACTCGCTTGCCTCGTCCTCGTTATCGTAGGTGGAGTAGAAATACGGCGTCTGCGCTGCGAACTCTGCCGCGCAGGTATCGACCATTTTATAAACGCAGTGGATATGCTTTTCAAGCTTTCTGCCGGATATCCTTTCTATCGCCGTATCGGGATAGCCGAGCTTTTTAGCGGCAAGATATGTTTCGTCGCTGAAATTTTCTTTAAGCTGCTTTTCCATAGTGATAAGGTTGAGGAACTTGTTGAGGAACCACTCGTCTATCATCGTTATCTGATGTATCTCGTCAACGCTCACGCCGCGGCGGAGAGCCTCGTATACAACGAAAAGCCTTTCATCGTCGCAGTTGTGCAGTTTAGCTCTTATCTCCTCATCGGTGAAGTCAGCCATTTTAGGTGAGATAAGGCAGTCGTGGCCTATCTCTGCGCCTCTTACGGCTTTCATTATAGCCTGCTCAAAGCTTGTGCCGATGCTCATTACCTCGCCCGTTGCCTTCATCTGCGTACCAAGCTCACGCTTTGCATAAACGAACTTATCAAACGGCCACTTGGGCAGCTTGCACACGATGTAGTCGATAGTCGGCTCGTTGCAGGCATAGGTCTTGCCCGTAACGGCATTCTTGATCTCGTCAAGTGTAAGACCGATAGCTATCTGCGAAGCGACCTTTGCGATAGGATAGCCCGTCGCCTTTGATGCAAGTGCAGACGAACGCGAAACTCTCGGGTTTACCTCGATGACTGCATATTTGTTTGATTCGGGGTCAAGTGCGAACTGGCAGTTGCAGCCGCCCTCGACCTCAAGTGTATCAACTATCTTCAGCGCGGCGCTGCGCAGCATCGCATACTCCTGCGTGGAGAGTGTAACGGCAGGTGCGATAACGATAGAATCGCCCGTATGCACGCCGACAGGGTCAACGTTCTCCATCGAGCAAACTGTGATGCAGTTGCCCTTTGAGTCACGGATGACCTCGAACTCTATCTCCTTCCAGCCCGAGATACACTTTTCAACAAGCACCTGTGTGATAGGTGAAAGGTAAAGACCGTTTCTGGTTATCTCGCGCAGCTCTTCCTCGTTGTGAACGATACCGCCGCCCGTTCCGCCGAGGGTGAATGCAGGTCTGATGATAAGAGGATAGCCGATAGTGCCTGCAAAATCAACGGCGTCCTCTACTGTATTAACGACTTTTGACGGGATACAAGGCTGTCCGATAGACTCCATAGTATCCTTGAACATCTGTCTGTCCTCGGCTTTGTCGATAGTTTCAACTCTCGCGCCAAGAAGTCTTACATTGTACTTGTCAAGGAAGCCCTCCTTTGCAAGCTGCATGGAAAGCGTAAGACCTGTCTGACCGCCAAGGGTGGAAAGCACGCTGTCGGGGCGCTCTTTTTTGATGACTCTCTTGACCGTTTCAAGCGTCAGCGGCTCGATATATATCTTATCAGCCATAGCGTTGTCGGTCATGATGGTCGCAGGGTTTGAGTTGATAAGTATTACCTCGAGCCCGTGCTGTTTGAGGGCGCGGCAAGCCTGTGTACCTGCGTAGTCAAACTCCGCCGCCTGACCTATAACGATAGGTCCCGAACCGATAACAAGGACTCTTTTTATATCTTTATTCAAAGGCACTTATATCATTCCTTTCTCAATCTGTAGTGCGTTGTGTCATTTGCTCATGAACTGTTCGAACTTATCGTAGAGGAAGCTTGTATCAAGCGGTCCGCCGTCAAGCTCGGGGTCAAACTGTACCGAAACGATCGGCTCGCCCTCGTACTCAAGTCCCTCGCAGGACTTATCGTTGACATTGACAAAGCTTGGCTTTGCCCCCTGCGGCAGAGCGATATTCTCCACGCCGAAGCCGTGGTTCTGCGCTGTGATGAACGTTTTGCCCGTCTGTATATACTCAACAGGCTGATTTGCGCCTCTGTGTCCGTATTTGAGTTTATAGGTCTTTGCGCCGTGTGCGAGCGCGGTAAGCTCGTGTCCCATGCCGACTGCAAATATCGGCATTTTCTTATCGATAAGCTTTGCTATCTCGCTCACTATCTGTCCGTACGCTGCGGGATCTCCCGGACCGTGTGTGATGACCATGCCGTCAACGCCGAGCCCGAGTATCTCATCAGCCTTTGTGAAAGCAGGAAGCACGGTAAGCTCGTACCCTCTGCCAAGGAGCTGTGCCTTCAGCGAGTTCCTCAAGCCAAGGTCAAGCACCGCGACTTTGAACTTTGCTTCACCATCGGGCTTGATAACGCTGCGCTGTGTGCAGGTAACGCTTTCTATCGCATTTTCAATAGAATACTCCTTGATGTCGGTAAGTCCGAAGCTTGCGCCCTCGCTGACTATCTTACCGTTCATAACACCGTTCTCACGGATTATTTTGGTAAGCTGTCTTGTGTCGATACCGCACAGACCTACTATATTTTTTTGCTTTAAAAAAGTGTCAAGATCACCCTCACAACGATAGTTGCTGGGCTCCTGACACCATTCTCTTACAATATATGCTTTAACGTGCGCGCTTGATGACTCCATATTATCGGTAAGTACGCCGTAGTTTCCGATAGATGGGAATGTCTGAACAACGATCTGACCATAGAAACAAGGATCGGTAAGGGTCTCAAGATACCCTGCCATGCCTGTTGTGAAAACGATCTCGCCGACAGCCTCGCCTGTTGCGCCAAAACCTGTTCCCTCAAATATCGTACCGTTTTCCAGAATAAGATATGCCTTTTGCACTGCGTTCTCCTCCTTTTCGCATTTTATCCATTATAACATAAAACGATTTCGTTGTAAAGCAACATAATATGAATTTTTCAAATATGTCACACTCAACAAAAATGTGCAAAAATAATGTGCAACTTTTTCGAGCAGTATGTTTTTGTTGACTTATATGGGTATATATGCTATAATAACAGATAGTCACTGTAAAAACGGAGGTGAGCGAATGCTCGGGTTTATACATTCAACCGAATCCTTTGGCACGGTAGACGGACCCGGCATACGCTTTGTGGTATTCATGCAGGGCTGCCCGATGCGCTGCCTTTACTGTCACAACCCTGATACCTGGGAGATAGGCAGGGGCGATCTGCGCAGTGCCGATGATCTTCTGAACGAATATGACGGAGTGAAGGAGTTCCTCAAGGGCGGCGGGCTGACCGTTTCGGGCGGTGAACCGCTGGTACAGCTCGATTTTGTGACAGAGCTGTTTGAAAAGGCAAAGGCAAAGGGCATACACACCTGTCTTGACACATCGGGTATATCGTTCACGCCCGAACACCCCGAGAGATTTGAACGGCTTCTGAGATCGACCGATCTTGTAATGCTTGACATAAAGCACATTGACGATATGCGCCACAGGCAGCTCACGGGGCACTCAAACGAGCGTGTTCTTGCGTTTGCAAAGTTTGTATCAAAGCAGGGCGTTGACATCTGGATAAGGCACGTTCTTGTACCAACGGTAACTAACAATGATGTATATCTGCGGGCGCTGGGCAGGTTCATCGCAGGCTTGAAAACGCTCAAAGCGCTTGATGTACTCCCCTATCACACGATGGCGAAGGAGAAATACGAACAGCTGGGCTTGAACTACAAGCTTGGTGACACCCCTGCGGCTACAAAGCAGCAGGCTGCACACGCGCGCGACATTATTATGCAGGGGCTGAAAGAACAGCTGCAAAAGAAATGAATACAAAAACAGCTCTGTACCGCAAAAGGTACAGAGCTTTTACTTTTTATTACAGCTTCTCGTGGAAGGTACGCGAGATAACATCGTCCTGCTGCTCTTTGGTGAGCTTGGTGAAATTCACCGCATAGCCCGAAACCCTGATAGTGAGCTGCGGATACTTTTCGGGGTGCTTTTGCGCGTCGATAAGCGTTTCTCTGTTAAGCACGTTTACGTTGAGGTGGTGACCGCCTTTTTCAACGTATCCGTCAAGCAAGCCGATAAGGTTATCTATCTGTGCATCATTTTTTACTTCTGCCATAGCTATCTATCCTTTCCCATTGTGCGAGGCATCAAATCCCTCGTCCTTTTCATTCGGCTGACAGCAGGCGCCTTTCGCGCCGTCCGCACAGTCTGTCGAAATAAAGGTATTGACCTTTATACCCTGCGCAGAATCGTCCGTCCTGACGATCACTCTGCCGCCGCCCTGCTGCATAAGCTTGTCTATCATATCAACAAGCTCGTCAGCGCTTTCAATAGGCTCGTTACTTTTCATTGTTAAGCTCCTGCGAAATACTGTCTATGTCGATGTCACCGACAAATACGCTGTCCTTGCCAAGCGCATCGGGAATTATCGAGAAGGTGTTTGAGATACCGTCCTGCGCGTACTTGAATGGTATCTTTGCGACCGATGCAAGTGATGATGCCGCGCCGTGTGTATCTCTGCCGTGCATCGGGTTAGCGCCCGGTGCAAGAGGTATGCCCATTTTTCTGCCGTCGGGGGTGTTGCCCGTCTTTTTGCCGTAGACAACATTTGAGGTGATAGTCAGTATCGACATTGTCGGGATACCGCCGCGATAGGTGTGGTGCTTCTTTATCTTCTTCATAAACGACTTTACGATATCGACTGCGATACGGTCGACTCTGTCATCGTTATTGCCGTACTTGGGGAAGTCGCCCTCTACCTCGTAGTCAACTACCACGCCGTCTTCATCACGGATACACTTTACCTTTGCGTACTTTATAGCCGAAAGCGAATCCGCAACTACCGAAAGACCTGCGATGCCCGTTGCAAAGTATCTCTTTACATCTCTGTCGTGAAGAGCCATCTGAATCTTTTCGTAGCAGTATTTATCGTGCATATAGTGGATTACGTTGAGCGTGTTCACATAAAGCGCCGCGAGCCACTCCATCATATCGTCGTACTTTTCCATAACGTCGTCATAGTCAAGGTAATCGCCGACAACAGGTCTGTACTTAGGTCCGACCTGTATTTTAAGGCGCTCGTCAACGCCGCCGTTTATTGCGTACAGCAGGCACTTTGCAAGGTTGGCTCTTGCGCCGAAGAACTGCATCTCCTTGCCCACTACCATCGAGGACACGCAGCAGGCGATAGCGTAATCGTCACCGTGCTGAACGCGCATCTGGTCATCGTTTTCATACTGTATCGCCGAGGTCTTGATAGACATTTTCGCGCAGAAGCGCTTGAAGTTCTGCGGAAGCTTTGTTGACCACAGCACTGTCATATTCGGCTCGGGTGCAGGTCCGAGATTTTCAAGTGTATGCAGGTATCTGAACGAGGTCTTTGTGACCATAGGCGTTCCGTCGACAGACACGCCGCCGATGGACTCCGTTACCCAAGTCGGGTCGCCCGAGAAGAGCGAATTGTACTCGGGTGTTCTTGCGAACTTTACAAGACGCAGCTTCATTATGAAATGGTCGATATACTCCTGCGCCTGCTTTTCGGTGATAAGCCCTCTGTCAAGGTCACGCTGGATATAGATGTCGATAAATGTCGAGGTTCTGCCAAGCGACATAGCCGCGCCGTTTTGCTCCTTGACAGCAGCAAGGTAGCCGAAATACAGCCACTGGATAGCCTCTTTAGCGTTCTTTGCGGGCTTTGAGATATCAAAGCCGTATATCTCACCAAGCTTTTTGAGGTCGCCAAGCGCTCTTATCTGCTCGGCAAGCTCCTCACGCAGCTGGATATTATCACTGGTCATTCTTACAAGCGAGGTGGCAAGCTGCTCCTTCTTGTCCTCGATGAGATAGTCAACGCCGTACAGCGCGACACGTCTGTAATCGCCGATGATACGTCCTCTGCCGTAGGCATCGGGCAGTCCCGTGATTATCGCCGCGTGACGTGCAAGGCGCATCTCGGGTGTATATACGTCAAAAACGCCCTGGTTATGCGTTTTTCTGTACTTTGTGAAAAGTTCTACGACCTCGGGATCGACCTCGTAGCCGTACTCCTTGCAGGCGGTGACAGCCATTCTGATACCGCCAAAGGGCTGAAGCGAGCGCTTGAACGGCTTGTCCGTCTGAAAGCCGACTATCTGCTCAAGGTCTTTATTAAGATAACCTGCATCGTGCGAGGTTATGGTGGATATTATCTTTGTATCCATATCCAGCACGCCGCCTGCTGCTCTTTCCTTCTCGCTCAGGTCCATTACCTGCGCCCAGAGCTGCTTTGTTGCATCTGTCGGTCCTTCAAGAAAGCTCTCGTCGCCTTCGTATAATGTATAATTCAAATGGATAAAATCACGCAGGTTTATGCTCGTGCGCGACCATCTTCCCGGGACAAAGCCTTCCCATTCGTCCATAAACACTCTTTCCATAATACTACTCCCCACTCAAAATCTTGTATACTCACATTCATTCGACCACAATATATATGGTGCAAGGGTATCCATATAGTATAGTAGCACAATATCCCCCGCAAGTCAAGGGGAAAAATAGCATATACTTGTAAAAAATCTATGCCATTGATTGTGCAAAAGTTTTAAAACACAAAAAGCCCACCGCGCGGGTGGGCTTTGAGGGGTATAGTATCATTTTTGGATATTGAACGCCTTGTAATTTACTGACATCTGCATTTCTTGGAGCAGGTTCAGTCTTTCCGTCAATGGCATCTCGGCGGTATCGGTTTCAAGTGTGAAATTGACGTTTTTAGTACCGCCTGCGTTGTCATTAAAAGCTATGGTGTACTGCTGGTTTGTTTTCATGGCAGAGAGGTCACTGCCCTTACAGTCAACGGTTATCACGGTATATTTTTCATAGCCTGCCTTTTCGGGCGGAGTGATCAGAACACCGTTGAGCTTTCCGCGTGCTATCTGCTTGCCGTCTGCGCTTATTGCGCAGTCACCCGTCATAGTCGAGCCGCTGACAGCGCTGAAATCGTCACTGTTCCACATATACAGCACAAGCTCGTTCGCTGTTGTTCTGCGTGCAAGCACGGAAACGTTCTGCTGATGTGAGAGCCACTCGCCTGCTTTGCCGATGGTATCAAGGCAATCATCAAATTCCTCGCACATCTGCTTTACGCTGTCAGCGGTCAGCGTGTCTTTCTCGCTCTTGTACTTTTGCAGAATATTGAGTTGTCCGTCATACGCCTGCTCAAAAGCCTGCTTTGCCTCCTGCTCGGACTTGTACGCACCCGTTTCGTTCAGCGTATACTCCTCGCCTGCGTAGACTATCGCTGTGACCTTTGATGTATCGACAGTCTTGGCGATAAAGCAGGCGCGCACATTGTCGGTAAGCGACTTTGATACCCAGAAATTCTTGTGCGCCTCGTCATAGACTGCACCTTTGCCATTGTTTATAAAGCTCTTTTCAATACTGCCCTTTGTAAAATCGGACTCGTTCAGCTCCAGGCTCGTGCCGTCAGACTTTTTCAGAGTCAGCTCGGTAACGTCGGTGACCGGCTTGCCTACTGCAAAGCAGAGGTCAGAAAGCAGCAGCTTTTTATCGCCGCATACAAACTCTCTTTCTTTCATCGGCTTTTCGTACTTGACATTTAAGCTGCCGATATTCATAGGCTTGCCGTCCTCTGTCAGCGCAGGATCCTTTGTTGCTGCGCAGACTTTCAGGTTAAAATCAGCATCAACAGTCATCGTTATAGGCAGGTAGCAGTCGTAGGTCAGTTTATCCTTCTCGTTGGTCACAAGGACAGTTTCCCAGCCATCATCGGTTATGCTGCTTGAGAAGTTCACATCGGGCTTTGGCGCATAGCCGTTCTCGCCCTGAAGAATTATATTGCTCTCGCCCTTCTTGCCTACGATATTGTTTTTGAGCATTTCCCTGCCCGTATCGTTCGCAGCGGTGACTGTGAGGCGCATATACACGCCGTGCTGTGAGCAAACGACCTTGTCGGCGGAGATATTCACCGAGTTTTCATACTTGCTTTTATCCTGCTTGTCAGAAGCCTTGAGCGCGAGCTTTGCAAGCTCCTCACGCATGGAAGTGTTTATGAACAGCTTATCAAAGAACTTAAAGCTTTTTATAAGGGTCACGCTGTTCGCCGAGTTCTTTTGATTCTGCGATACAAGTGATATTTCGCCGCTAAGCTTTGAAAACTCCGAGGTATCTATCTTCTCGGCAATGCCTGCCTGCTCGGTCGGCTTTTCTGTGAAAATCGATACACACTTGTAGATTTTATCGCCTGTGTTAGCGTCACACAGCCAGAAATCGTTCTCTTTGTCAAGAGCCTTATATGTTTCATCATCCAGGTCTGAACCTATGCGGTAGCTGACGGACGTTTCGCCGTTATCGTACATAACAGCGTGTACAAATACAATCTGCTTGCTGTTGGCATTCTTGTCGATATAGTCGAGACACTCTTTATCGCGCGCCTCTATCTCTGTTTTGCGGTCGATAAAGCTGTTTGCTGTATCCTTGGTGATATTGTCCCTGTTCGCTTTGAGCTTGATGTACTCGTCATTCAAAAGCAGCATACACCTCTGGTGCTGCTCTATCGCCTGCGGAACGCTCATTATCAAGCCGCTGGGGATAGTATCGTCCTTTTCCAGAGTCATATCCCTTGACGAACCGATCTTTGGCGTGCTGTCGCTGTCACGGTTGTGAAGAACTATCGCGCCGACCGCTATGCACACCGCAAGCACCGCCGCAAGTGCTGCATACGCAAGCGCTTTGCTTTTCATTTTTACCATGCCGGACCCGCTGACGATCATCTTTTTATCAAGATCTATCTGCGCAGGCATTTTCATTTTGTTCATTGCGTTTATGTAAGCCTGCTGCGCGTCTTTCCTTTCCTTCATTCTACACACACTCCTTTTCATATGCTTTTGCAAACAGCTTTTTGCCGCGCCGTATCAGCGAGGCTGTTGTGTTTGCGCCCTTTCCGATCAGCTGCGAGGTCTGCTGTATGGTATAGCCCTGCACCAGATGCAGCAAAAGCGGAAGCCTGTACTTTTCGGGCAGCGAGAGCATTGCCCTTTTTGCCGCGCGTTCTGCGAGAAGATCGTCATTATCCGCAGGCGTATCTATTGCCTCATCAAGTGTGACGGTCTTTGTGCGCTCGCTGCGGCGGTGAATATCCTTTGCAAGATTGACCGCTGTGCAGATAAGCCACGGAAGCACCTTGCTGTCGGGCATAGGCTCTTCCTGCAAGAGCCGCAGAAAAGCCTCCTGCGCGCAGTCCTGTGCGGTATGCACGCTGCCTGTGAAATGCCACGCTGCTTTCATCACGGTATCTGCATACTGCGTGTAATACTGCCTGACCACATCTTTCTCCATTATTTCATCTCCCCCCTTTTTTGCTCTCTATACTGTATACGTTCGAGCAGTGCAGATTTGTGCATATGAAAATGTTAACTTTTTGTGTACGAGTCAAAACATAAAAAAGAGGGCACTTTCGCACCCTCTTTAAAGTCTTTATCAACCGAGAGTTATCTCGACCTTTGTGATATCTGTCAGCTTATCTGCCGCAAGGAAATTGCCCTGTACCTTTTCACCGTTGACGGTCATTTCCTTAACGCCGCACTGAACGTGAGCAGGGTTTTTGATGTCGATGCTGATATGCTTGCCGCGGAAGTTCTTCTCGATAGTGAAGCCGTCCCACTCGTGCGGGATAGACGGGTCGATAACAAGTCCGTCAGCGTTGGGGCGCATACCGCAGATACCCTCAACACAGCCTACCATTACGGTCGAGCCTGTACCTGTGAGCCAGTGAACGTGCGCTCTGCCTGCGAACGGTGAGCGTGTAGCCTCGGTGAACTGACCGTGAACATACGGCTCCATAACTCTGATTTCAGCCTTATCGTTCATGCTTGCAGGTGCGGACTCCATAAAGTACTCAAACGCTCTGTCGCCGTGGCCGAGCAGCGACTCTGCAAGGATAGCCCAGCCCTGCGGCTGTGAGAATATACCGCCGTTTTCCTTGGTATCGGGGTTGAAGATGTGCATAAGCGCACCATCAAAATAATGCTCCTTGTACGGAGGCTCCATAAGCTTGATGCCGTAAGGGGTATTGAGTATCTCGTGGACGCTGTTCATAGCAATCTCTGCCTGCTCCTTGGAAGCAAAGCCCGAGATGACCGACCACGACTGCGGATTGAGCCACATATTAGCCTCGGGGTCCTTCTTCGCGCCGACTATCACGCCGTTATCTCTGATGCCGCGGATAAATCTGTCCTCGTCCCAGCAGTCAGAAAGCGCCTTTGAAAGCTCCGTCTGTACCTTGTCAAGATATGCGACATACTCGCTGTCGCCCCTATCCTTTGCCATATCGCGCATAACGTTCATAGCGTAGTAGAGCTGGAATGCAACGAATGTGGACTCGCCCTGTGCGCCAAGACGCAGACAGTCGTTCCAGTCAGCGTGCAGACCTGCGGGCATATGGTGCGAGCCGAGTCTTTCCATAGAAAATCTTATCGCATTCTTCAAATGGTCGTAGACAGTGTCCTCGCCGCCGTTTGCATAAACGATAACCTCGTCAAGGAAAGCCTTGTTGCCGCTTTCACCGATGTACTTAACTACCGTCGGGAACAGCCACAGCGCGTCGTCTGCTCTGTAAGATGGGTGACCTGTCTGCTGTGCATACTCGCTGTTGGGGTCATTCTCGTCCGGGCAGTTCTCAAAGCCTGCCTTGTGGTCAAACTTTACAAGCGGAAGTCCGCCGCCGTTATCGACCTGTGCAGATATCATAAATCTTATCTTTTCAGCGGCAAGCTCGGGATTGATATGGATAATACCCTGGATATCCTGAACTGTATCGCGGTAGCCGTAGCCGTTGCGCAGACCGCAGTAGATGAACGATGCTGCTCTTGACCAGATGAATGTGATGAAGCACTGGTATGCATTCCACACGTTGACCATATTATTGAACTCGTCAGACGGTGTTTTTACCTTGAAATTGTCAAGCTGACCGTGCCAGTAGTCCACCAGCTCTTTCAGCTCTGCGTCAACAGCGCCCTTTGCCTCGTACTGCTTCATTATCTCCTGCGCCTTGTCGGGAGTTTTCTGACCGAGCACATAGATAAGCTCAACTGTTTCACCGTCTGCAAGTGTTATGTCAGACTGCAAAGCGCCGCAGCAGTTGCTGTTGAAGTTGAGCCCGTCATCGCAGCTTCCTCTTTCAACTGCGATAGGGTTGCCGTAATCTCTGTAAGGGCCGATAAAGCTTTCAAGGCTGCCGTTATAGTGGCTGACCTTTGCGCCTGCCAGACCGAAGAATCTCTCCTGTCCGTTGTAGCCCTTTTCGTTCTTGCCCGAATTTTCGTTGATATGCTCAACTATCATATTGCCCTCAAAGGACGTTCTTGTTATAAACAGTGTATACTGAAGATTTACTTGATCCTGCTCGTAGTTGTTCTCGTTGGTGAACTCGATAAAGCCGAATGTGGACAGCTTTCTCTCCTTGCCCGATGCGTTTGTGAGCTTTGTCCTCCACACCTCGTATGTCTTGTTCAGCGGAACGTAGTAGGTTATCTCCGAGTTGATGCCCGAATACTGCGACTTGATGGTGGTGTATGCAGTACCGTGATGGCACTCGCACTTGTAATCGTCAAGGCTCTTGCCGACAGGCTGCCAGGTGCATGACCAGTAATCGCCCGACTCGTTATCGCGCACATAGACAAATCTGCCCGGCAGACCGATGCTCGAATTGAAGCGGTATCTGGTAATTCTTCCGTTTGCGCCGCTTTTTACAAAGCTGTAGCCAAAGCCGTTGTTTGAAACTATCGCGCCGTACTCGGGCGAGCCGAGGTAGTTAGCCCATGCCGCAGGGGTATCGGGACGTGTGATGACATATTCCTTATTTTCAAGGTCGAAATAGCCGTAGTTCATATTCTTTACTCCTTTTGCTGTGATTTAACGTCAAATATACACAAATATATATTCAATTTATTGTAACATATCCGCACACTTTTTACAAGGGGTAAAGACAAATTTAGCGATTTTTATAAAAACAAGGCTTGCAAATATACTAATTAGACAAAACAGCTCAAACAAAACACTCCTGCGGTAAATCAGTATTTAGTTTAGCACTATGTAGTAGTGTGTGTCCGAAGGGGCTTTTGGGGGCGACCGGAAAGCCCCCAAAAAAACAAGAGCTATTCAATCCGCCTTTTTGCAGGCGGATTGCGGAAAAATAGTGAGTG
>Ga0256404_1008110_pt1 | contig 16034 bp, 11 predicted proteins | sample RumenRJG_01DNA_FD_185990 | JGI IMG/M metagenome (GOLD analysis project Ga0256404, IMG submission 185990) | Bovine rumen microbial communities from Lethbridge, Alberta, Canada - RJG_01 | ecosystem: Host-associated > Mammals > Digestive system > Stomach > Rumen | place: Canada: Alberta | collected...
CAATGCAAAACGAACCGATGCGTTAGCCGTTCGGGATCAGGCTATTCTCGAACTCATGTATGCGTCTGGCATGCGAGCTTCAGAGGTGGTTTCTTTTAAAAAACGGGACGTGAATTACCGGCAACGGGTCATTTCCATCATCGGCAAAGGCGATAAGCAACGGCTCGTGCCGTTTGGCCAAACGGCGTTACTCGTTATGCAGGCTTATTTTGAAAAACAACGTCCCTCTTTGACTGCCCGTCACCATTCCACTCGACCTGGGGATGCGTTCTTTCTCAATGAACGGGGTGAAAACTTAACGGTGCGGGGTCTTGAAACGATTCTTCGTTCCGTGGAACAGAAGACTGGCATCTATCTTGGATTACACCCCCATATGTTGCGTCATTCTTTTGCCACGTCTTTGCTCGATCATGGTGCCGACTTACGTCTCATCCAAGAGCTTTTGGGTCATGCGAATCTCAATACCACTCAGGTCTATACGCACGTCTCCAAGAAAGCGATGCAAGAACAATATCGTGCCTATTTCCCCCGTCAAGGGAAACCCGACGATGAAGACTGAATTTCTAGCCTAATTAGGCCTTCAAGTTTCAATTGTCAAGGAGTTTTCTCTCCTGTATAATACCCAATGGCCCTTTTTAGGGCTTATACACACCCTGTGGATTGAACGCCGTGTTCCTTGACGGGCAAAAGAGCTTAAAAAACGTCTTGGTGGTCAGTTCTTCGAAACGGGGGAGGCATAAACAAATGGAGGTCACAAAATGAGTGACGAAGAAAAGAAAGTCGAGAGCGCTGCTCCGGTAGAAGAAGCCGCTGCCTCTGACGATGCTGCTACGGCCGAAGAAACGATGGCCGCAATCATCCACGATCCAAATGCGCCGATTATGACGATGCGCAAATTGTTGGATGCTGGTGTCCACTTTGGGCATCAAACCCGCCGCTGGAACCCGAAGATGGGCAAATTCATCTATGGGGCTCGCAATGGCATTTACCTCATCGATATGGCGAAAACCGTCGAACAAGTCAATGTTTCTTACAAGAAATTAAAGGATATCGTTGATCAAGGCGGCAAAGTGCTCTTTGTCGGCACGAAAGACAGCGCCAAACAAATCATCGTTGATGAAGCCACTCGTTCTGGCTCGTTCTATATTGCCAATCGTTGGCTCGGTGGCACCTTAACGAACTTCCGTACCATCCTTGGCCGTACCAAGAAACTCAAGGAACTCGAAGACATGGAAGCTTCTGGTGAATTTGAAAAGCTTCCCAAGAAAGAAGTTGCCATCTTAAAGAAAGAACTCGAAAAACTTTCTCGTAACCTTGAAGGCATCAAAGAAATGCGCCGCCTCCCACAAGCGATCATCGTTGATGACCCAACTGTGGAACATAACGCCATTGAAGAAGCTCGCAAACTTCATATTCCTACTTTCGCCATCTGCGATACTTCCGATGATCCAGATCTCGTGAACTTCCCAATCCCATCGAACAACGATGCCCCAAGTGCTCTCAAACTCTTGATTGGCGTCCTTGCTGATGCTGTGGTTGAATCCAAAGGCGGCGTCACGGAATATGCTTATGTGAAAGACACGGCCGAAGAAGCCACGATGAAAGACGCGGTCCGTGCGGCGGATATTGCCAATGAACAACGCAAAGCTGCCATCCGTGCACAACGTCAAGCTCGTGAAGAACGCTTCCGGAAGATGCAAGCGGAACGTCAAGCTCGTTTCGCTGCTCGTAATGCTGCCCAACAACAAAATGCTGCTCCGAAAGCCGAAGGAGAAGCTGTCGCTGCTCCCAAAGCCAACGAAAGCAAAGCTGCTTAATAAAGGAGATTGAAATGGCCGATCAAAACACCATTGCTTTAATCAAAGCCCTCCGGGAACGTACCGGTGCGGGCATGATGGATTGCAAACACGCACTCGAAGAAAACAATTATGACCTCGAGAAATCCGTCGACTACCTCCGTGAAAAGGGCATTGCCAAACAAGCCAAACGTGCCAATCGCACGGCGGCCGAAGGCCTTGCTTTGGTGAAAATCTGCGATAAGTGCCACAAAGCGGCTCTTATCGAAGCCAATTGCGAAACGGACTTCGTTTCTGCTTCGGACAAATTCCATGACTATGCCGAAGGCCTCTTGGAATATGTCATGAAGAACGAACCAGCCTCCATCGAAGATGCACGTCAAGCGACGTTACAACTTCATGATGATGCTGCGCTTGCCTTGGGTGAAAAGATTGAATTCCGTCGTTACGTCATTCTTCACGCGGAAGAAGGACAAGGACTCGGAAGCTACATTCACCAACATGGCAAAATCTCTGTAGCGGTCATCTTAGCCAAAGAAGATGCGGATTTAGCCCACAAACTGGCGATGCATATCGCGGCCAATGCGCCGGAATTCGTTTCGTTAAACGATGTTCCTGCTGCCACCCGCGATCGGGAATTAGCCTTGGCGCAACGCGAAGTTGCCGATGACGAAAAGCTCGCGAATAAACCGCAAGCCGTCAAAGACCAAATCGCAGTTCGCAAAGCGGAAAAAGCACTCTCGCAATATTGCTTATTAGATCAAAAGTACTTAATCGATCCTTCCAAGACGATCGAACAAGTGCTCAAAGAAGCCAATAACAGCGTGGTCCGCTTCGTCCGCTACCAAGTCGGCGAAGGCTTAGCTGCTTAAGCAAAAAGTCAAACGGTTAGCGCGTCCTTGTGACGCGCTTTTCGTTTTACAAAGACTTCTTTCCTGGTTTTTTGTATAATAGGGGCGCTATGGAATCACAATCTATCTATCACCGCATTATCTTGAAAGTAAGCGGCGAAGCCCTCCAAGATGAAGTGGATGGCTCCATTTATGACGAAAAGAAGTTAAAAGACTTAGCCATTGTCGCGAAAGCCGCCCATGAAAAAGGAGTGCAAATCGGCATCGTGGTTGGCGCAGGAAACATCTGGCGCGGTCGTATGGCCGAAAAAGTTGGCATCGAACGTTCGACTGCTGACTACATGGGCATGTTAGGCACCATCATGAATGCTTTGGCATTACAAAGCGTGCTCGAAAGCGTGGGATTAGACACCCGCGTTCTCTCCGCTATCAACGTCCCTGAAGCGTGCGAACCTTATATCCGCCGCAAAGCCGTCTCTCACTTAGAGAAAGGCAGAGTCATCATCTTTGCCGGCGGCACGGGCAATCCTTATTTCACCACCGACACCTGTGCGACGTTACGGGCCCTAGAAATCAATGCCGATGCCATCATCATGGGCAAAAATGGCGTAGAAGGGGTTTATGATTCCGATCCTCGGAAAAATAAAGACGCAAAACTATTACGGCATTTGACCTATCAAGAAGTCATGAACCGTAAATTAGCGGTCATGGATCTTACCGCGGTTGCCATGTTGGCGGATTCTCCCGTGAAGATTCATGTATTCAATATGTCGAATCCGAATGGGTTAATCGATATCTTGAATGGAAAAGAGATAGGATCCGTCATCGCGAAGGAGTAAATACCATGGAAGAAATTGTCAAAGAAGCGAAACAACAACTCGACAAGACTGTCGAAGCCTATGAAGGCCGCCTTTCAAAGTTAAGAAGTGGACGGGCCAATCCGCAGATGCTTTCCGGCATCAAGTGCGATTATTATGGCGACAAGATGGAAATCACTGCGTTAGCGAGCATCTCGATGCCAGAACCGCGCCAACTGCTTATCAAACCATATTCGCGTGAAGACATCAAAACGATCGCGGCGGCGATTGCCGCGGCGAATCTCGGTGTGAATCCTCAAGTGGAAGCCACCGATATTCGGATTATTGTCCCACCATTGACGGAAGACACCCGGAAACAAATCGCAAAAGAAGCCAAAGGCATTGCCGATGAAGCGAAAGTCGCGGTGCGGAACGTCCGTCGTGACTTCATGGATTTGTTAAAAGACGACGACACGATGACCGACGATTTAAAAGATCGTATCGAAGAAGATTTGCAAAAGATTGTCACTGAAACGAATAAACGTATCGATGACATCTTAGCCGTCAAACAAAAAGAAATCATGACGATCTGATTCGTCTTTACGTAGTCTTTACGCCGCCTATATAGGGCGGCTTTTCTTGTGGTTTCTTTTTCTTTAGAAAGCGGATATGCTTTAGACGTTATGCAAAAACAAACGAAAACAAAACGATTCCTGCTTAGTGGCTTAAAAGGCATTGCATTAGGCATTGCTGCCGCGATTCCAGGCTTAAGCGCCGGTTCAATTGCTGTCATCTTACATTGTTATCAAATCTTAGTGGATGCGATGGCCAGTTTCCGAAAAGCATTCAAGAAAAGCTTTTTGACGTTGTTACCGTATTTCCTCGGTTTGATTCTCGGTGCCGTGGCTGCCTTAGTGGGCATCAAAAAAGGCTACGAAGTGGCACCGTTTACGTTAACGGGTTTCTTTGCCGGCTGCGTGTTTGGCTCCTTGCCCGTCGCATGCAGCGAATTACGGAAAGGGAAAGATGGCAAAGAAAAGCTTGCCCACATTTTGTCCGGTGTTCTTTGTTTCGCGGTTGCCGCCGCTTTAGGCATTGTTACCGCCTTAACGGAAGTGAACTTCTCTGACGCCATGGGCAATCGGGTGTGGTGGATGTATCCCATGATGTTGCTTGCTGGGTTTGTGGCCGCGTTTACCTGTGTCGTTCCTGGCATTTCTGGTTCGATGTCTTTGATGGTGCTTGGCGTTTATTATCCGATTCTTCATACGTTTATTGGGCGAAGTGGCATTTCTATTTGGGCTTCTGGCGTTGGCGGTGGCTATGTTGCCACTGGCATCGTCTATGCATTGTTATTGGTCGTAGGCGCCTTGCTCGGCTTATGGGCCGCTTCTCATTTGATGAAGAACTTACTCGCGAAACATCGGGCGACCACATTCTACGGCATTCTCGGACTATTACTTGGATCCTTAGTTTCGATGTTCATCAATTCCAGCATCTATCCGCAATATCGGGGCGTTTGGGATGAAAGCACATCGTCTTGGGCCATTAAGCCAATTGCAACCTGGGATTATGTTGTTGGTGCCGTTCTCTTCGTCTTGGCGGCAGGATTTACATTCTGGTGGGTAAGAAAGACCAACCAAAAAGCCAAAACGGAAGAACAAGCGGAATTACAACAAGAAGACAGCAAAAAAACGGAAGGCGATTGACCTTCCGTTTTGCTTATAACGTAATCGTGCCGTTTTGGCAGATGATTTCTTGAAGATTAGTTCCAGCGTTCCAGTCGGCTTCTTTTGTTAATGCCGACCAGGTTTCTTGGGAACCTGCAAAGTGAATGGTGGTGAGTTTCGTATCGCCTTGGAAAAGATTCTTCGGCAAAGAAACGATCGTAGAAGGGAAAGAAATGTTTGTTAAGCTAGTGCAATTTGCGAAAGCGCCTTCCCCGAGGGAACGAAGTGAGGTTTTGCTGAAATCTAGCGTGGTTAAAACGATGTCATTGGTGAACGCGTATGCGCCTAACGAAGAAAGATTCGAAGCGAACGTGACGGAAGTTAATGTCGCATTATCGCTACAGGCATATTCGTGGATGTTTTGAAGAACGCTTTGCTCGGCATTCGTATAAGAACCAAAATGGATTTCTTGCAAGGCGGGCAAGTTCGTGAAAGAACGAGCGGCAATATCCGCATATAACGTGGGGAGATAAATGCCTCGAATTCCCGAGGAATCCCCATTAAATGTGGCATCTAAACTTAAAACAGATTGCTGATTATTGCTTTTTGGGAATACCAAATAGGCATCTTCTTTTTCCACGGTGATGGAAGTTAATGTCGCAGGTTCATCCGTAGAAAACGTATAAATCGAGTTGCCTTTCCGATATTTCTTGGCCGCATCATAACTGCCACTGGCAGCGTTGTTCCAGCCATAGGCAAAGCCGCTTGTGTTACGGGAAGAGGAACGTTGGTTGAGAAATACGGCACCAAGGATAGCGGTAACGATGGTGCCAACGAGTACCGCCGAGAACACGCCAACAATCCAATAGGTGCGGTGCTTCATTTTTATTTTTAACGCGGGATTCTTAGGATCATGCGGATCCATGGGATCCACGACAGTTGCTTTTTCTTCTACTTTGTTTTCCATGACTTATCTATTTTAACGGAACTGCGGGTCGTTTGTATATTCCTGCGGGCAAAGCGTTTTTTCTTACTGCTATTTCGGCTATAATTTTCCCGATGGACCAAACGTTTAAACTCACGAAGAAATTAGACCATATTGCGTTTATTATGGATGGGAATGGCCGTTGGGCGAAAATGCGGGGATTACCCCGTTATTTAGGCCATAAAGAAGCCTGCAATCGCATCATTGAAATCTTTGATGCGTGCCGTGAATTCAACATTCGTTACATGTCTTTTTATGCGTTCTCTACCGAAAACTGGAACCGCCCGCAAGACGAAATCGACCATTTGATGGACTATTTGGAGCTTTTCTTTCAAAAAGAAATCGACTATTTAGATTCTGTGGGTGCCCGTATTTTGGTTTCTGGGGATTTATCGCGCATTCGGGAGAAAACCCGGAAAGTTTGTTACGAATCCATGGAACGAACAAAAGCCAATTCTACGAGTTATCTGAATGTCTGTTTAAACTATGGTGGCAGAGACGAAATCGTTCGGGCGGCCAAAAAGATTGCCATTGCTTATCAAAATGGTTCGCTAGCCTTAGACAATTTAAACGAAGAAACATTTAAACAATATCTTTGGCAACCCTTGCTTCCCGATGTGGATTTAATGATTCGGACTTCGGGAGAAGAACGAATTTCTAATTTCCTATTGTATGAAAACGCGTATGCTGAATTTGTATTTACTCCGGTGAAGTGGCCGGATTTTAAACGGGATGCGTTAATCGATTGTCTCAAAGAGTATCAAGCACGCAACCGTCGGTTTGGAGGATTGAAGAATGAGTAATAATGGCTTGGTGAATACGCCGCCAGCGGGATTTAAGGCTTCGCTTCGTTCTCGCATTATTGTTGCTGCCATCCTCGTCGCCATCTTTATTCCTGCCTTCGTATTAGGTGGGTGGGTTTGCTTTTTCGTATTCATGGCCTTTTTGTCTTTGGCCTTAATTGAAGTCTTACTGGCTCCCCACAAACGTTATGGCTGGTGGATTTGGGTATTCACGTTTGTCGTTACGTTCTGTTACGTTTATTGGTTTATTTTGAAAGGCAATTTAATTGGTTACCGAAAAGATCCCGAGAACTATTCCTTCTCTTTAGAAAATTATTTTTCTACGTTAGATATTTCGGTCGTTGGTATTGCGGTTGCTTTGATTGGCTATTTCATCATCGCAATTTTTGATAAGAACTTCGATTTTTCCGATGTTTCTTATCTTTTTACGATGACGATCTTGCTTGGCCTTGGCTTCCAAACATTCTACTTCGTGCGTTATTTCCCCTTCTGTGTTTATGGTTTCTCTTCGGCTTATCGCGACTATAGCGGTTTGATCATTAGCGGCGTCAGCGGTCCTTCCGTGATTCAGCAAGTAGGCTTTAAATATTGGGGATCCATCACGATGGAGGTCTATGTCTTTATCGGGGTGATCGCGAATGATGTCTTTGCTTATTTCGGCGGCGTTTACTTCGGGAAACACAAAATGAATCCGCGCATTTCCCCGAAAAAGACCTGGGAAGGGTTTTGGTTTGGCGCTGTGATTTCTTTCTTGTTGTCCTCTACTTGGGGTTTAGCGTTGGCCTTCACGGGCTGGCCGATGTTGCCATTCTTAGACCGTTCGAATTTCTATTGGATTCTTTTAATTAGCTTCATCTTGCCATTACTCAGCGATTTAGGTGACTTAAGCTTCTCCTTAATCAAACGACATTACGGCATCAAAGACTATGGCAACATTTTGCGGGGCCATGGCGGCGTATTAGACCGCTTCGATTCCACGATTTTTGCCATGATCGGCGTTTCGATCATTTTGATTTTCTTGCTTCACGAATTTGACTTCCTATTATGAGAAAAGTCGTTTTATTAGGGGCCACTGGGAGCATCGGGACCCAGTCGCTTGATCTCTTTGAAAAACATCCGGATGATTTTCAGTTACTTGGCATATCGCTCGGCCATCAGGTCGATAAGATTCCCGGGATTTTAAGCCGTTTTCCTTTGATTCAGCATGTTGCCGTGTTAGAACACGATGACGCAGTGAAACTACATGAAGCATATCCAACCATTAACGTTTACGAAGGCGAAGAAGGGATTTTAGATTTAATTCGTGACAGCGGTGCGGAAATGGTAGAGAACGCCATCCTTGGTTTTGCCGGGCTTATGCCGTCGTTAGAAACGCTCCGTGAAAATAAAATTCTTTGCCTTGCGAATAAAGAATCCTTAGTGGTCGGCGGCGAACTAATCGAACGTTTACTAGCACATGGTCATGGCAAACTCTATCCGATTGATTCAGAGCATGTCGCCTTAGCGAAATGCTTGTCTCAAGTCAAACGCGAAGACGTGGAGGAACTCGTGATTACCGCTTCTGGCGGCGCGTTCCGAAAAAAGAGCCGTTCTGAACTCTTAAACGTTACCCCGGAAGAAGCGTTACATCACCCGACTTGGTCGATGGGGAAGAAGATCACGATTGATTCGGCCACGATGTTTAACAAAGGTTTTGAAGTCATTGAAGCCCATTACCTCTTTCATTGGCCCGTCGAGCGGATTCAAATTTTATTGCACGACGAATCTTATGTGCATTCCTTGATCAAAATGAAAGATGGCAGCTACTATGCCGACATCGCAAAACCCGATATGCATGGCCCGATTGCCTATGCATTATATGAGGGGAAAGCGCCATTTACGGTGTATCATGAAGCCAAGATTTCTGATTTTGGGCCGTATACCTTTCATAAATTCCAGCCCGAACGTTACCCCGCGGTGGGGATTGCGTTACGTGCCTTAGCGATGGGTGGCGTGATGCCGGCTTACTTAAATGCCGCGAATGAAGAAGCGGTTGCCTTATTCCTCAATCATCAAATCCCCTTCTTAGCCATTGAGAAAGCCGTCAGTGGTGCCTTGTCTTCTTTACCGAACGTCTTCCATCCGACGTTACGGGATATTCGTTCAGCTGATTTCTATGCAAGACTTTGGGTGGAACGCCACTATGGAGGAAAATCGTAATGCATATCTTCATCACCGTTCTGATCCTAATCTTCATGCTCGGCATCTTAATCGGATGCCACGAAGCAGGCCACTTGGCGGTCGCGAAAGCATATAACGTCTATTGCTTGGAGTATTCTATCGGATTTGGCCCTAAGATTTTTTCTCATACCCGGAAAGGTGGCGAAACGGCCTTTAGCCTTCGTGCCTTACCATTAGGTGGCTATGTCTCCATGTATAGCGAAGGCGTTGAGCTTCCGTTTGGTAAATCCGTGCCGAAAGAACGTTGCTTAGAAGGCGTTTCCCATCCAAAACGGGCGGCCATCATGGGCGCTGGGATTATGGTGAATCTCTTCTTGGCATTCTTTTTCACGATGATTTATGCGACTTGCTTCCCTTCGTACTATACTGCCGCGTATTTCGATACGGGATTAACAAACGAAGCAACGTTTGTGACTTCCTCCGATCAAAATACCGAAACAGCCCAGGCGTTATCGTTTTGGGTGGGCGGCAGTCTTGGCGGTAGCAAGATCGATTCGGACCACACGAAGCTCTATGTTCCGTTCACCGCGAAAGACCGAAATGGCAACGAAATCGGTTATGTCGTGGATGATGCGGCAACGATTAATGGTTCCTCTTATTGTGCCGTCTTCCAATTCGCTTCGATTGTCTCTGATAATCCTTTGGCGAGTCAGATCACATTCTATGCTCCTGATACGGGTGCTTTCACGAATGCGTATCAAACGGCTTTAGGCATTTCACAATTCCCCGATACGGAAAAAGCGTATGTCTTAGAAGAAGGGGATGAAGTCGAACTTCATTTGACATTTATCGCGTCGGACGGCTATGACGTCAGCCCAAGCCGGGAACAATTTCATTCCGCGTTAGGAAATAAAACCACGGTTCGCTACACCTATGTGAAGAATGACAAAGGGAACTTGGCGTTAACCTCTTCGGATGCTGTCTCGATTTTGACTTACACGTATTGGGCGCCATTTGGGCAACGGCTCAAGCAAGGTTGCCAATATTTTACGAATTTCTTTACTTCGATTGGGCTAGGCTTAAAGTCGATTTTCACTTTTAACTTCTCTAATGTCGGTTCCGTCGTGGCGATGGGAAGCGTGCTTGCCACGACCTCTACCGAAATCGGTTGGGGACGGACGTTCTTCTTGTATGGTGGTTTCCTTTCGTTAAATTTAGCGATTTTGAATCTTTTGCCTTTCCCAGGCTTAGATGGCTGGCAATTGTTAGTGACGTTCCTTGAAGGGGCATTCCATAAGAAAATCAATGATCGGGTCAAAAATATCGTTTCCACGATTGGAATTGGCTTATTATTAGTTTTTGGTGTCATGATTATCATCAAAGATATTGTGGGGTTATTCATTCGGTAATATGCGAGAGAAAATGTTGCGTTTTTTAAAATCGATTGGACTAGAGGCCGAAAGTGCTGATTCTTTAAGCGATTTGGATTTCGAACTTGTGGGGCGGGATACCTATAATCCGCATCTCATCCATATGGCGATTCGGAAGGAGAATCCTTGGGATTTTTCTTCCTTAGAACGGTTTATGGAAGGCTTAGCCACCATTCCTTATCCGTATGATTTACGTTTTTCCTACGAAAATCCGTCTCAACTAGACGATTTAGATGCCTTGTTCCATGATTGGTATTTCGCGACGTACCACATTCCTTCTTCGTTGGTGCTACAAGAAGGAGAGGAAGACGTCATTGAACTTTGCCCGACTGATGATGCCGCGAAATCTTCTTTGTCAACGGTCTTAGAGGCGTTTAATTCTTTCTTAAATTTCCTGTCTTATCCTTACCAATTGGTGGCCGGAGAAGGAAAGAAAGAAACAAAGGCTCCGGAACCTGAAAAGGTAGAGGAACCCGTCTCAGCGCCAGAAGAGACATCTGAACCAGACGAACCAGAGCCTTCAGAGGATTCCGAAGAAACAGCTGAGCCTTCGGAAGAAGCGGAAGAAAACGAATGCGAACCAGACACATCAGACGAATCTTCTATGACACTGGAATCCAATTCTGCCGTTTCTGATGAAGAAGCCGAAGCTTACGCGAAAGAGTTAAGAGAAGCAGAAGAGAGCTATCTCCATAATTTACAAGACGAAAGAAACGCCAGAACGCAACGCCTCATCTATGAAAAAGGCGACTATGTGAAGTTAAACGATCTCAACGAGGTCTACACCACCCATGAAAATCACGTTGATGTTGAAGGGGAGCTTTATGGGATTGACGATAAAGACAACCCACCAAGAAAGAACCGTCGTGGCAAGTTCATGCTGGTATGCGGTATCGGCGATGCTAGGCAAAAGAACGCCGTCAAGATCCGTTTATTGGAATCTTCAAACGGATTAAAAGGCGATATGATTGCTGGCTTAAACGAAAAAGCCAATGGTCGGCGTGTTCGTGTTCGTGGCGTCATTGAATCCGATATCCATACGGGGCAGAAACAAATCTTTGTTCATTATTTAGATGATGCCCCCGCAATCCCATTACGTGACGATCCCGAACCCAATAAACGCGTGGAGCTTCATTTACACACCAAGATGTCCGCAATGGATGGGGTAGGGGATGCCCAACGTTATATTGATTTGGCCATCCATATGGGTATGAAAGCCATGGCCATCACCGACCACGGCGTCATTCAATCGTTCCCGATTGCTGAAACATATTTAAGCGGTTTAAAGAAAAAGAAGCCGGATTTGGATTTCAAGATCCTTTACGGCGTAGAGTTTTATGCGTTCCATAAACCGCAGATGATTTACAACGCGCCAAAGGAGCCGATGGATTTACGGAAAGCCAATTACTGCGTACTCGACTTCGAAACTACTGGCCTTTCCCAAACGTATGACCGCCCCACGGAATTCGGTGCCGTTTTCGTCGAACACGGCATGGTTCGAAATAATTTCGACACCTTTATCAATGCCGGCGTGAAGATTCCGGAAGCCATTCAGAAAAAGACGCACATCACGAACGAAATGATCGCTTCGGCGCCGAACGAAAAAGAAGCGTTAGAGAAAATCATGGCGTTTATTGGGGATGAGAATACGATTCTTGTCGCGCATAACGCAACCTTCGATATCGGCTTCTTGAACATGATGCGGAAAAGACAAGGCTTGCCCCCGATTCAGAACCCCTATATCGATACTTTGGCGTTGTCACACTGGTTACGCCCCGATTCAAGACGGCATAACCTCGGTGCTTTATCCAAAGACTTGCAACTCGATACCTATGATGACGAAAAAGCCCACCGTGCCGATTTCGATGCTGGCGCCTTAAACTCTGTCTGGCAGGTTTTAATCAACGTCATTGCCAAGAAAGTCGGTAAAACCAACCCAACGACGAAAGACTTGGAACATCCTGCCTTTACGGATACGGGCATGTACCGTTCGTTAAAATGTTCTCACTTGATCGCCATCGCAAAAGACCAAGCGGGTTTAAAAGACTTATACAAGCTCATTTCGAAATCGGAAACGGCATATATGGCCGTCGGTTCGACGCCACGTATTGACTATGATGACGTTCAAAACATGCGTGAGCATTTGATTCTCGGCTCTGCTTGCCAAAATGGCGAAGTCTTTGTTTCGGCCATCGAAAAACGGCCAGAAGACTTAGAAAAAGCCATCTCTTTTGTCGATTACGTGGAAATTCAACCGCGTGAACAATATCGGTTCTATATCGAAACGGGCGAATATACCGAAGAGAAACTCGATTTGGCGCTACATGCCATTTTAGACACGGCCGAAAAACTCCATAAGCCCGTGTGCGCCACCGGCGATTGCCATTATGTGAATCCCGTGGATAAAGTCACGCGGGATATCTATGTGTTCCAGAAAGCCATCGGCGGCGGCTTCCATCCTTTAATGACGGCCTCTCGCCGTGCGTTAGAAGAAGCAGGGCACCACGTCGAGAACCCCGATCAACATTTCTATTCCACGAAAGAGATGCTCGATAGCTTCCGGAAATGGTTGCCCGAAGAGAAATGCCAAGAAATCGTCATCCAGAATACGAACTGGGTTGCTGATCAAATCAGCGGAGACATCAAGATTTTAAAAGATCACCTATATACCCCAGATGCGAACTTACCGGGTTCGGCTGAGCACTTAAAAGAGATTTGTTATCACAATCTCGAAGAACAATATGGACCAAATCCAGACCCCGAAGTCAAAGCGCGGCTTGACCGGGAATTAGAAGGTATTATCGGGCATGGCTACTCCGTTACTTATTACATCGCTCACTTGCTCATCAAATGGGCCAATAGCCATGGATTCTTTGTCGGTTCCCGTGGCTCTGTCGGTTCGTCTTTTGCCGCCCATATGGCTGGCATTACGGAAGTCGATGCTTTAAATCCGCATTACCTTTGCCCGAAATGCAAGCACTTTGAATGGGCTGATCCTAGAAAATATCGTTCTGGTTTCGACTTGCCACATAAGAAGTGCCCTGAATGTGGAACCGATATGTTACGAAATGGACAATCGATCCCGTTTGAAACGTTCTTAGGATTTAAGGCAGACAAAGTCCCTGATATCGACTTGAACTTCCCGCAGGACCACCTAGACGAAGCACATGACGAAACGCGAAGAATGCTTTCGACACCTGAAGAAAACAAACTCTATGCCGAAGGAAAACCGGTTGTTTCTCCGCACGTTATCCGCGCTGGCACGATTACGACCGTTGAATTTAAGATCGCCTGTGGTTACGTCAAAGGCTACTATGAACGTGCACTGCATGAGCCAGTCACCAACGAAAATAACGCGTATATCTCTTATTTGGCGGAACGCTGTGTCGGCGTGAAACGCTCCACGGGTCAACACCCGGGCGGCATTGTCGTCATCCCAGCCGATATGGATATCTTTGACTTTGCGCCTTATCAATATCCGTCTGATGACCCGTCGAAAGGATGGTTAACAACCCATTACGAATTTGCTTCCATGCACGATTCCGTCTTAAAACTCGATGAGCTTGGCCACGTTGACCCGATGGCGTTACGGATGATGCATGAAGCCACTGGCGTCGATTTCCGTACGATTCCGATGGATGACAAAGAAGTCATGGGACTCTTCTTAGGGGTCGGGCCGCTTCATATGAAGTCAAATCCCTTAGGATTTAAGACGGGAGCAGTGGGCTTACCCGAATTCGGCACCCCATTCGTCCAAGGATTGCTTGAAGAAGCGAAGCCAAAGACATTCAATGACTTATTAATTATCTCGGGTCTATCGCATGGCACGAACGTGTGGAACGATAATGCCCAGCTTCTCATTAGCCAGGGCAAGGTGCTTGATCAGGTCATCGGGTGTCGTGACGATATCATGAACTACCTGATTCTTCAGGGCCTGGACCACTCCGAAGCCTTCCACATCATGGAAGACGTTCGTAAGGCAAGAGGTTTAAAACCCGAATACGAGAAGGATATGCGCGATCATGGCGTGCCCGATTGGTACATCCAGTCGTGCCACAAAATCAAATACTTGTTCCCACGAGCGCACGCGACAGCTTACGTTATGGCGGGTTGGCGCGTTGCCTGGTATAAAGTCCATAAGCCGTTAGCGTTCTATTCGGTTTATTTTTCGACGCGTTGCAACAAATTCGATATTAAGAAGATGACGTTGCCAGAAGACAAGTTATTAGATGTCATTCATGAGATGCAACAAGCGCAAGCCAATAAGACGTTAAGCGATACCGATGCCGAAGTCTTAAAAGGGCTTACCGTCGCGATTGAATGTGTGGACCGTGGCTACAAGATCGAAAATGTTGACTTACGGAAATCCGATGCGAAGTTCTGGACGATTGATGCCGAGAACAATGCAATTGTGCCACCGTTCTCTGTCATTCCGAACTTTGGTACGGCAGCCGCAGAAGGCATTGTGGCCGCCCGTAGCCATGGTGGCCCCTTCTTATCCAAAGAGGATTTGATTGAGCGGGTGCGGCAAGAACCGCTTCCGAACGATCCGACGCATTTCTATTCGTTAGGCACTTCGGCCATGGCAGCATTAGACGATGTCGGTGCCACGAAAGGGCTCGATGATACCAATCAAATGTCCCTCTTTGATTTTTCGTTCTAAAGTGGCATAATAACGTGCGCTTGAGGAGATTTTCCCCAAGGCATCGGGACGTAGCACAGCTTGGTAGTGCGTCTGGTTCGGGACCAGAAGGTCGTGGGTTCGAATCCCATCGTTCCGACCACGAAGAAACACTGGCTTGATTCAAGAATCAGGCCTTTTTCTTTCTTTGAAATGTCTCTTCCCTATCTTTTTTGTTGGGAAATGTCCAAATTATATCGAAAAGTAATATTCATGCCGCTCTCTCTTCTAAAAACACCCTTAAATTTTTATAATGTTAAGGTCAAAGGAACGTGTTTATGGACGAAAAAATAATACGCAATCCTGAGTTTGTACATATGTATCGAGCTCAGATTTTTCCTAATGAAGATGCGGATCAGAGAATTCAAGCCATTCGTGATGCTTGCGTCAAATATCGGTTTCAAAACGTCATCTTGATGTTCAATGCCGAAGAGTTCAATGTCGGTCATATCACCAAAGAAGAATTAAAGCCTTGGATTGAGGTTATTTTAAAAGCAAAGAAAGTCTTCGCGGATGCCGGTATTTCGTTGTCGTTAAATCCCTGGATTGAAATTGGTCACTTAGATCGGGGCAGAAAATTAAAACCAGGGCAACATTTCCAAACGATGGTGGACCGGTTCGGCAACCAATGTGAAATGGTCGCGTGCCCGTTAGATGAAGAATGGCAGAAATACTATCTCGATTTAATGACGTATTACGTCCAAACAGTGCAACCTTCGATTTTATGGATTGAAGATGATTTCCGTCTCCATAACCACGCTCCACTTGATTGGGGCGGATGTTTCTGCCCTCATCATATGGAGGCCTATCAAAAGAAGTTAGGCAAGAAGGAAAGTCGCGAAGAATTTGTTCATGCGTTAG
>Ga0256404_1008111_pt1 | contig 16033 bp, 18 predicted proteins | sample RumenRJG_01DNA_FD_185990 | JGI IMG/M metagenome (GOLD analysis project Ga0256404, IMG submission 185990) | Bovine rumen microbial communities from Lethbridge, Alberta, Canada - RJG_01 | ecosystem: Host-associated > Mammals > Digestive system > Stomach > Rumen | place: Canada: Alberta | collected...
ACACTTACAGTAGACGAGCTGTTCGACATGGGATATGAGGCAGTATTCATCGGATCAGGCGCGGGCCTGCCGAGCTTCATGAACATCCCGGGTGAGTCACTGAAGGGTGTATATTCTGCCAACGAGTATCTGACAAGGTCGAACCTCATGAAGGCGTTCAGGGATGACCCAAGGACTCCGATCATGAAGGGCGGCAAGGTCGCAGTCGTTGGCGGCGGAAACGTGGCAATGGACGCCGCGAGGACCGCGCTGAGACTGGGCGCTGATCATGTATATATCGTATACAGAAGATCGATGGAGGAGCTGCCTGCAAGAGCAGAGGAAGTCGAGCACGCGAAGGAAGAGGGCATCGACTTCAGACTCCTGAACAACCCTGTAGAGATCCTGGGATACAACAATCCTGATGATCCGAGGGATCCTAAGAACGGATTCGTAACAGGCATCAGATGCATCAAGATGGAGCTCGGAGAGCCTGATGCATCGGGCAGAAGGAGACCTGTACCTATCGAGGGCAGTGAATTCGAGCTCGATGTCGATGCAGTCATCATGGCTATAGGAACGAGCCCTAACCCGCTGATCAAGAACACGACAAAGGGTCTCGAGGTGAACAGGCGCGGCGGCATCGTCGTCAATGAAGACGGCCTTACTTCACGCGAGGCAGTATATGCCGGCGGAGACGCTGTCACAGGAGCTGCAACTGTAATCTCGGCAATGGGCGCCGGCAAACTCGCCGCAGCCTCCATCGACGAATACCTCAGCAGCAAGTAGCTATCACCACAGCGACAAGTAATCAGCACATAGCTGGCACTCGCAAGTCAAAAGCCAAAAGCCTTTTGCAGAATGGGTTGCTTCACACCATTCGCAGAGGGCTTTTTTATTGTCCTAATTGCGTAGGTGTGGCGTAGAGCGGGGGAGTTCAGGAGATTTACGCCAACCAGACATCAATCTGAGAGAGATCAGAGGCTCGATGTTGGCGTAATTTGGAATCAAATCAGGAGAATTACGCCAACTGGACAGCATTCTGATAGAGATCAGAGGCTCAAAATTGGCGTAAATTGAATCAAATCAGTAGCGTTTACGCCAACCGGACATCAATCTGAAAGAAATCAGAGGCTCGATGTTGGCGTAGTTTTGAACCAAATCAGGAGATTTACGCCAAACAGACCTAATTTTGAGAGTTAAAGCTGGTACCCATAAAGTGGACACGCTGAATTAGCAAAATAACCCATTAAATAGAATGTAATATATGTTGCCGAAGTATATGTGCCTGGTGCAGAATATATCTGATAATTGGTTTAAGAGGAGCTGAGACTGCAGACAGTGGGAGCAGTAATCATGAAAGAATTGTATAATGGTGTGAGGATATACCACCCTTTCGGGCCGCTTTACAATGAGAACAGCAGGGTGCTGATTCTCGGGTCTTTCCCGTCGGTAAAGTCGAGGGAGCAGGAGTTCTTCTACGGGCACCCGCAGAACAGGTTCTGGAAGGTAATGGCTGCGCTGTTCGAATCGCCTGTGCCGCAGACTATCGATGAGAAGAAGGCGTTGATCCTGGATAACGGGCTGGCATTGTGGGACTCGATCGGGAGCTGCGAGATCACGGGCTCGTCGGATGCGAGCATCAGGAATGCCGAGCCGAATGATCTTCGCATCATCACCGGCAGCTGCGACATCCGTGCCATCTACTGCAACGGGAAGAAATCGCTCGAAGTCTACAACAGATATATAGAGCCGGTGCTCGGGAGGCCCGCTGAGGCCCTCCCGTCGACGAGCCCTGCCAATGCGGCATGGAGTCTGGACCGGCTGATCGAAGCGTGGGCGGTAGTGAAGGATAACCTGTTGTGATATAATTCTGCCGGAAAGGGAATCAGGACCCGGCTGCCGGATGGGCGGACGGGTGAGGCGTGATTTCCGGATAGGCGGAAGGTTAATGAGCAGAAGTACAGGAAACCTGAAAGAAGAATACAGACAATATACGCTTGGACTGGCGCTGTTTGACATAGTGCCGGTCCTTTTGTTTCTGATAAGCTGCATCCTGATCTACAGCATGTGCATGAGCAGGCTTTTTCTGGCGGGTGCATTGTGCTGCTTTATCGGCGGCATGGCCAAAGTCATATGGAAGCTGATCGTCGTTCTGGCAAAGCGCGATATTCCCGCATTTTCGCGGGTGTTCCGTGTGCTGATGATCAGCGGTTTTGCACTGATGCTGCTGTCGGTGATACTGAGCACGGTCAGGACCGTGGCCGGCGGCAGGGCTTTCGCGGACAGTGCGATGGCCGGCCTGTGGCGCGGCCTTACTTTCATGCCTGCGACGCTCTTCTTTATTGCGGGGTTCGCAGGGATGTGCCTGATGGGCTGGCTCGGTGCACATATGGATAAGAGCGCAAGGTCGAACTGGATCGAAGAGCTGATCAACACGGCCGCGCAGCTAGCGATACTTGCCGGGGTGGTGATCGTGTATTTCGGGATGAGCTACCAGCCGGGTGACACTGCGGCCGCTGCTCTTGAGGACACGGGCAGTGTGCAGGTTACTGAAACTGAGGAATATATTCTTTTCGATGGTGCAGGGACGGAGGATGCTCTGGTTTTCTATCCGGGCGCCAGAGTAGAGGCGGCCGCATATTCTCCGCTGATGATGAGACTTGCGGAAAACGGGACTGACTGCTTCCTGTGCAAAATGAAATATAATTTTGCCATGCTCGATGCTGAGGAGGCAGAGGATGTGAGAGCTGCAGCCGGAAACAATAGCTACAGACACTGGTATCTTGGCGGACATTCGCTCGGCGGCGTTACCGCTGCGGGACTTGTGACACAGGATGAGGCTGCAGATGAGACTTCCGACGCCGGAGAGGATGCTGCGGACAACAGTCCGGACTGGGACGGCATCGTTTTGCTTGCTGCATACCCGACCGCGTCGATCACAGTACCGGCGATCCTCATATTCGGCACGAATGACGGGATCGTGGAGCCTGAGGAATACGGAAGGATCGTGGAGGATGGCCTGTGGCCGGAGGATTTCACTGAAGTCAGGCTGGAAGGCGGAAACCATGCACAGTTCGGTGACTATGGAGAGCAGAATGGGGACAACAAGGCGGAGATGTCATTTGATGAGCAGCTGGATAAGACAGCGGCTGCGATAACGGAATGGATAGAGGCAAGACGGTGAACAGCGGCAGGAAAGGACTTCATTTTGCCCTGACTGCGGCGGTGATGATCTTCATCTTTATACAGTCTGCGCTGCCGGGCCATGTGTCCGGGGCGGAGAGCAACATAATCGTCAGGATCATAACTTCGATAGTGCAGGCGGACCCTGAGACGGTGGGCTTTGTCGTGCGCAAAACGGCACACTTCACTGAATACATGGTTCTCGGCGCGTGCCTTCTCCTGAATGTGCGGGACTGTTTTGCGCATCTGCAGCCGAGACAGATGTGGGGACTGGCGTGGATGCTCGGAACGGCGTATGCGGTGACCGACGAGCTGCACCAGCGTTTTGTGCCGGAAAGAAGCTGCGAGCCGCGTGACATGTGCATCGATGCAGCAGGCGTCGCTCTTGGGGCATTCATCATGCTCGCGATAGTGATGAAGCGGAGAGCAGAGAATCGGAAAAGATAATAAAACACATTGCACAAGCCATGTGTAAGGAGCTGCAGATAGCATTAGCAGATAAGGAAGACGCGTAATATGAACAGCGAAAAAAGTGATATACTGTACAGGCTGATGCTGCGCAAGGGTTATCCCGAGGAGTTCGCGAGGATCATCGCGGCGGAGATGAGCACGGATTTCACTGCCGAGCGGATGATCAGCTATATCGGGCGCGCGGGACTGAGGCCGCTTGAAGAGGTCGCGGACGAGATGCTGGCGATACAGAGCGACCGCGACAGGATCCGTGACAAGCACATAAATGAGCACGCGCAGCAGAAGATCAACATTCTGTACAGAGATATTAATGAGTAAAAGGAATGTGCGCATAGGACAGCAGTATTGAACTGCTATCAGGATGACGCAAGGATGAATAGTGAAAGGGACCTGACAAAAAATGGCAGACGGCAGATGGGTAATGACTGAAGACGAACTGAACAGAACGGTCTGTGGATTCGATAACGAAAAGCGGGCGGACATGAGAAGTCTGCCTAATACGGGCAAGCGCAAGGCAGTTGATGATAGATCGGGCAAAGCGGAGCACGTCTGTGCCTTCTGCGGTTCAGCAGACCTGATCACGGGACTCGGAGGCTTCGGCGAGGGATACGGATATAAGTCGGCGCGATGCAAGGCTTGCGGAGGTATCACGGAATTCGTGTACAAGGATGAAGCCGGGAAATACTTCAAGTAATAAGAATCGATTTTGGTAATTGAAAAATGGGACGGTCCTATTGTGTCAGTGGGACCGTCTTCTTTATTGGAGAGGGCAAAAAGGACCGCCACTTTTGACACATTTTTTCTTTTATGAGAATCCGCTGTCTTGTATAATTAATTGGATAGAATAATTATTATTCAGGGGTGAAAGATGAGTGAAACACGTGCAGACAGGGCGGAGGCTCTGTTCAGACAGGGATATAACTGCAGTCAGTCGGTGTTCGCGGCTTTTGCGGATGTCGTTGGGATGTCTGTTGAGGAGGCGGCGCAGCTGGCGAGCCCGTTCGGTGCAGGATTCGGTAAGCTGAGAGAGGTCTGCGGCGCGGTGTCGGGTATGACGATGCTGGCGGGAAAGCTGAAAGGTTATTCGGACCCGGAGGCGCGCGAGGAGAAGGTAGAACTGTATAAACTGATACAGAAAATGTGCGCCGAATTTGAGGAGAAGGAAGGTTCGATCATATGCAGGGAGCTTCTTGGACTCGAAAAGGGCGAGGACCTGGGCGAGCCTGCTGTGCGGACGGAGGAATATTACAGGAGCCGCCCGTGCGTGGGAGCATGCAGAACCGCTGCTGAGATCGCGGAGAAGTATTTGCTGTAATTGTCATAGAAAATGGTGGATTTATGCAGGATCTGTGATGCTGCTGGTAAGATAACAATAGTGTGTCAATGGGGACCGTCCCCAATGTCATATCAGGAGGCTGCTATGGCTATAATTGCAGGTTTTATGGTACCGCACCCGCCTATGATCGTTCCGGACATCGGCAGGGGCAGTGAGGAGCAGATAAGAGAGACAACTGAGGCCTATGAGAAGGTCGCGGATGAGATCGCGGCGCTCAGGCCGGAGACGATAATAATCACAAGTCCGCATTCCGTGATGTATGCGGACTATTTTCACATATCGCCGGGAGAAGGCGCGACCGGGAATTTTGCAGGATTCAGAGCGCCGCAGGTCAGGTTCAGCGAGACCTATGACACTGAGCTCGCGGATGAGATCTGCAGGCTGTGCGATGCGGAGGACTTCCCGGCAGGAACACTCGGTGAGAAGGACAGGAGCCTCGACCACGGGACGATGGTGCCCCTGTACTTTATAAGAAAGAAATACGACGGCGGCAGGATCATCCGCATCGGCCTTTCCGGTCAGCCGCTGATCGACCACTACAGGCTGGGCATGATAATCCGCGACGCAGTGAACAACACGGGCAGACGCGCTGTCTTCGTTGCGAGCGGAGACCTCTCGCACAAGCTGCAGGACTACGGGCCTTACGGTTTTGCACCTGAGGGACCTGAGTACGACGACCGCATCATGGACGTCATGAGCAGGGCGGCTTTCGGCGAGACACTGGATTTCGACAACACTTTCTGCGACAAAGCGGCGGAATGCGGCCACCGATCCTTCGTCATCATGGCGGGGGCTTTCGACGGCATGGCTGTTAAGGCGGAAAGGCTGTCCCATCAGGATGTGACCGGCGTCGGCTACGGCATCTGCACATTCTATCCTGAGGGTGAGGACGACAGCAGGCACTTCCTTGAGAGGCACATGGACAGGCTCAGTGAAGAGATGCAGGCAAAACGCGAGCAGGCGGATGCCTACGTCAGGCTCGCGCGCAAGTCGGTCGAGAGTTACGTGCTGAGGCGTGAGAGGATCAGCGTGCCGGATGATCTTCCGGATGAGATGCTGAGCAAAACAGCAGGTGCCTTCGTCTCGATCCATGAGCACGGAGAACTGAGAGGCTGCATCGGAACGATCGCTCCGACCAGGAGCTCGGTCGCCGAGGAGATAATCGCCAATGCGATCAGTGCTTCGACGAGGGATCCGAGGTTCCCTGCGATCACGGCGGACGAGCTGCCGTGGCTTGAGATAAGCGTGGACGTGCTCGGCGAGCCCGAGGACATAGACTCTGTGGAGCAGCTGGATGTGAAGCGTTACGGGGTCATAGTATCCGCAGGTCACAAGAGAGGCCTGCTGCTGCCTGACCTCGACGGAGTGGACACGCCTGAGCAGCAGGTGGACATCGCCATGAGAAAGGGCGGGATCCGCAGATCAGAGAATTACAAACTTCAGAGATTCGAAGTGATCAGGCATCATTAGCCGGTAAGAATCATATCGCCGGAATACAGTGCGGCGGGCATGTATTGAAAAAGGAAGAAGGATCAATGGCGGTTTGCAATGTGTGTTTCAGACATTGTAATATTCCCGAAGGTGGGCTCGGCTTCTGCGGAGCCAGGACCTGCAGGGACGGCAGAGTGACTGCAGCGAACTACGGCAGGATAACTTCGCTTGCACTCGACCCGATCGAAAAGAAGCCTCTCGCACAGTTCCACCCGGGCAGCATGATAGTCTCGGCCGGGAGCTACGGGTGCAACCTGAGATGCCCGTTTTGCCAGAACTACCAGATATCCTGGTCGGATGAGGCCTTCAGTTACGCTGAGGAAAAGCGCGCCGGGCACGGTGCCGGACAGCATTCTTCAGAAGGAGGCAGCAGGAGAAGCCGTACAGCGGAGTACATATCGCCTGAGGAGCTGACTGCTATCGCGGCTTCGTGCCGTGACCGCGGCAATATAGGAGTGGCTTTCACCTACAATGAGCCGCTCATCGGTTACGAATATATAAGGGACACCGCCCGGCTGGTGCACGAGGCCGGGATGGTGAATGTGATCGTCACGAACGGGACGGCAAGCCCAGAGGTCCTGCACGAGCTCACGCCGTATATCGATGCGATGAATATAGACCTCAAGGGGTTCACCGACCGCTACTATAACGAAGTCCTCGGCGGAAGCAGGCAGATGGTCATGGATTTCATCTCGGAGGCCGTGAAGCACTGCCATGTCGAGCTGACGACGCTGATCGTTCCGGGCGAGAATGACACTGAAGATGAGATGCGGGCGATGACGGAGTGGATCGCAGGTCTTACGGATGCAGAGGGAAGGCCTGTGGGGCGCAAAATCCCGCTGCATATCTCGAGGTTCTTCCCGCGGTTCCATATGACAGACCGCAAAGCGACGGATGTGCGGCAGGTGTACCGGCTCGCGGAGGTCGCTCTGGAGCGGCTGGACAGCGTTTACACCGGAAACTGTTAGAGATACAATTCAGAAAATAAAGGGGGACAGAAAATGGGAGTAAGTCTTAAAGGAAGAAACTTCCTCACACTAATGGATTTCACGCCGGAAGAGATAAGGTATCTTCTGGATCTTGCAAAGGAGCTCAAGGCTAAGAAGAAGGCGGGCATCAGGGGGACTTCGCTTGCCGGCAAAAACATCGTGCTGCTGTTCGAGAAGACTTCGACGCGCACGAGATGTTCGTTTGAGGTAGCGGCTGCTGACGAGGGAGGCTATGCCACATTCCTCGACCCTAAGAGCTCGCAGATGGGCAAGAAGGAGAGCATCGCGGACACGGCCAGAGTCCTCGGCAAATTCTACGACGGCATCGAGTACAGAGGCTTCAGCCAGGCGACCGTCGAGGAGCTTGCTGCCAACGCCGGCGTTCCTGTGTGGAACGGGCTCACGGACGAGGACCATCCGACCCAGATACTTGCGGACATCATGACCATCGAGGAGCACATTGACAAGCCGCTCTCAGAGGTCAAGGTCGTCTTCGTGGGAGACATAAGAAACAACATGGCATACGCCTGGATGTACGGATGTGCCAAAATGGGCATGAAGTTCGCCGCATACGGTCCGGCGGAGCTGGCAGAGCAGGTGGATGCGTCAGTGCTGGCCAGAGCTAATGCAGTAGCTGCAGAGACCGGGGCAGAGATAGCCGTGAGCAGCGACCCTGAGTGCCTTAAGGGTGCTGATGTAATATACACGGATATATGGGCTTCGATGGGCGAAGAGGATCAGATCCCTGAGAGGGTAAAGCTCCTCACCCCGTACAAGGTAACTGAAGAACTTATGGTATCGACCGGAAACCCGGGATGCCTCTTCATGCACTGCCTGCCGTCCTTCCACAATTTTGACACGACGATGGCAGCTGAGCAGATGAAGCTCGGATACGATATCCGCGAGGTAACGGAGGAAGTCTTCTCGGGACCGAACTCGGTAGTCTTCGATGAAGCTGAGAACAGGCTTCACTCAATCAAAGCAGTAATAGTTGCCACAATAGGCGAATAATGCGTCCCCGCTGACGCATTTTTGCTATAATTCCGTATGGAAGAAAAAGATGACAGGGAAAAAACCATCACCGATGCCAGAAAAACGGAGAGGGGAAATGACTGAACGCAATATTCTTATCACTTCACTGGATTCGATGGAGAACAGGACGGAGCGCAGATACGACAATAAGAACATGAGGGGCGGCAGGCCTGACAGATCAGCTGATAACGGAACCGGTTCCGGTGACGCAGATAATAAATAAAAGGCGAGGGACTATCGCAGAAGGGAGAAGAAAATGCTTGTTATCAACGTATTCTACACATGCAAAGAGGGAAAGAGAGAGGACTTTCTGAAGAGGATCGAAGAGGAAGGCGTACGCACAGGCTCGCTTGCCGAGGAAGGCAACCACGCTTACAGGTACTTCAAGCCTGTAGACTGTGAGAACGGACTCTTCCTGTATGAGGAGTGGGAGGACACAGATGCACACAACCTCCACCGCACAATGCCTCACTACCAGAGACTCCAGGAATTCCAGGGCGAGTATCTTGAGAAGCTCTCGGTAAACAAGTACTTCACAGACAAGAAGGAGATCTGCTTCTAGGGCAATCTATGCGGAGGGGTGATATTTTCCATTACCGGCAAGTGCAACTACAACTGCCTGCACTGCTCGGTGAATGCGCCGGAAGCACCACTCGGCGAGTTTTCGTTTGAAAGGATCGAGGAGATTCTCGATGAGATGAAGGACTGCAGCCTCAAGAACATAGTTCTGATCGGAGGAGAGCCGCTTGTCAGAAGAGACTTCATGCAGATCGTCGATGCGATCCTGCAGAGGGGAATGTTTGTGGTTCAGATATTCACGAACGGATCGCTGGTGAATAATGCTTTGCTGGACGAACTTGATAAAAGAAATATCTCACCGACATTCATGATCATCTTTGACGGTGTCGGCTATCATGACATAATGCGTGGAGTCACTGACTGTGTACCCGCCTGTTGAGAGCGTCCTGTGGAAAGACAGGAGATCTGCTCGGCTATGATCCGCAGATGTGCTATTTCTTTGAGCACGGTTTCCCTGAGAAGTTCCGGGAAGCGATACGGAGAGGCGAAAAGAAGCGGACCGAGAATATGTCTCTGCTGGAAAAGCTCATGAGCTGGAGATAAGAGTTAACACACAATTACTGCCTTCGCAGCATGTTCATGGTCTCCTCTGAAGGCGGCGGCGCTGCCAGCATAGCAATTTTGCGGTGTATAGCCTGTGCGTCAAAATTGTTCTCATCTGCACCGAATGTAAGCAGCAGATTTGACTCCGGAAAGAATCCTATCTCGGCAAGCTGGTCCCAGCGCGTTACAGCATCAGTACGGTAACGGCTTCGCTTTGCCAAATTGCTGTGGAACCAGTTTCCCAGATGTTCAAATATCTTTGGGGTCATTGTGAACACGTCCAGTGCTGTGAAATCCGGATGAAGCAACTCGCCGTTGGCTTTATAAGGTAATTCAAAAATACTTGGCACGTTATAGATGAAGAATGCCTCGTGATGGATGCACTCAGCGCGGGACCGCATCGGGGTACCATCGAATGCCGTGACCTTCAACCCGGCAGGATCGAAAACCGGAAGCTTTTCCTTGAGAGCCAACTGTTCTGTCTTCCATTTATACACTTCAGGTTCTATGCGCAGGAACGGGTCATTTCCCGGCAGCATATATGTCGAAGAAAGGAGCTCGTTGAAATCGGCAGCATTTGTCTTCCGGTAGATTCGCAGAAAATCTTCCATAACCCCGATGTTTGTTTCTATTACTTCTATAGCTTTCTTGTAAAGATGATGCGTACGGATCCCTCTGATTTCAGGATGCGTGTCGTCGCCAACATAAACATACCGCGCCTGCCCCGGAAACTTGACTGCATAAAAACTTTTGCCCTTTCTTACAGCACACCTCTTCATATATGCTCCATCAAAGGACTGGCTCTCAGAAAGATTCTTGATATATCTGTCTCTTAATTTATACTGCAGGTCTAGATCGTACTCTACTGCAGATTTGCATGAGTATCTCATAATCTGATAACTCCTAAGTTAAAAGGTGGAATGCATCGCATCTGGATTTTGTAACAGCAATTGTCTGTTTTCAAGGCTGCTTGTGCTAGTGGTGTCATCCCTTAAAACGTTAAATACACAGCTGGTTGTAACTAGGAGTATATTCATGAGAAAGACGATTCCAATAGGCATGTCGGAATTAGTGATTTAAATGTTGAAAGTAGGGGAAAATAATATTATCCGTCAACCGGCGCTTAGAAGGACATCGCAATTCCGAGCCGGTCGCAATATGCTCCCAGCAACTCATATTGCACATACGATGCGCGAAAGGCGGACGTTGCGCATGGTGCATACTGAGTATGGCAAAAGTGATGCGCGAAAGGCGGACGTTGCGCATAGTGAATACTGAGTATGGCAAAAGTGATGCGCGAAAGGAGGATGTTGCGCATAGTGCATACTGAGTATGGCAAAAGTGATGCGCGAAAGGCGGACGTTGCGCATGGTGCATACTGAGTATGGCAAAAGTGATGCGCGAAAGGCGGACGTTGTGCATGGTGCATACTGAGTATGGCAAAAGTGATGCGCGAAAGGCGGATGGTGCATATGGTGCATACTGAGTATGGCAAAAGTGATGCGTGAAGGGGGCGCGTTGCGCACAGTGCATACTTTAGAGCTCGTAAAGCTTCTAAATGGAATGGCTTTCTGCCATAGAAGACCATATGCTATCATATATACGTAATTAGTGCTGGACGAAAGAGCATTTTGTTTGAGAGGAGAGCATAAACATAGCATGAACGTGGAATTGCTGAATTGGAGCAGGGACCTGAGGAATGAACTTATGAATCTCTGCAACAATGTGGACAGAAGTTATCTCTCTGACAGGCTGCCGTCGCCGTATACTGAGGCTGACGCTGACTGGTGGCTCGGCATGGTCGGTGAGCATGACGGCAAGGACGGACTGTTCAGGGCGATAGTCCTTGACGGTAAGGCAGTCGGGAGCATTTCTGTCGAGTGCAGGCCTGATGTGTATCACCGCGACTGTGAGATAGGCTACATGCTTCTGACTGAATACTGGTCTCAGGGCATCATGACTGAGGCTGTAAGGCTGATGTGTGATGAAGCATTTGAGAAGCTGGATGTTGCCAGGATCACGGGTATCGTATATACGGAAAACGAGGCCTCGTGGCGGGTGCTCGAGAAGAACGGATTCGTGCGCGAGGGCCTGCAGCGTAGGTCGGCATGCAAGAAGGGCAAAATGCATGACATCTTCCTGTACGGAAAGCTCAGAGAAGACAGGACTGCGATTTCTGTTGACCTGATGCGCAGAAGTGACGCATATACGATAGAGCATTATGTGCCGAGTAAAGAGCTGATGTACCGTGCCGCGTACGGGGTATACCTCGCTTACGACAGCCGGCGCGGAGAGGGCGACGTATCTAACGGCATGCACGAAAGGAACCTCATGCCTGACGGCTGGCAGGGCAAACGGATCGCGATACTTACCGGCGGCGGCAATAACGGCGGTGACGGATACGCGCTTGCCTGGATCCTGAAGGAAGCCGGCGTCGATTCTGTAGTGGTAAGGGTGTCCGACAAGCTCTCCGAGGACGGCAGGTACTACTGCGAAAAAGCTGAAGCGTGCGGGGTAGCGATGCGCGATTTTGCGAAACCGGAAGCCGGCGGGGCGGATATGCGCGATTCTGCGAGTGCGGTAACCCTCGGAGCATCGATCAGTGATTTTGCCGGCAATGCGGGTCTGTCCGGCTATGATGTCATAGTTGACTGCATCCTCGGCACCGGATTTAAAGGCGAGGTAAGAGGCAACGCGGCAGAGGCGATAAAGGCCATCAACAAGTCTGGCGCATATGTCATCAGTGTCGACATCAACAGCGGTATGAACGGTGATACCGGCGAGGCGGTGCTCGCAGTCAGGTCTGATCTGACCGTGTCGATCGGCTACTACAAGCAGGGTCTGTTCAGAGGAGACGCGGACAAGTACATCAAAGAACTGACCAATGTGGATATAGGCATCATTCTTCTGAACGAGTAATTGAGATTCCGCAAGGATGGAAGAATCGCAGAAGATGGAGATCAAAAGATATAAAGGAGGAGTGCTATGATTCGCAGAGCTGAAGAATGCAAAATAGAATACCGCGAGCACATGCGTGACGGCGACGGTACGGTCAAGCTGACAGGATTCATCAATGACCCGTCCGAGCTGTGCGGAAAGGGCCGTATGTTTTCCAGGATAACTCTGGAGCCGGGATGCAGCATCGGATTCCACATTCATGAGAATGATTCCGAGCTCTTCTATTTCCTGACCGGGACCGGTGAATACAGTGACAACGGTGAGATCTGCACTGTCAAGGCAGGCGATGTCACCATCTGCCCTGCAGGAACGGGACACTCGATCGCAAACAAGGGAGACGAGACACTGGAACTCATCGCTGTGATCGTCTATGCGTAGCTCCGGCGCAAAACTGCTATGAATGGTATTGACGATACCCTGAAAAATATATATGGCAATAATATTTCAGTCATGAGCAAAACGCCAGTGTCCGGCGGGGACATAAACAGGGCGTATGCGCTGCGTCTTTCGGATGGAAGCAGGCTGTTCATGAAAGCCAACCGTAAGGAGAATGCGGATTTCTTCAGAGCAGAGGCAGAAGGACTCGGGGCGCTGAAGTCTGCCGGGGCGATCAGTGTTCCTGGAGTTATCGCAAGAGGCGTGGATGATAATGAGTCGTTTCTGCTGCTTGAATATATAGAAGAAGGTCGCAGAAGTCCTGCTGCATCAGAAGAGCTGGGCAGGAGACTTGCACAGCTGCACATGGCAGATACAGCAGCTTACGTGCCGGGCGGCAGATATGGATTCCTGCACGACAACTACATCGGAGCGGGATTCCAGTGCAATGAACCGGCAGATTCGTGGACGGATTTCTTCATAGAAAGGAGACTTAGACCTCAGTTTGAGAGGGCATCATATTACTGGGACATTGGTGAGCGGAAAAGGATAGACAGATTCCTGGACCGTGTGGACAGATATCTTGCTGAGCCGGAAAGGCTGTCACTTCTTCACGGCGACCTGTAGGCAGGCAATTACATGATCGACAGCAGTGGTGAGCCGTGGCTCATCGATCCTGCGGCATACGTCGGGCATGCCGAGGCAGACCTCGCGATGACGGAGCTGTTCGGGGGCTTTGACCGCAGATTCTATGATTCGTACAGAGAGACTGCAGGGATCGATCCGGGCTATGCCGACAGGAAAGACCTGTACAACCTGTATCACCTGCTGAACCATCTCAATCTGTTCGGGGGCAGTTATCTGTATTCCGTCCTGTCGATAGTTAGAAGGTATATTTAAAACGGGGAAATCATGAAGGGATTAATGCTGAATGCACGGAATGGACATATAGAGCTGAACGGTTTTGACTGCGACTTTATATCCTTCGGAAGAGGAGAGGATCCGCTTATTATGCTTCCCGGCGTAGGAGACGGGTTCAAGACGGCAAAGGGTATAGCCGTGCCGTTTGCGATGATGTACCGGTGCTTTGCTGAGAACTTCAAGGTGTACGCGTTCAGCAGGAGAAATGATCTGCCGGAAGGTTTCACAACAGCGGACATGGCCGATGATCTGAATGACATAATGGAGGCCCTGTCCATCGGGCCGGCACATATATTCGGGGTCTCTCAGGGCGGCATGATCGCTCAGCAGATGTCGATCCGTCACCCGGATAAGGTGAAAAGCCTTGTTCTGGCAGTGACCGCGCCACGGCCTAATGACCTGATGCGGGAATCGCTGGGAGGCTGGCTTGAAATGGCGGACCGGGACGACTATGCGGGCATTATGCTGGATACGGCTGAAAGATCGTACACAGGAGCATATCTTGAAAGAGGAAGGATGCTCAACAGAATACTGGCTATGGCAAAGCCTGCAGACTATACGCGTTTCAGGATCCTGTGCAGGTCATGCCTTGAGCACGATGCATATGATGATCTCGGCAAGATCACATGTCCTGTATGGATAGTAGGTGCTGATCAGGACAGGGTGCTTGGCGGAAATGCATCAATCGAACTGAATGAGAAGATCCCGGGCAGCCGCCTGTACATGTATGAAGGCTACAGTCACGGGGTATACGAGCAGGCAAAGGATTTCAACAGGAGAGTCCTGAGATACCTGATGTGGGAGAAACTGAGATAAGGAGTAAATCTGAATGAAGCAGAAGAGTGTGCCCGATGGATGTTGATGTTACAGATAATTCAAGAAACAGAGAAAACGGCACTGAATGCATCCTGTGCATGGAGTGCGTGAAGAACTGCCCGAAGGGAGCCCTCTAGCCTGCCATAATACCGGAGGGGTCTATGCCACTATCAATCCGGGAATGGCGATACAGTACATAGGTAAGAAATAAAAAATGAAGCCTGTTCAAGGCTTCATTTTTTGTGGTGTCCCCGAATCGAGTGTAATAGAACTATCGTTCGGACTTTTGTCAAAATAGTGTTCTATATCGGCAGCCTCACTATTCGAGACTCTGCCTTTCCGGCCTGAATGGTTCAGAAATATGCTAAAGTGATCATCATATAGATAAATACGGTCTATGAGTGTGTTAACCAGTAGTTTCTGATACTCAAGATCGTCACGGCTCCCAATTTTTATTGATCTCATGAAGATGCGAACAAGGTCGGGTTCTATAATCCTCTGCTTTGCTTGTTCTTTCTGCAGCTGCTTTTTTAGCTCTTCGAGCTCATCCTCCCGTTGCTTCAGTCTGTTTACTATTCTTGCGGAATTCACACCTTCTTCGAGCTGATCCAGCAGGACTTCTATTTTACTCTCAATAGATTTGATCTTTTCGCGTAAACTGATCGCAGTGGGGCTTTCCTGATCCATATGATTTTGTTCTTCAACAGCCTTTATGATATTATCTATCATTTCCTCGGATATGAGATCGCGACAGGCGTCAAGAACAAGCGGCTCTATGACATCCTTTCTGACATTCTTCTTGGTACATTTCTTAGGAGAGTTCAGGCACTTATAGTATCTATAAGTCTTTCCTGTACCTGAGGTACCTGAGACGCCATCCATAGGATCTTTGCAATGTCCACAAAACAACTTACCGGAAAGAAGATAGTCCTCAATCGCCGGCCTATGTCCGTGCTTGCGTTTTCGTGTGATTTCCTGTACTTCTTCAAAGAGTTCATCGCTGATTATACGAGGGACACCGTCCGGGATGCGTACATCTTTGTAAATGTAAATTCCTTTGTACATTTCGTTATGAAGGACGGTGGATAACGAGCCTCGTTTAAACTGATTCCCAAGTTGTGTTTTGATGCCTCTGTCATTGAGATCATCCATTACAGATTTTATTGTTTCACCTGAAGCTACACGCTCATATATCTCAAGCACTATTGGCGCTCTTTGTTCATCCAGAATAAAGTGGTCATTTTCATCGACAGCATATCCCAATGGAACCGTGCTGCCGTTGTATTTACATTGCGCTGCTCTCTGGAGCATTCCACGAGTTACCTTTTCGGAAAGCTGAGCGCTGAACCACTGGCTG
>Ga0256404_1008115_pt1 | contig 16024 bp, 12 predicted proteins | sample RumenRJG_01DNA_FD_185990 | JGI IMG/M metagenome (GOLD analysis project Ga0256404, IMG submission 185990) | Bovine rumen microbial communities from Lethbridge, Alberta, Canada - RJG_01 | ecosystem: Host-associated > Mammals > Digestive system > Stomach > Rumen | place: Canada: Alberta | collected...
AACAGGATTATCAGTCATAATGACTACACTAACATACAATCCAAGATTGTATAACAAATTAAAAGGCAATTGCTCGTCGCACCAACCTCGGAGAGGTTGAGGTATTCTTGCATTTTTAAGATAAAAAATATTGGATAAGTATGTGAAATCACGTGGCGTGATGTTTTTAAAATTTTCCTTTAGATACTTGTTGAATTGCAGATTGATATAGTCAGTATAAAGAATTATTGGAGTGAAATAGATTCTTTCCTCTTCAAAATTCAAATTTGACATGATTATCACTAAACATTAAATTACCCAATAATATTTTGTTGCAAATGATATGATAAATACAGCCATAAATGCTATCATGAATACCATCGCATACCTATCAAACTTAACTGCATCAAATGGAATCTTTTTAAACCATATTACAATTGGGAAAAGACAGAACAATGGAATGAAATACCTTGTGCTTATACCCAAATTGAAATAGCCGACACTTGCCCATGTCAGAAGCTGGATAAAGCAAGTTCCAACATATATTACAATAACAGTAAACAATGAACCCAATTTTGTTTTTAATTCAAATTTGACATTTCTTGGATAAGCCCATAATACAAAAGCCAAATATATTAAAAGAATTGCGGTTATAAAATGATACCTGTCAGCATAATGATGGAACTGATGAGCACCAAAGAAACTGAATACACCAGTCATCATATTAGGTATTTCAATGAAAACAATATTATAAAAGAATTTTGAAATACTTGAAGGATGATGAATAACATGATTAAACTGCATTGTTGAATTAATCAAGTTATGGGATGATCTCCATGAATGCAATAACGTTGGAGCTGAATACCTGCTCCACAATATTCCAATTACAGCAACTATCGCAATTGAAAGCAAAAGTATCGGCAAATTATGCTTCTTGTCCTTTTCAAATTTTTTGGAAGGAACAAATAACAACAATATTACAAATGCAAGATAAGGCAGTTTACAAAGTCCCAATAACATACAGATGATACTGAATACAGCAATATTTTTTATTGTGAGAGAATTGTCCTGTGCTCTGCACATGTAAATAAAATAAGATATGCTTAATATACTCAAACCTATAATCATACAGTCTATACTTGAGGATGATGCCTGATACATTGAAATTGGGATACATGCTACTGCAAGCAATGGTAACTTTAAAGCAGGAGTCTTTTTAATAGCAAAAGAAACAATACCTGCATAAAATATCAAATTACACATTCTTGCAAGCCATAAGACCCAAATTATATTCAAATCAAGGAATTTTGCAAGAAATATTCCTATTGCTTGAGGTAAATAACCAAAGAAGGGGTTTTGCTCAAATGCAGATTCAATAATCAAATCCCCATTATTTATTTTATCCATATCATGACTTGTCTGAAAAACCGTTTTTCCAAGGCTATCTGAAAAAAATTTATACGACTTAAACGAATGAAAACCAGCACCCGCATTTTTTTCACTGCTGATTCTTTCTCCTTCAGTATGATTATACAGTCCTTCTACACCCATTTCCTCACCAGTCCAATGAGGAATGATTACACCCTGAGAAGTAATTTCTGCTCTCGCCAAATGCTCTATTTCATCACTTACATCACAAATAGGAAGAATAAGTGTAGCCATAATACCAAATATCAGAATAATGACAAATGCAACCTTGTAAAATTCCTCATCGCTATCATGCAGAAAATAAAAAACAATAGAAAAGACACCTAATATTGCAACAAGAGCAAATGTTAATAGGACAAAATGCTGATTTAAAACATCATATCTGTTCATTGTGGTGATGCCTAAAACTATAATCAAAACAAGATATATTAACCAATATTTCTTCGATTTGAAAAGCATATCCTTATAATCATTAAATGTAGATTTAATTTCAAAATTAGCCAGACTACCCATAAATTTCCCTCATCAATAAACCTTATAAATTTGTATATCTTTTTGTATATTTAAATATTCGTTAAATTTGTCTAATTTTCATTGAAAAAAACTTTTAATAATATTTTGTTGTAAATGCTAAAATTAATGTTGCCATAAATACTATAATTAAAATAATAGAATACTTGTCAAATTTAGACTTATCTAAATCAAAATAATTCCTACCGATTATAATAGGAATCAGTGCAATCAATGGAATGAAATATCTTGTATTTATGCCTAATCCAGTATATCCTACTCCTGCCCAGGTCAATAGCTGAACAAAACATGTACCGACATAAACAATAAGTAAAACAAGCAAACTTCCCAGTCTTATTTTTTTACCAAATTTATTATTCTCAGGATAGAATATCAAAATTGCAATTAGGAACAAAAGCAATACTACAAAAATGAAATAATAGGTATTTGCATAATGATTAGCGCTTCCGGCACTGAAGAAGTTGAATATTCCATAAACCATCCACGCCAAGTCCGTTGTGAATATCTGGCTAATGAATTTCCATGCAAACATAGGATGATGAATGAAATAAGAAACCTGTTCTGCTGAGTTAACATAATTGAGTTTAGATCTCCATGAATGCATTAATGCAGGAGTGGAGTATCTGCTCCATAAAACACCGCAAACCGCAACGATTGAAATTGATGCCAATGATGCTGGCAAGGCCTTTTTAAATGCGAAATTATCCCTTGGAACAAACAACAGTAAAAATATGAATGCCAGATAAGTCAATTTACAAAGACCCAGCAGCAGACAGATTACAGTAAAAATCACCATATCCTTTATTTCTATAGAATCCTTCTCCGCTTTAATCATATATATGAAATATGCTATGGCAAGTATGCCCAATCCAATAATCATCGAATCAATGCTGACTGATGCGGCCTGATAAATGGTAATGGGAATGCATGCTACAGCAAGCAACGGCATTTTCAAAACAGGAGTTTTTCGAATGGCCAGTGAAATCAAACATGCATAGCATACAAGATTGCCGATTCTTCCAAGCCATAATATCCATATTACATTCAAGTCCAAAAGCTTTGCTATAAGAATTCCTATGGCCTGTGGAAGATATCCGAAAAATGGATTCTGTTCAAAGGCAGATCCATCAATCAAAGGTCTGTAATCAATCTTGTCAGTATCACCCTCAACATCAAAAACTGTTTTTTCACGATTGTCATTGAAAAACATATGACTTTGAATCGTTTGAAAACCAACATTATTATTTTTCACATTGCTGTATTTTCCTTCATCTGAATGATTATACAACCTGTCTATGCCTACTTCATCGCCTGTCCAATGAGGAACCAAAACTCCCTGAGAGGTAATTTCCGCTCTTGTAAGATGTTCAACTTCATCACTTACATCACAAATCGGAACAATCAATGCTGCAGTAATTCCAAACAATAGTATTATGACAAAGGCAACCTTATACAAATCATTTTCATCGCTATGGGAAAAATAAAAAAGAATTGAAAAGATTCCCATTACAGCAACAATAATAAACATAATTATTTCAAAAGTAGGATCGGAAAAATTCCTTTTAGAAACTGTGGAAAGACCAAGTATAGCTATTAAAATCAGATATATTAACAAATATTTCTTAGATTTGAAAAAAATGTCCTTCAATTCGTGAAAATTATCATTATTCATTATAAAAACCTAAAATAAGAATTATTTATTTTTTTTGTTTAATCTGATTAATGTTAAATGGTTTTCAAGCTGCGCATTATTCTGCTTTTTAATAACATGCAAAACAACTCCGGTGAAGAATGTGACTGCAGCCACCATCACAACAGTTGAAACAACAATCAATGTAGGAATCTTTAAAACATAACCGTAATAGCGGTACCTCAAATAAATCGGGACAAAGTACACTGCTGCTATAAACAATAGAATTAATGATGCAGTTGTAAAGAAGAAAAATGGTCTCTTATCTCGAACCAATGTATAAATCATTCTAAGAACTTTATATCCATCTCTGTAGGTATTCAGTTTTGATTCGCTTCCCTCTACACGGTCACGATAATCAATTGGGATTTCCTCTATTGAAAAATTATTCATCAATGCAAAAACACTCATTTCAGTTTCAATTTCAAATTCTTTTGATACTATAGGAAATGATTTTACAAAGTCATAACTGAATGCTCTCATTCCGGTCATGATATCCTTCAGTTCACTTTTAAAGAATAAATTAATCAGCCATCTGACCATTTTATTACCAATATTATGGAATGGACGGTCATTCTCCTCAAAGTATGTTGAAGACAGTCTATCTCCAATAACCATATCAGCATTCTTTTCCAAAACAAGTCTTTCAAATTCGACTGCAGATTCAGCAGGATAAGTGTCATCACCGTCAACCATGATATAACAGTCTGCATCAATGTCTCTAAACATTGATCGAACAACATTACCTTTTCCTTGCTTAAATTCATATCTAACGATAGCTCCGTTTTCTTCAGCTATTTTATCAGTGCCATCTGTTGAATTGTTGTCATAAACATAAATATCGGCATGCGGCATTACTTTTTTAAAATCACAAACAACCTTTTTGATAGTTTTAGATTCATTATAACAAGGAATTAATATTGCAGTTTTCATAATTTACACTATAAAGTTTTATTAACACTATATTTTATTTTTTAAATATATAAAATTAATGTAGATATATTTAAATCATTAGAAATTTAGGCTCACTAAAAAAGTGAAAATGTCATATAATTTAAATAATATTTTGTCGCAAATGAAATAATCATCACTGCCAAAAATACTGTAATCAGTATAATCGAATATTTATCAAAAACCTCTTTTTCAATAGGATTATACTTTATCCATATTGCAATCGGAATTAAACCAAGCAATGGAATGAAATACCTTAAGCTTAATCCTAAATTAAATTGACCAATGAATGCCCATGTCAGCAACTGAATGAAACATGTAGCTATATAAATGATAATTATCAAAGCGAATGTGCCTACTCTTGTTTTTAATTCAAATTTGACCTTTTTCGGATAAGCAAGTAATATTGTTGCTAAAAATGCAAGTAAAGGAAAAAGTACAAGATAATATTTGTCGGTATAGTGATCCATAACTTGACGTGCCCCGAAGAAACTGAATACTCCATTAGCCAAATGCCTTAAATCACGTGTGAATATAATTTTAAAGAAATTTATACCATGCTTAGGATTATCCATCAAATATTGAATCTGCAGAGTTGAGTTGACTAGATTACGTGACCCCCTCCATGAATGCAGTAGGGTAGGTGATGAATATCTGCTCCATAACATACCTATAACAGCAGTTACTGCTATTGAAATAAATATCATAGGAATGACAGTTTTTTTATCATTTTGATAATTTTTAAAAGGAACAAGCAACAAAAGAAAGATAAATGCCAAATATGTCAGCTTACAAAGTCCCAAAATAATACAGATTACAGTGAAAATAATAATGTCCTTTGATGTGAGAGAATTTTCCTCTGCTTGCGTCATGTAAATAAAATAAGCAATGGAATAAATTCCCAAAGCAATTATCATACAGTCTATACTTACTGAAGATGCCTGATATATTGAAATTGGAATACATGCAACAGCAAGCAAAGGCATCTTTAAAACAGGAGTCTTTTTAATTGCAAGAGAAATAACTCCCGCATAAAAAACTAAATTAAACATTCTTGGAAGCCACAGCATCCAAATTACATTTAAATCAAAAATTTTTGCAAGAAAAATTCCAATAGCCTGAGGCAAATAACCAAAAAATGGATTCTGTTCAAAGGCAGACTCAACCAGATAAGGAGTATTATTTATTTTATCCGTGTCATGCCCTGTTTCAATCACAGTCCCTCCAAGGTTCTCCTGGAAAAACTTCATGGATTGAATTGTATAAAATCCTGCACCATAATTACGTGCAGTGCTATACACTTGTCCTTCTGTATGATTGAATAATCCTTCAACACCCAATTCCTCACCTGTCCAATGAGGAATTAAGATACCTCTTGAAGTAATTTCAGCACGTGTGAGATGCTCTGATTCATCGCTGACATCACAAATAGGAACTATCAGAGAACATACTAATCCAAAAGACAGTATTATAACAAATGCTACTTTATATAACTCTTCATCACTACTATGGAGAAAATAAAAGACTATGCAGAAAATACCTAAAAGTGCAACGACTAAAAAAGTCAATATCAAAAATTTGGGAGTGAAAATAATTCTACCATAAATAGTTGACAGTCCCATTACAAAAATCAAAACCAAATAGATTAACAGGTATTTCTTTGACTGAAAAAGCATATCCTTATAATCATTTAAAGTACCTTTTAAATCAAAATCATCAAAATAGTTCATTTTTCTCCCCAAAAAATATATCATATAATATTTTATTTTAGGGTATATTTATTCTTATGTGAAAAATTAAAAAATAATAAAATTTAATATTTATTTCAAAAAATTTTTCCATAATTCAGTTTGAAGAACACTCTTTTTGCTGATTTCCTCTAGCTTTAAAAATAGTTTCCAAGGCATTGATAATGTCAAATATTCATCAGGAATGAAATGTCTGGTTTTTGACCTGCCTGCCAAATCTATAGGTCCCAAAATTGGTACAGGATCATCACTTTCATCCTGCTTGAAAACAAAATTTCCTATTGACTGGCAAGCTGAAGCCTGAGGTGTTAAAAGACATGCATTGTCTGTTCTAAAGGAAGTGTTTAATTGAATCAAAACTGTTAGTTCCAAAGGATTTAAAGTAAATATCACTGATTTAGGATCTTCCCCATCTTTTAAGTTTTCAATACCTTTAAAAATCACATACTGACCCTCATCATAAATCGGCCTATTTTTAATGTTGGTTATTGCTGTTTCAAAGTCAGAGTATATCCTTTCCCCTTCCAGAAACATTTCGCTTACATGAGACATCTTTTCCAAACGGGCTTCATAGGATTTCTTATTAGGAGCGGATTCAAGCCCGCATGAAAGAAATGTAGCCTGAAAATCCATATCTTCTGGTGTTGAAAATCCATCACCCCATCCAAATCCAGTAGCGATTCCACCACAGGAAATATTTTCCCTTCCAAAGCATGTCGTTACTCTTTTAGCTATTGTTTGAGCAACAAAACTCATTACACACCCGCCTTTTCCAGGTTTAGGTCCTTTTGCATCTTCCGGCCTTTCATCAGATTTCAAAAGAACAATAGGTGGGAACCTTAAATTCAATTCATTAGAAATATAACTTTCCATTTTAATAACCCCAATTATAATTTTGTTTAATCATGATAAAAAAAGATTACTAATTATTATAAAATTTTAAATGTAAAATTATTGCATTTTTTCTTGAATCAGCAATCTTCATGAATAGTTTTATCATGAAAATAGTCAGAAAATATTTTTGACACATATATCCTTGCAGATAATAGAATGTATAATCTATCACGAACACCTTCAAAATCACTCATCGTATCATCCCCATTAATATTTAATATTTTTAGAAAAATTATTATTGGATAGATAACATACTTTAAAAATAATGATTTTTCAACAAATAATACATATATGAAAAACACCATCCATTATTTTACGTTTTTTAAAGAAGATAATGAAATAAAAAATAAGAATTTTAATTAAATTAAATGCATGAAAGTAATATACATGAAAAACTAAAAAGTATTACATGGAAATTTCAAAAGAACAGATTGAAAAAATTCATAAAGTGCTGAATAGGGTTTCACCTGTTGACTATGACTGCGGAAAACTCTGCGGTGAAATCTGCTGCCTATATGATGACGAAGACTATTCTAACGATGATTTGCTAATATATCTGCTTCCAGGTGAAGAACTGCTCTATGAAAACAGCGAATCATTTGAACTAAAACATTTCAGCATTAAAGAAATTGACTATCCATATTCCTGGAAAGACGGAGTATATACTGTAAAATGTCTTAATCCGCCTAACTGCCAGCGCGAAATAAGACCGATTCAGTGCAGAACATTTCCATTGATACCGCATATAGACACTGACAATCACTTTTATCTTATCTTTGACGATAGCGAGTATCCATATGAATGTCCACTAATCAAGGACAATATTCCTTTAAATGAAGAATTCATTAATCAAACATACAAAGTATGGAGATTTTTGCTTAAAAATAAATTAATATATGATTTGGTGGATATGGATTCAAGAAAAAGAGAAAACAAAAAAATAAAATATAAAAAAATTAAATGAGGAAAATATTATCCTCATTATCTGATATTAATTTTATTAGCTATTCTGGCAGTACCGTATTCAGATGTAATGATATATTCACCAGGCATTAGATTAATGTTTAACCTAGCGTATCCGTCATCATCAGTTACTTTTTGATAGAATACACCATTAATATTAAATGTAATGTTTTGGTTTGGATATGCATTACCCTGACCATCAAGTACTTTTACTTCAAACTTAGTTCCATCCCTATATGACATTGTAACATCACGTGCAGAAAGAACAGGCAATATCTTGATATTATTTGAATATCTCAAACCGTTATATTCAGCAGTAATAATATAATCTCCAGGAATTAAGTTCAAGTTCATCTTTGCATAACCTGATTCATTGGTAACCCTATTATAGAATACACCATTAATGTTAAATGAAACTGTTACACCGGATTTAGGTTTACCGTCATCACCGAGGATCTTCACAATATATTGGGTGTCATTTCTGTAGTATTTAACTACATCCTTACCTTCAAATATTGTTAGAACGGTAACTATATTAGAATACATTTCTCCATTAACAGGGTTGGTTGCGGTAATGACATATCTTCCAGGAATAAGGTTGATGTTCATTTTAGCATAACCGTTGGCATCAGTGGTCCTTTCATAGAATACACCATTGATGTTATATTTGATTTTGGTATTTGTTAAGGCTTTGCCGTCTTTTCCAACAAATTTAGCATAATATTGAGTTCCATTCTTATAATGTTTGGTAATGTCATTACCTGAAATGGTTGGCTTGACGATAATTGTATTTTCAACGAATGCAAATTCATTGCTTGCATCTCCAGGGAAACATGCCATTACATCATGAGTTCCTGAATTCAAGTTAATAGCAATGGATGCCTCACCATTTTCATTGGTTGTTCTTGTGTAAATAATTCCGGAAATTAATATATAAATTTCTTTATTGGCTAATGCTTTACCAGCAGAGTCCATTAATTTAACACCATATCGGGTACCATCCTTGAAATACATTTCAATATCTCTTGTCTGTAATTGTGTAGTTGACTCATTATTGAATGCACATATTATACCATTGGTTGTGCTGGAATCATAATATTTATTCTCTCCGGCATATGATGATTCAACCTTATGATATCCGTTGGCTAAACCTGAAAGTGTCAAGGAAACTATTCCTTTAGCATCAGTTGTTTTTGTATATTTTTTACCGTCCGCAGTAATAGTAACTGTTTTTCCGGACAATACATTGCCGTTTACATCACTTAAAGTAACTTGATAATTTGCACTTTGGGAAGGGTCTTTTAAAACAACATTATTTCCTTTCAATTGGGTTTTAACCTTACCTTCAACAACATTGACAATTTTTGATCCTCCGAAATTAGAACTGGATACTGTGACAGTAACAGGACCCGCAGGACCAGTATACTGACTGGTTCCAACATTATTTTTAATAATAACATTTGAAGGATTGAAGTTTGGACTTGCAGAAACACCATACATAGGCATTTCACCACCTAAATTAGTGAAACTGTTAGTTTTGAATCTAACAACTTCAGTATTAGTATTCTGTTTAATTTCAGACGGAATAGTGAAGTCAATCACAACCCAATTCCTAATCCTTGATACATCATAATTATGGATATTATTCTGTGAAACCTTATTTTGAGAATTCCAGTAATTATACTCTAAACTATTTATAGAACTTTGATATGATTCAATATCAGAACCTGTTTTTGAAGCATAATTATTTTTGAAAATATTGTAGTTACCTGCAAATGCAGTATTTTCTAAAAATATTGCTCCACCATATTGAGCAGAATTACTCTCATACAAAGCACCTTGAGTATTTAAAACTGAATTCTGCATATAAATAGCTCCACCACTGCTGGAAGCCTTATTGTTTGAAAAATAGTTATGATTTCCTAAAATCAACTCTTTTACATTATTAGCCCTAATAGCTCCACCAGTACTTGAAGCGGTATTTGAATCAAATACATTTTCACCTAAAATATCAACACGGGTTGAATCTTTCAAAAGCAATGCACCACCTAAAGGTGCACTATTTGATTTGAAATTATTAAATCCTTTAATAGTCATAGATGCTGAATCTAAATATATTGCTCCCCCAGCATTTGATGCAGTGTTGGAATTAAATGCATTTTTAGAATTAATATCTGATGTACCATGGAATATATATAATGCTCCAGCAATATTATTAGCGGAATTTGATTCAAACGTATTCTCACCATATAAATTAAATCTTTTTACCAAATGATTGGAAATTGCACCACCCATACCAGTAACTTTATTGTTTATAAATTCATTTTTTCCAGAAATTGTAGTGATTGAATCAAAACTACTATCAATTGCTCCACCCCTAACAGCAGAGTTTGATTTGAATGTATTAACTCCGGATAAAGTAAAAGTACCATTTTCATTATTAATTGCACCACCTTTACCTTCACCACCTGTTAATTTATTATTAATGAAAGAATTTACACCATCCATAGAAAGTGTAGCTTGATGGTTAAAAATAGCTCCACCATCAAATGTTGCTTGGTTATTATTAAAAATAGTCTCTCCTGTGATGGTCATTTTAGATCCTCCAAATACATTTAAAATAGCCCCACCTTTACCTTCATTATGAATTAAAGCTTGATTACTATTAAAAGTATTTTTTCCAGACATAGTTAATTCAGAGTAATAATTATAGATTGCTCCTGCATCAATAGTTGCCTGATTATTGGAAAATACATTTGTACCCAAAATAGTAGTTTTTCCAACATCACAAGAAATTGCACCACCCTGTGTAGCACGATTATTTTCAAAAGTACAGTCCATAATAGTTAATTTACCATGATAATTTAAAATTGCTCCTCCAGGACCATCTAAATTTCCATTTTTCAACTTTAAATTTTTTAATGTCAATTCTCCCCCATAAATACTAAAAATTCGCCCCAAATTATTTGCATTAATTGTATGACCATTTCCATCAATTGTCACATTTTTTTCAATTGATAAGTCACTATTACTTGGAGATCGTGTAATATCCCCATTTAATATAATATAATTATCACTCTTCACATAATGAGATAATTGTGAAAAATCACCAGAACCAACATCAATAATATTCACATTATCTTTTAACACAGCATTATTTTGTGTTTCATTAACATCCATTGCACTAACAAATGACATGGATAAAATAATAGAAAAAATAATGCATACTAAAAAAAATATTTTTTTCATGTTATCTCTCCCAACTATATTTAAATAGTATAATTAATAATATGATTATTATATTATATAAAAATAATACTTAACATGTGTTAATTAATTTTTTTATTTTAGGGAAAAAAAACATATAGCAAATTATAATTTAATTAATTGAATATTATTCAATTAACTTATTTTTTTAACCTATTCTTTCCCAATACTAAAAATATAATCTCTAATAGTGAAATTTTTATTTGAATTTTTTTTATATATGCTTATAGCACCGCAAATTGATATAACCTCAAATAATGCAAAAATTCCCTGACATGCAACAGTATAGAATTTCATAGGTCCACTATTTATATCAATCCAACTACAGAACCAACCAATTGCAAAAATTTCCAATAAAAATGTTGCAAGCAATAAAAATTCAAATCCAATAATAGCATTTATTTTCCTATTTTTAAAATTATTTTTAAATTGAATAAATACTGAATAAATAAATGATATGCAGGACAATACTACAACCAAATAAGAGATAATCTGATAAAATTTAATATCTAATTTCATTAACTTTAATGATAAATTTTCAGCAAATGTTGGTTTATTTAAATCTTCAGCTGTAACTAACTTTTCGTTTAATACTTTTTCAGTATGTTTAGTATTATTATTTGTAATAACCTGAGAAGAATCTGAAATAGGTACACTTTCAATAGTTATATCTTTATAAAATATACAACTTTTAATTCCTGAACTTATATATGGTTTTAGATTTAATATTTCATTTATGGATTTTCCATTAGCATTTGAAGTAATAAATATTTTATCAGATTTATTAAGACTACCATTATCAAAAGCAGTATTTAATTCAGAATTAACCTTTTTAAAGAAATCATCAGCTTGTTTTTCATTATTGAATAGACCCGCTTCATTTAAAGAATCCCTTAAACTCCATGATACATGGTCACCAGGTATCGGATTTTGAACCATATTACCATTCGCCCAAGTACTATGGAGCCATTTTTCCAATAAATCCGGCCGTGATTGTAGGGTAGGTGAAGCATTCCAGGCTTTTTCAATTGTAGAAAAAGGAACCCAAATCTTATTAGTTTTATTATTATCATCAATTTTAAGCAAAATCTGCCAAAATTCACCAAGTTCACCATCAGTTCGGGTATTAATTTCATCTATTCCAAAATAGTGCATATTAACTTCCTTGTATGCTAATGTAGAAACTCCAAAAATCAGTATAGGAATAATTAATATTAATAAATATTTAAAATTAATCTTTGATCTAAATTTATAACAATGAAAGACAATTAATGCGAAAATACTTACTAACAGTATAGGAAGTGTTAAAATACCATCTTCCTTAATATAAAAATTAAATGTAAAAATTAAACCTAATAAAATAGACAAAATTAAAAGTCTTTTATTATCAGTATCATTTAAAGAATTCAAAATAAATATAAACAACATAGATAACATTATTATAATCATTGGAGCCATAATAGCATTTCTATATACTCTTGTTCCAGAAGAACTATCAAAAGCAATAGGTAAAAATACAATGAAAATAAATGATAAAACCAATAATAATTTATTTTTATTTAAAAATTTATAAATAGCATAAACAATCAATAAACCACAAACAATCCATAGGATAGATAAATAAAAAGTATATGGTATATTTGATATATTTACAACATATAAAAATAACGAATAAGAAATATCCTTAGTTAATGAAAGAATATTCCAATTCATAAAATGATTAAATAAATTAGAATAATCAATCAACAATAAATCATCTTGAATTGAATTAATAAAAAACCATAGTCCTAAATTATTTCCAATAAAAATTCTTAATAGAGAAACTAAAGAAATTATTATTATAAAAATATAATTAGAATTTAAATTAATTTTCTTATTCATTGTATCATTTTATTTCATTAATTAAATCTGAACTCTTATAATATTAAATTTATTATTAATAATATATAAACATAAGAACTATAATCAATCAATCCCTGTCAAGATATATGTTTATTAATAAATAATTAATGGAAAATTCTATCAATGACTCTACCTAAAACATGACCAACAATGAATGTTGGAATTGCAAATACTATTCCAAAGATTAAACCAACAAATAATGCAACAACAATATTTTGAGTAAACAAAGATATTGCAAAGGAAAAAATGAAAAATGCACTGAACACTACAATAGTTGCGCATTTTGTCTTAGCAAGCCTTAACTCACCAGTACGTTCATCATGCTTATACATTAATTTAGCTTTAATAGAATTTTCAGAAGGTATAGGATAAGACTGTCTCTTTTTAACAACCTTAAACTTATCATTTAAAACATCATCATGTTTTTTGGAATCTTTTTTACCTTCCATTTCAAGATTTACACCACATTCCTTGCAGAATGTAGCGCCATACTCGTTTTCAAATCCGCAATTATAGCATTTCATAATTATTCAATCAAGTCCTTGTTTCCGGTTTCAAGCTTGTCTACAACTTTCTGACCTTCATCAGCCATGTTACTGAACATCATTATTGTCTCTTTCATTTTAGGAAGGGACTGTTGTTTGTAATTGCTTACTTCCTCAATAGCTTGAAGAGCTTCTGCAAATGAATTTTGAAGAATTTGAGGATCTATCATTGCTTCAGCACTGGACTTTTGAATTTCAGCACCCTGTTCGCGAAGCATGTGAGATGTGGATTCTATGATATTTCCAGTTGTCTCATTCAGGATGTTGATTTTATCCATTACAATCTTTTGATCGTACAATGCGCTTGCAACCATTACTCCAGTTCTTAATGCAGTTACAGTTACATTTTTTGCACGGTGCACTCCGCGAATCAGTTCCTTATTGTTTCTTCTAATTACATTTAAAGAAACTATACCCTGCTGGTTGATTACAATCATCTGCTGCATGTCCATGATTCTTTGCCTTAACGGGAAGAGAACTTCTTCTTTTACAAATGATATCTTTTCCGGGTCAACGCCGTCAATTTCTGCCTTTTGTATTTGCATTTCAATTGATTCATCCATCTGTTTTCCAAGTTCAATATCTGCCATGAGTTTTTTTGTAACTTCCCTTAAATAATTCTCTTCTGCAACAAGGGTTGTATTGTCATTTTGAAGTACTTTACTGCTGTTGTCAAGTGAAGCAATAATCTGGGAAATAGCTGTTTCAGCTTTTTGATATCTTGAGAAGTATTTTCTGACCGGATTGAAGAGATCTCCAAAAACACCTTTTTTAGTGAAATCCACTTTGCTTGGATCCAAATCCTTCATTTGAAGATTAAGTTCTGATAATTTATCACCAATATTTTCAGATTCAGTTCCTCCTTTTTCCAAATCAATGAAACGGGTACTTAAGAGTTTATTTCTTTGTGAAGATCTTGCCATATCATTTAAACCAAAATCCTCTAAAGGCTTCATGATATTTTCCCTTTCAGTAGGATTGTTTAAATCAGCATCAAATATAGCAACAGCATTATTTTCAGCCTGGCTTTTAAGATTTGAATTTTCCAGTTTTACCTGTTCTTTCTTAAGAGTATCATTTACTTCATTTTCTATTTCATCAATGTTAAGTGAAAATTCAGCCATTTTTATACCTCATATAAACTAGTATAATATTATATATGGTGTGGTTAGTTTTTAAATATATGTATCAAAAATGTTATTAATCATATTTTTTAACGGAATCTATAAGATTTTTCATATCATCAAACAGATTCTCTACATCCGCATTGCTTTTTTTATCGGAACTTAAATTAATGATAAGCTCATTTGTCAAATCATCAATCTGAGAGATTATGGCTTTCATGTTACTAATCTTGCTTTCAAGCTCAGTATTGATTCTTGGAGTTTCCCTTGATGTTAATTGAATAATATTTAATGCAGAGTCAAATTGACTGTTGAAAACCTTACTGCAATTTTTTACTGAATCCATAAACTTGTCGTATGTAATTTGGGGTGGTGTGAAGGACTTTTCAATGAGATTGACAACAACCTTTTCTTTTGCATCATATTCAGTTTTTAAAGTTTTTATCTCCTCTTCATATCTTTTAAGCGAACTTGGAACTATAATTACTTCAGGCTCTTCAACTTCCTTTGGAGGAACAGTCTTATTGGAATTCTGTTTAATCAAATAGCGCAATCTCGTTTCAAGGCCTTCTTCACTTACAATATTTAATTTTATTTCTTCCTTAAGCTGATTTTTAATATGTTCGCCTACTGAAATTTCTATATTATTGGCCTTTAAAATAGCCTTATATTCATCACTCAATATAATTCCACCGGTTAAATCTTCCAGCTTCTGTTCAGCAGGAGTTTTTGAAAACATGCCCATTTTACATACACCATTAAAGTTTATGTTTTTACTATGATTTAAAATTAATTAATGAATGAAATCTGCTCATCAGTGATTAATTTATAGTCAATCAAATCACTGGAATCCAAATCCTCACTCATCAGTTTTACGGCTGTAATCTGGCTGTTGTTATATGTTCTGTAATAGAGAACAGAATCAGCAGTATTGTAGCATGAAGTGTAGATTGTATACTCATATAAATCAGGATCTGCGATGAATGTGCAGCCGTTTTGCTG
>Ga0256404_1008116_pt1 | contig 16024 bp, 13 predicted proteins | sample RumenRJG_01DNA_FD_185990 | JGI IMG/M metagenome (GOLD analysis project Ga0256404, IMG submission 185990) | Bovine rumen microbial communities from Lethbridge, Alberta, Canada - RJG_01 | ecosystem: Host-associated > Mammals > Digestive system > Stomach > Rumen | place: Canada: Alberta | collected...
TTTAACAACTATAACGAAATATATTTACGAGGTAATAAGATGAATATCAAAATTAACCAAGAAGTTATAGAAGCACTTAAGGCACATAAACCTGTTGTCGCACTCGAATCAACAATTATTTCTCATGGAATGCCATATCCACAGAATGTTGAAACCGCATATCAGGTTGAGGAAATAGTTAGGGCTCATGGTGGAGTTCCTGCAACCATAGGAATAATAGATGGGGTAGGCATAGTAGGAATGAATCATGAAGAAATTGAAGCCTTTGGTAAGAAAGGTCCCGAAATTCCAAAAGTTTCAAGACGAGACCTTGCCACAATAATGGCAAAAGGTTCATGGGGAGCTACAACTGTTGCAACCACGATGATACTTGCAGATCTTGCGGGAGTTGAATTCTTTGTTACTGGTGGAATAGGAGGAGTACATCGAGGCGCAGAGACTACCTTTGATATATCCGCAGACCTTGAAGAGCTTGGAAGAACCAATGTCACAGTTATCTGTGCCGGAGCAAAGGCAATTCTAGACCTACCAAAGACTATGGAAGTATTGGAAACAAAGGGCGTTCCGGTATTGGGCTATTGTACGGATGAGCTTCCTGCGTTTTATACCAGAACATCCGGACTTAAAGTTGACGCCAAGGTTGACTCGCCCGAAGAAGCTGCATCTATTATTAAAATGAAAAGAGAACTCGGTCTTAACGGAGGCGTTCTTATTGCAAATCCAATTCCTGAAGAAGATTCAATGGACCCTGAAGCAATCAATGAGGTTATAGATCGAGCTCTTAAAGAAATGGATTCATTGGGAATCAAAGGTAAAGAGTGCACACCATATCTTCTTGCAAAAATTGCGGAGATTACCGATGGTAAATCCCTTGCGGCCAACATAAAGCTGGTTTCAAACAATGCTGCAATCGGAACAGAGATTGCAAAAGCATATTATAATAAATAATTCAAACTTTTTACTATTGTTATAACTAATCGAACCTAAGGTCTATAATCATATACATGAAGAAGAACATTTGGATTTTTGGCGGAGCCAATGTAGATATTTGCGGAATAGCCCATAAACCTTTAATACACAAGGATTCCAACAAAGGAACCATTGCTTTTAGCTATGGTGGGGTGGGTCGAAACATAGCACAAGCTGCAGCATTATGCTCAAATAACAATGATGACATAAATGTTAATTTAATCACTTGTATCTCAGATGATGACTTTGGTCATATGATAAAAGATGATTGCCTAAGTCTTGGTATTGACATAAGCAAAAGCGTTATGGTCAATAATAAGCCAACGTCCATTTATCTTGCTGTTCTCGACGATAATAGGGATATGAGCCTTGGAATGAGTGATATGAGAATACTCGATGAATTGGATGAAAAGGTAATTCATAATGTAATGCCTTTAATCCAAGAACAAGACATAATTGTTGTTGACTCAAACTTTAATTTAGATTTACTAAACATCATTATCAAAAGCGCTCCTTGCAGAATTGCTTGCGATCCCGTTAGCGTTAACAAGATGGATGTTCTGAAAGATGTTATTTCAAGTATTTCTATTTTTAAACCAAATCAAATTGAAGCAGAATATCTTACGGGAATTAAGATTACCGATGAAGACTCTGCAAGAGCTTCATTGAAGTGGTTCCTGGAAATAGGTATTGATGAAGTAATAATCACCCTTGGCGAAGCAGGCGTACTCATTGGCGTTAACAGGGGTAAGTCTGTATGTCATAATCATGGTCCTGAAGAAGGGGAATATGGTATGCTTTGGCTTAAACACAGAGCTACCCAAATGAAAAACGCCACAGGAGGAGGGGACTCGCTCCTGGGCGCTTATCTTGTCGAAAGACTTAAGGATCAATCACCTTGCGAAGCAGCCGAATTTGCCATTGGCTGCGCCATTCTAAACATTGAGACTGATGCTCACGAAAGACATAATCTAACGGATGACGTTATAAGAGCCAGTCTTTCTTCTATGAATATTTCCAAGAATGAATTAACGTGAACCCTTGTCGTAAGGTATGCCTTCTGCTTTTGGTGCCTTGGAATTGTTGGATGTGAAGGCTAGTATGATCAAGGATATGATATATGGCATCATGTTATATACCGTCGATGGTATATTCATTGCTGCCAGGAAGTCAAAGCCTGTATAAACATTAGACAGAGCTCTGAAGAATCCGAAGAGGACAGCTGCAAGGGCTATTCTCTGTGGCTTCCATTGTCCAAAGATCATTACAGCCAATGACAAGAAACCAAAACCTGCAACACCCATGTCAAACTTCCATTCCGATACACCTGCAGTAATATAGACTATACCACCGAGTCCACCGAGGAATCCGGAGATTAGAACTCCTGCCCAACGCATCTTATAAACGTTTATACCTACAGAGTCTGCAGCTTGGGGGTTTTCGCCGCAAGCCATAAGTCTAAGTCCAAACTTTGTTTTATAAAGAATGATATAGGCTGCAACCAGGCAAATTATAGCCATCAGCATAAACCAATTGAATTCGAACCCACCTATATACTTAAGGAATGCTTTCTTTGGCTGAATGTATTGAATCGTTGTGGAAACATTGTCCGGATTCTCTGCTGCATTCATAGCTCTTACAAATACAGTGGCACCTGCTGTAGCCAGGAGGTTCATTGCTGTACCTATGAGTGTCTGATCCGCCTTAAAATTAATACTGGCTACTGCAAGAAGGGTGGAGTAGAGTACACCAACGATTATTGAAACGGCAGAAGATCCCGCAGGAAGCATTTTCATGGTTACCGCACCACCGAGAGCACCCATAACCATTATTCCTTCAAGACCCAGGTTGATTACTCCGGAATGCTCAGAGAAGCAGCCCCCAAGTGCAACCAAGCATAGTACGGAAGCAAATAGGATTGTGTATTGTATTAACAGTACCATTATTCATCACCTCCGTCTTTCTTGTTATCATGTTCTTCAATTACATCACCTGTAACTTTGGATACTTCCTGTCTCTTTCTATTCAGATAGTTATTGAAAGTGAATTTAAAGAATAGAACAAAGCCGCACAGGTATATGATTAGGGATGATATTAAATCCGATATCTGTGATGGATATACAGACTTATCTATCAAAGCTCCGCCATCTGTGATGGATTGAATAAAGAAGGATGCGAAGATTGTTCCGATTGGATGAAGCCCACCCAAGAATGTAGCCGCAATTCCGTTAAATCCCATTCCCGGTACAGATGTCTGAGTAGTGGACCACTCCTGATATCCCGTAAGGAATAGGAAAGAGGCTCCGATACCTGCAAGAGCGCCACCCATTGCAAGGGTTATAATTATATTTTTCTTTTCTTTCATTCCTGCATACTTGGCGGCGTCTTTGTTGAAACCTGTAGCTCTAAGCTCGTAACCGAATTTGGTTTTGTTGAGAATTACCCAGATTATAATGGCAAATATTATGGATAGGGTAATGGCTATTGTAACGGTATTATTGTTGGTAAACACTTTACCTAGAAGTCCTGATGGCATAAGTGCACTTGGATTGCCTGCGGAAAGTCTAATTGTATAAGGGCTGGCAACGTCCTTAACCATAGGATTCTTGAGTATAGTATTGGCTAAATAGAGCATAATCCAGTTAAGCATTATGCCGGATATAACTTCATTTACATTTCTATATGCCTTTAGGAAGCCTGAAATAGCTCCTACAATAGCTCCTGCAACTGCAGAGAGGATGAGGCATACATACCAGGGCATATGCCATGCCAATGCAGCAAAGAGTCCTATGCATGCTCCTGCTTCATATTGTCCTGCCGCACCGATGTTGAATAGTCCGACTTTATAACAGAAGCAAATGGAAAGAGCACACATGAGAAGTGGTGCTGTCTTGGCCAAGGTGTTTCCGAGAGCCTTCATCTTGGCGGGACCGCTGGATCTGGTTAAAAAGTTTAATAAGATTGTTTTAATGGCTTCTCCGGCACCGCTGGGATTGATTATCAAAAGTACAATGTATCCTATGAGTAATCCCAAAACAATGCAGAGTAGGGATGCCATTATTGCCTGGAAAGTAGGGGTTTTAAGAATGCTTTTGTTTTCCTTCATGTCTACGCCTCCTTTCCTTCGACTGTTTCGGATTCTATGTTTGACTCATTGGAATGCCTGGAAGTATCAACAACTTCCGATTCTTCGATTTCACTGGTGTTTCCATCCACAGTTATATTTCTCTTGGCGCCTGCCATGTAGAGACCCAATTCTTCAACAGTTGTTTTCTTTGGATCCAATTCTCCCACAAGTTCGCCTTCATACATTACAAGAATTCTGTCGGGAACATTCATAACTTCTTCCAGTTCCAGGGATACAAGAAGTACGGCGCGACCTGCATCACGTTCGGCGATGAGATTGCGGTGAACGCCTTCAATTGCACCTACATCAAGACCTCTTGTGGGCTGAACGGCAACCAGAAGCTTATGAGATTTATCAAGTTCTCTGGCAACAATTGCTTTCTGCTGGTTACCACCTGACATGGCTCTTGCGATTGTAATAGGGCCTTGACCGGATCTTACATCGTATTCGGCTTCAAGCTTCTCGGAATAATCTCTTATATTCTTTTTCTTAAGGAAACCGGCAGAAGAGGTGAACTCATCCTGATAATATCTTTGGAGTACCATATTGTATTCAAGAGGGTAGTCCAAAACCAAACCATGTTTATGTCTATCTTCAGGAATATGGCTCATATTCTTACTGCGTTCTCTTATGGAACTATGTGATATATCTTCTCCGCATAGAGTGATTTTGCCACTTACAAGTGGTTCCAATCCCGTTAAGCCATATACAAATTCCGTTTGACCGTTTCCGTCAATTCCTGCTATGCAGACAATTTCGCCTTCTCGAACCTTGAGACTGACGTCTTTAACTGCATTGTTGGAGTGAAGTTTGGATGCCACAGTCATATTTTCTATAGAAAGAACCACATCCTTGGGTTTGGATTCTTCTTTATCTACAACCATCTGAACATCACGACCTACCATCATTCTGCTAAGCTCTTCTTTGGTGGTGTCTGCAACATTTACTGTTCCAACGTATTTTCCTCGTCTTAGAACGGTAACTCTATCGGCAACCTCCATAATTTCGTTTAGCTTATGGGATATGAAGAGAATAGACTTTCCTTCTTTGGAAAGATTCTTCATTATAACCATGAGTTCGTCGATTTCCTGCGGGGTGAGTACCGCGGTAGGTTCATCAAAGATGAGAATCTCATTGTCTCGATAAAGCATCTTGAGAATCTCGGTACGTTGCTGCATACCTACGGTAATATCCTCGATCAAAGCATCGGGATCGACGTGAAGACCATAATGATCGGATAGATCTTTTACCTTCTTTCTGGCTTCATCCATTTGGAGAATTCCGTTTTTGGTTGTCTCAACTCCAAGAATGATATTCTCAAGAACAGTAAAGCATTGCACGAGCTTAAAATGCTGGTGCACCATTCCGATACCAAGATCGTTGGCATCGTTGGGATCCTTGATTGTTACTTCTTTACCGTCTTTCTTGATTACACCTTCTTCGGCTTGATATAAGCCAAAAAGAACGGACATTAGAGTGGATTTACCGGCACCGTTTTCACCCAGCAGGGCATGTATTTCACCAGGCCTTAGCTGCAATGTAATGTTGTCATTGGCGATGATTCCGGGAAATCTTTTGGTGATATTCACCATTTCAATGGCATAGGGAGTTTCCATAAGAAATGATTTCCTTCCGTAATGAATTGCTACAATTTATGCTCTTTTGATTATATCATATTTTTAACAATAATATGGTTAAGGTTTAGAAAAAAGACGGCCTTATAAAAGACCGTCTTTAGTGTCAATCGAATAGGGTAGTAATTAGCCCTTGATTGCTCCCTGATCATCAACTGTTACAGCTGTTACAGCCGGTATAGCAGTTGTGTCGTTGGAAACTGTTCTTGTTCCGTCGAAGAGTTCCTTAACCAGTGTGTTGTAGTCAGCTTCTTGGAAGCCATCAGCCCACTGAGTTGAACCTGGAAGCTGAACATAGTTAGCAGCAGGATCTTCTCCAACAAGACCAAGAGTCTGGATCTTTCCTGCATAGTCAGCCCAAGCGCCATCCTTGATTGCTCCGAGAAGAGTATCAACTGTAGGAGCAAGACCCTTCATAGCGGATGTTACTGTCATGCCTTCGCCATAAGCGCCATCGATGATAGCAGCCTGGTCAACGTCTACGCCGATAACCTTTCCACCGGTCTTAGCAGCAGCTTCAGCTGCGGATGTGAAGATACCACCACCGCAAGCGAATACGCATTGTGTACCTGCGCCATACCATGTGTCCATAGCAGCTGTGATGTCAGCATCGCCGAAGAACTGTCCGCCGTAAACGTACTTGATTTCTACGCCTTCAACATTTCCTTCGGAAGCAGCAGCGTCAGCACCCTGTACGAATCCGTGACCATAACGCTGTACAGCAGGAACTGCCATTCCGCCGAGGAATCCAAGCTTGGTGTATCCAAGTTTTACAGCTGCGTAACCAGCCATATAACCTGCAAGCTCTTCCTGATAAACTGCACTGAATACGTTTGGACCGTCGAATTCTCTTGAACCGTAAGCGGTGAGGTCGCCTTCACTTACGTCCAGAGCAACAAACTTGGTGTCCGGATAAAGCGGAGCTACTTGATAGATAGCTTCAGCAAATGCGAATCCAGGCATTACGATTACATTGTAGCCTTCTTCGATTGCTTCTTCTATTGATGCGATACGGTCAGCATCAGCATCTGTAGCAGGCTTCTTGTAGGTGAAGTTTACGCCATTGGCATCACAGAATGCCTTAGCAGCTTCATAAGTTGTCTGGTTGAAGGACTGGTCAGTGATGTCACCATAGTCGGTTACCATTGCAACTGCCATTTCACCATCTGCAGGAGCCTCAGCTTCTTCTTCAGTCTCAGCAGCAGCGTCGTCTTTCTTTTCTTCTTTAGCCTGATTACCGCCGCAAGCAAACAGTGAAATTGCAAGAAGCATAATCAGGGAAACGATAAGAAATTTTTTCTTCATAATTGTTTCTCCTCCTATTTTTCATGAAAAATATAAGTCTATTTTATTAGAGGGAATTAAAAAAGGCAATAGTTGAATGTGTAAGAATTTTAGTATATAATTGACTAACTATAAATGAGTATCTTACGGCAGGGTGTATGGCCTGCCGTAGTTTATGTATTAAGGAATTACAATGGATTTACTGAATTCAGCATTAAAAGAATATAAGATTTGGCTTGATAATACCAAAGAGGATAAGCACATCCAAGAAGAGCTTTCTGCCCTTGAAAATGCACCGGAAGAGCTTCTGGAATGTTTTGGTGGAGATCTTAGCTTTGGAACATCGGGAATAAGAGGTCTTTTGGGACCGGGCCCAAGAAGAATCAACTCTTACGTAGTGGCTCGAGCAACCCAAGGCTTATCCGATTATATAAATTCCCTCAGAAGCAAAGGGGAGGCCAAAGGTAGAGTTGTTGTAGGATATGATACGAGACTGTTTTCCAAGGAATTTGCCCTTCGTACCGCCGAGGTATTGTCGGGAAACGGCATTGAAGCCTTTGTTTTCTCGGAAACAACACCTGTATCTGTTCTTTCATACAGCATTGGAGAGCTGGATTGTGATTATGGAATCATGATTACTGCAAGCCATAATGCCGGAGTTTTCAATGGCTATAAAGTGTATAACAGATATGGATATCAAATCGTAGGCGAGGAACCAAAGGAAATCCTTGATGCTATAAATTCACATGATTTCTTTAGCAATATCAAGTCTAGCAATGACAATATTACTTACTTAGATTCAAAACTCAAGGAATCCTTCCTAAACAAAGCCCATGAAGTTGTTTCTGAATTCATGAATATTGAGGGAAAAGAAGAACTATCTATAGTTTATACTCCACTAAACGGTACGGGACGCGACTATGTTAAGGAGCTTCTTGATAAAGAAGGGTTTACTCAGGTTCATTCCGTTCCGGTTCAAGATAAACCGGATCATAACTTTACCACTTGCAAGGCTCCAAATCCCGAAAAGCTCTCCGCATACAGCGAAGCATTCAGAAAGCTCGATGAAGTAGAGGGCGATATAATAATTGCGACGGATCCCGATAGCGACAGAATGGGCGTTGCATTGGTACACGAGGGAACCAAAATCAATCTTACAGGCAATCAAATAGCGCTTCTTATGCTGGATTTCCTCTGCAGCATCAAAGCCCCCAAAAGCGGTCAAAAAATCTATCGTAGTGTGGTAACAAGCCCTTTGCTTGACAGAGTCGCAGAATCCTATGGACTTGAAGTGGAAACAACCCTTATCGGATTCAAACATATAGGAAAAGCCATCGAAAACATGATGACTATCGATGAAATGGATAAATTCTATTTTGGAGCAGAGGAGAGTAACGGCTTCTTAATAGATCCATTCTTAAGAGATAAAGACGGAATAACATCATCAGCCATTATAGCTGCTGTTGCAGCCCTTCAGAAGAAAAACGGGCTGGATCTGGTTGATAAACTAAATGAGATATATGACGATTTCGGAGCATTGATAGACAAATCCAAGAGTTTCACATTCCAGGGACTCTCCGGAGAAGAAACTATCGGTGAAATAATGCATTATTTAAGAAATGAAATGTCCGACCAAATCGGAGATTTATATATAGAAGATAAAACCGATTATTTACAAGATGATACCGGTCTTTCACCATCAAACATTATCAGATTTGATATGGATGACGGAAGTACTGCTATTATAAGACCATCAGGAACTGAACCTAAAGTTAAGGTCTATATGTTCCTTACAGATCCAATATCTTCAATAGATAAGGGGATTACAGAATTGATGGAACGCTTCAAATGATGAAATCACTTAAACCGGAGGTTATGTAAAGTGAAAGACAATGGCTTAAATGCAATAAGAAAAGCTTTTTTAGACTTCTATGTCAGTAAGGAACACTATCCCGCCAAGAGTGCTTCTCTTATACCTAAAGACGATAAATCACTTTTGATTATAAATTCAGGTATGGCACCACTTAAGAAATACTTTGCGGGACTTGAAACTCCTCCTGCAAAGAGAATGACTACGTGCCAGAAATGCGTTAGAACTGGGGATATCGAAAACGTTGGCAAAACCAGCAGACACGGTACCTTCTTTGAAATGCTTGGAAACTTCTCCTTCGGAGATTATTTTAAAGAACAAAGTCTTAACTGGGGCTGGGAGTTTATTACCAAGGTTCTTGAGCTACCTACAGACAAGCTTTGGGCGACCGTATATCTTGACGACGATCAAGCATATGATATATGGAAAAACATCGGTATGCCTGAGGATAGGATTGTAAGACTTGGAAAAGACGATAATTTCTGGGAAATAGGTCTTGGTCCTTGTGGACCCTGCTCTGAAATATATTATGACAGAGGTCCGGAATTCGGGTGCGACAATCCTGATTGTAAACCGGGATGTGACTGTGATAGATATGTTGAATTCTGGAACCATGTATTCACTCAGTTTTCAAAAGAAGAGGACGGAAGCTATTCGGATCTCGAACATCCAAACATCGATACAGGAATGGGACTTGAACGAATTGCGTGTATCATGCAAGGCGTTGATTCCATATTTGATATAGATACAATTCGATATATTTTGGATGGAGTTCTTGAGGTTTCCGGGGCTAAATACGAAGAAGACGGCACCCAGGAAACAGATATCTCAATAAGAATTGTTACAGATCACCTGAGATCCATGGTTTTCATGATCGCAGATGGTATAAATCCTTCCAACGAAGGTAGAGGATACGTTCTTAGACGTCTAATCAGAAGAGCTGCAAGACACGGAAAACTCCTTGGAATTGAAGGAGAATTCCTGTCTAAACTTGCAGATAGAGTAATTCATGTATCAGGCGAGGCATATCCTGAGCTTGTTGAGAAACAAGAGTTGATCAAGAAAGTAATTTCAATCGAAGAAGAAAGATTCAGTCAAACGCTGGATCAAGGCATTGAAATTATTGGTTCATACATGGATGAAATGGAGCAATCAGGAACCAGGACACTTTCCGGGGACAAAGCCTTCAAACTCTACGACACCTATGGATTCCCATTGGAAGTTACACAGGAAATCCTCGAAGAGAAGGGATATGACCTGGATATGGATGGTTTTAACAAGGCCATGGAAGAACAGAAAACCAAGGCAAGAGAGGGTAGACACGTTACTGACGATGCAGCTTGGGATACGAATTTCATAGAAGGCCTTCCGGAAACTGTGTTTACAGGATACGAAAACGTTGTATCTGTAGGAGAAATTATTGCTCTAAGGAGCGAATCCGGAAATTCAGATGTAATCAACACCGGAGAAGAAGGAATCATCTTTTTGGATAAAACTCCATTCTATGCTGAGAGCGGCGGACAAGTTTACGATACTGGTTTTATGTATACCGATACTGCCGAAGCCTTGGTTGAAAACGTAACAAAGGCCCATGGTGTTTTTGCACATAAGGTTAAGGTTACTGCCGACAAACTATCCGTAGGCGATGAGGTACGTTCAGAAATACATACAATTCGCAGAAATCTAGTAGCTAGAAACCATACTGCGACGCATCTATTACATGCTGCATTACGAGAAGTCGTTGGAGAACACGTACATCAAGCAGGTTCCCTCGTCTCTGAATCCGGGTTAAGATTTGACTATACCCACTTTGAACCATTAACGATGGATCAGATTCAAGCTATCGAAGCTCTTGTTAATGAAAAAATCAATGAATTCATCCCTGTTAGTGTAACTGAAACTTCAATGGCTGAAGCCCAGAAAATGGGTGCGATGGCACTATTTGATGAAAAATATGGAGACAATGTAAGAGTTGTTGGTGCCGGAAACTTCAGCATTGAACTTTGCGGAGGAACACATGTAAACAATACAGGTGAAATAGGTGCTTTCCATCTTGTATCCGAGACAGGCATTGCTTCCGGAGTTAGAAGAATAGAAGCTGTTACGGCTCAAGGCCTTAGAGAGATGACAGCATCTAATGATATTCTCATAGATAAACTATCTGAGACACTTAAATGCAAGCCTGACAATCTTCTTGCAAGAGTCCAAAAGCTTAGTGAAGAGCACAGATCTCAACAGAAGGAATTGGACAAAATGAGAAAAGAAGAGATGGGTAGTGGAATCGAAAGCATGCTTCAGGATGCGAAGGAAGTCAACGGTATTAAGCTTATAACCAAGAAGTTTGACGGCGTTTCTATCGATGATTTGAGAAACCTATCAGATGACATCAAGAAAGACAATAAAGATGTTGTAATGGTATTTGCAAACGTAAATGAAGATAAGGTTGTATTCCTCGTTTCCATTACAGATGAGCTGGTAGAGAAGGGACTCCATGCAGGAAATATAGTAAAAGAGGTTGCCAAAACCTGTGGAGGTGGTGGTGGCGGAAAAGCCAATATGGCACAGGCCGGTGCTAAGGATATTTCTAAAATTCAGGAGGCTTTTGCTGTTGCGGAATCTCTCCTAAAGTAGTATAATAACTGTGTATCGGATTTGTTGTTTACTCGATTGAGTTTAACAGCATTAGGAGGAAAAAATGGAGAGAAAAACGATTATGTTCGACACAACCAAAGTTCAGCAAAAGACTACAAGAGAGGTTCTCGAGGCTGTTTACGCTGCATTGGAAGAGAGAGGATATAACGGAATTGACCAGATGGTAGGCTATATACTGTCCGGTGATCCATCATATATAACAAGCTATAACAATGCGCGTATGATGATTTCAAGAATTGATAGAGACGATCTTGTGGAGGAGATACTCAAAGACTATCTTCAGAAATAGTATATGCTAAAACGGCGGGATTACCCCGCCGTTTATCTTTTAGAGGGCTTTTTTTATGGAAAAACAACGCCGAAAGATAGCGTTAGACGTTGGAGATAAAACTATAGGGATTGCTTTGTCTGATGAACTGGGTATTACTGCCCAGGGGCTTATGACATATGAGAGGCAAAGCATCAAGAAGGATACAAATAAAATAGTTGAACTGGTTAAGGAATATGATTGTGACACTGTTGTAATTGGACTTCCAATAAACCTTGACGGATCTGACAGCATTCAAACAGAAAAAGTCAGAGCATTTAGACAAAAGCTTGAGAATAAGTTCAAAAGCACGGGAAATGGCCTCCAAAACGTTGTTTTTGATTGGGAGGATGAAAGATACTCAACCGTTATAGCGGAAGAAGTTCTAATTGCAGCCAATCTATCTCGAGAAGAACGAAAGAAAGTTATAGACAAACAAGCAGCAGTTGTTATTTTGCAAGGATATTTAGACAGAAAGTAGGGTATGTTTCTATGAAGAAAATAGGAATAGTTATGGGCTCGGACAGCGATCTTCCCATTGTAGAAAAGGCTATTAAAGTTTTAGATGAACTTAAAATACCTAAAGAAGTTCATGTGTATTCTGCTCACAGAACACCTGATGAAGTTATTGAATTCGCTCTTACAGCCCGCGAAGAAGGCTTTGGGGCCATAATAGCGGCAGCTGGAATGGCAGCTCATCTAGCCGGTGTAATAGCTGCAAATACGACTCTTCCTGTAATTGGGATTCCTATTAAATCCGGCGACTTGGGCGGGATGGATGCACTTCTATCAACGATTCAAATGCCTGGAGGCATCCCCGTTGCGACCGTTGCTATCAACGGAGCCGAGAATGCAGGTCTATTAGCGGCAGAAATACTTGCTGTTGAAGATGAAAAGCTAGCCAAGAAGTTGGCAAAAAGAAGAAAAGAAGCCGCTTCCAAGGTTCTTAAGAAGAACGATTCCGTATCAAAGAAATTCAAATAGATATTATTGATATTACAATATAAAGAGGAGGAAATGCCTTGAGTAATCTACATGAAGAGTGTGGTCTCTTCGGAATATTCACAAATGAAACCACAGACGTAGCAAGTACAGCATATTATGCGTTATATGCCTTGCAGCATAGAGGACAGGAGAATTGCGGAATCGTTGTCAATGACGATGGACTCTTTAACACCAGAAAAGATGTAGGACTAGTTGAAGACGTATTTAATGCAAGAAATCTCGAGGCTCTCGGAAAAGGAAATATTGCTGTTGGACACGTTCGCTACGGGACTACAGGAACAAGCGTAAGGTCCAATTCTCAGCCCATGGTTGTAAATCACCACAAGGGCAGGATGGCTATCGCTCATAATGGAAATCTTGTAAACGCTTTTGAATTGAGAGAAGAATTGGAACTTGAAGGATCTATATTCCATTCAACCAACGATACAGAAGTAATTGCATACATTATCACAAAAGAAAGAATCAAGTCGCAATCAATAGAAGAGGCTGTTGAGAAGGCTATGGACAAACTGGAAGGTGCATATTCTCTGGTAATCATGTCTCCCAGCAAATTGATTGCCGTTAGAGACAAACATGGCTTCAGACCTCTTCTTTATGGCCAAAGAGATGACGGAGCATATATCATCGCTTCCGAAACATGCGCTCTTGATGCTGTCAATGCAAAATATATAAGAGATCTTGAACCCGGAGAAATTGTTGTATTCAGTAATGAAGGCGTGAAAAGCATAACAACAAACTGTAATTCCGCCCCTCATAAGATCTGTATATTCGAATATCTATACTTTGCAAGACCTGACTCCGAAATAGAGGGAGTCAGCGTTCATCAAGCAAGGATGAGAGCAGGAGCATGTCTCGCTATGGAGCACCCTGTCCAGGCCGATGTAGTAATAGGTGTTCCGGATTCCGGAATCAGTGCGGCAATAGGATATGCACAGCAGTCAGGCATTCCTTATGGCATAGGCTTTATTAAAAACAAGTATATTGGAAGAACATTCATTGCACCGGGTCAGTCCAATAGAGAAGATAAGGTGATGATTAAGCTCAATGTACTCAAGGACACCGTAAAAGACAAACGAGTTGTTTTGGTTGATGACTCAATTGTAAGAGGAACAACCATAGCAAGAATTATTAAACGAGTAAGAGAGGCGGGAGCAAAGGAAATACACGTTATGTCTTCTGCACCTCCCTTTACCAATCCTTGTTATTACGGAACAGATATAGACTCAAGAGACAACCTCATTGCATGTAGACTTACAACCGAGGAAATCGCTCGTGAGGTAGGAGCAGACAGCGTAGGTTATCTCAGCATTGACAATTTGAATATGCTAATCGGAACGGAAAGAGGAGTAGGGTATTGTGATTCCTGCTTTAGCGGCAATTATCCAACAGCAGAACCCTCAACGACCGAAAAGTATAAATTCCAACACAAAATACACGAAAAATAGTCATGTCGTTACAAGACAATGGACGTTATAAAATGATTAGCATTACAAAATAACCAAGGCGAGGAGAAGAAATGAAGAGCTTTAGCGAAAGCTATAAAGAGGCAGGCGTAGACATTACTGCAGGATATAAATCTGTTGAACTTATGAAGGAGCATGTTGCCAAAACCATGATTCCGGGTGCAACAGAAGAAATAGGGGGCTTTGGTGGATTGTTTGCTCCGGATTTATCCGGTATAAACGAGCCTGTTTTGGTAAGCGGTACAGATGGAGTTGGAACAAAACTAAAGCTTGCTTTTGAGCTCGACAAACACGATACCATCGGAATTGATTGTGTTGCAATGTGTGTAAACGATATTATCTGCGCAGGAGCAAAGCCATTATTCTTCTTGGACTATATTGCCTGTGGCAAGAACCATCCCGAGAAAATAGCTGAAATAGTTAAAGGTGTAGCAGCAGGATGTGTAGAAGCAGGTGCCGCTTTGATTGGTGGCGAAACTGCAGAAATGCCCGGATTTTATCCTGAGGATGAATACGATCTCGCAGGTTTTAGTGTTGGAATTGTTGACAAATCAAAGGTCCTGAATAAAGAGAATGTGAATGAAGGAGATGTTCTTATAGCTCTTCCTTCTTCCGGAGTTCATTCAAACGGCTTCTCACTTGTTAGAAAAGTCTTTGACGTTAAAGAAATAGTATCTCGCAAATCTGAAGTGTTGGGTGATAATTCTATAGGAGAGGTTCTTCTTACTCCAACCAAAATTTATGTTAAACCAATATTGGCACTTCTTAATTCTGTTAATGTAAAATCCATCGCTCACATTACAGGCGGTGGTTTCTATGAAAACATCCCAAGAGCACTTCCTGCCGGAATGGGGGCTTCAATAGACAAGAAAGACATAAACATACTTCCAATTTTCAAACTCATTCAAGAAGAAGGGAATATCCCCGAAAGAGATATGTTCAATACATTTAACATGGGAGTTGGCATGGTAGCAATTGTTGCAGAAGAAGATGTGGCTAAGTCCATTCAAGTTCTTAACGATAATGGCGAAGAAGCCTATGTACTAGGTAAGGTAGTACCGGGAGATATTAATGTCTATTGATAATAACAATCTCACAAGAATTGCGGTGTTTGTTTCCGGCGGCGGAACCAATCTTCAGGCGTTGATAGATGCAGAAAACTCAGGCATCATCACAAACGGCAAGATTGTTCTTGTGGTATCAACAAATCCCGACTGCAAAGCCATAGAGCGGGCAAAGAATGCCGGAATCGAAACGTTTATATACAAAGATGAAACCGAACTTATTAATGAGCTGGATAAAAAGGATATTCAACTTATCGTTCTTGCCGGGTTTCTTCGGATACTTAGTGCTGACTTTGTTGCAAAATATCCCAGAAGGATTATTAATGTTCATCCCGCACTTCTTCCGTCCTTCGGAGGAAAAGGATGTTATGGCATACATGTTCATGAAATGGCATTGGAAAGGGGAGTTAAGATATCCGGAGCCACAGTTCATTTTGTAAACGAGATAACTGATGGAGGAGAAATAATTGCACAGAAAGCAGTTGATGTTTTGCCTTCCGATACACCCGAAACGCTCCAAAAGAGAATTATGAAGGAAGCAGAACATATAATTCTTCCCCTTGCAGTAGAAGAGGTATCTAAAGATATTCGATTTGCTTAGTGTATTATAAGGAGCTCGATATGGACGTATATGAAACAAAGACTATAG
>Ga0256404_1008117_pt1 | contig 16022 bp, 15 predicted proteins | sample RumenRJG_01DNA_FD_185990 | JGI IMG/M metagenome (GOLD analysis project Ga0256404, IMG submission 185990) | Bovine rumen microbial communities from Lethbridge, Alberta, Canada - RJG_01 | ecosystem: Host-associated > Mammals > Digestive system > Stomach > Rumen | place: Canada: Alberta | collected...
TTAATATGACCTTTTACGGCTCTATCAATATCATTGCAATCTATTTGATATTTATCGTGCTCGTAATATGCTTTTCTTTTGATGTAGTTAGCACCATTACGTATACGCCTACCCTTTGTACAAAATTTATGAAGGGTAGGTGTATCTAGATGTTGACTGCTAATCGAGATTACTTCTGCACGCATAACTGTTATATTATAGTCTTACGACAGAGTTGTCAAATTATTTTACCGCGCCCTTATATCACCGCCGTAAACGACGGTGTTTTACGTGCGCTTATTGATAAAAGCAAGCGGTGTTCCTCAAGATCGCATTCATTATTTTGACCTAGATAGTCGTAAATACAGAAAAATCAAAACTCCAGATGATCTTGAAGGACTACTTGATAGTATTGAAGAGACCGGAGAGATACAATACCTTTTTATTGATGAAATTCAGAATGTCAAAGACTTTGAAGAAGTAATCAATGCTTTTCGTGTAGACGGTCATTACTCAATCTTTATCACAGGCTCAAACTCTTATTTATTAAGTGGTGAACTAGCTACCAAACTTACAGGAAGATACATTGAGTTTGAGATGTTTCCTCTAACTTTTGATGAATACCTTGATATCAAAAAGTTTTACAAAAAGGAAATAAACCCAAATCTTATTATTGAGCTTAATAATTACCTATTAGAAGGTGGTTTTCCTAAAGCAATTCAGTATGAAACTCTTGCTGATAAGCGTACCTATGTTAAATCTGTAATTAACGAGATATTTGAAAAAGATATAAGAAAGCACAACAAAATAGGTAATACTAAAACGTTTTTTAGTACTCTTAACTTTATTATTAACAATTTTGGCTGTACTTACAGTATCCGCAGCCTTCAAGATGCTCTTGAAAAAAGCGGTATCTCCATTGAAAGAAAAACCTTAAACAGATACGTTGATTTACTTGTAGATAGCAAGATACTTTACCGTTGCGATCGTTTTGACATGAAATCAAAAAAATCTATTTCTGGAGAGAAAAAATACTATATAGCAGATACTTCCATATATTTTTCAACTAATACTGACAATAGAATTAACTACGGACCAGCCCTTGAGAATACAGTCTACCTCTATGCAAAAAGCCTAGACTATTCTGTAAGTATCGGAAGAATTGGCAAATTAGAATGTGACTTCATCTTAAGGGATAATGAGTTAGGTTACTCTTATGTTCAAGTTGCCTATACAATCAATGAAAGCAGACAGACTGAAGACAAAGAGTATGCCTCTTTAGAGAAGATCAAAGATAACTACCCAAAATATGTAGTTACTACAGATTACATTCTGCAAAAAAGAAATGGCATCCATCATGTAAACATCATGGAGTTTATGAAGGAACATCAAAAGTTCTAGCAAAAAAACATTCCGCAATAGTTAAATTTGCAATATTTGATTTTATATTTGTCACGAAAATTATATAATAATCGTGACAATTGATATTCAAATGAGGCATAAATGGAAAATAATATTTATTCAAAAATAAAAGAAAGAATTGAACAAGCTGAACAAGGCTATATATTCGTTACATCTGATTTCAAAGATCTTGCATCTAATTCTACTGTAAGGAAGTATCTTTCAAGACAGGTTGAAGAAAACAAAATCCGAAGAATAATGGATGGTATTTATGAAAAACCTAGGTATAGCAAAATATTAAAAAGCTACTTGCATGCAGATCCAGAAAAAATTGCAAAAGCGATTGCAAGAAATTTTCATTGGACTATTGCTCCATGTGGAGACATTGCTTTAAACAAATTGGGATTATCTACTCAAGTTCCTGTCGTTTGGTCATATATCAGCGATGGACCATATAGAAATTTTTCATGGGATAATTTTACAATTAGTTTCAAACATAGGAGTAATAGAGGAATTTCATACATGTCTAAGACAACTACTTTAGTTGTAGAAGCTTTTAGAACTTTAGGAAAAAATAGAATAGATGAAATTATTATAAAAAAACTAAAACATTTACTGCCCAAGGAAGAAAAGCAAAAAATGCTTAACGAAGCAAAGGATACTGCTGAATGGATTTATTCTGCAATTAAAAAGGTTTGTTACTAAATATGAAAACATTTGCAAAACAAAGCAATCGAGATTTGTCTGATGTATTTAATGAGACAGCTTTGATAATGCATTTACAGCCTAACGTAATAGAAAAAGATTTTTGGGTTTGTTTTCTAATTGATCACATTTTCAACGATTGTAAATACAAGGATGCTTTCGTTTTTAAAGGAGGAACCAGTCTTTCTAAGGTTTATCATGTCATTGAAAGATTTTCAGAAGATGTTGATTTAATTCTTGATTGGCGAAAGATTATAGATGATGAAATAAATCCATGGCAAGAAAGATCTAGATCCAAGCAAGATAAATTTAACAAACAAATAAATGCCGAAGCAGCAAAATTTTACAAGGATATTCTTGTTCCTCAATTAAATTTTAAACTACAGCAAAAACTTAACATAAAAAATTGCTGCTCACTTGATACAGATGATCCCATGGTCATTAATTTCTGTTATCCTCAAATATTTAAAAGTGCTTATTTACGTTCTAGTGTAAGATTAGAGATAGGTCCATTGGCAGAATGGTTACCATCACATAAAGGAAAAATTATCCCTTTTGTTGCAGAGAAATTTCCGACTCTTTTTGAGCAAAAAGAAACTTTTGCACTAACCATTGACGTTGAAAGAACTTTCTGGGAAAAACTAACAATACTTCATAAAATTTCTAATTTTCCAAAAGATAAGACTCTGCCTTCAAGATATGCAAGACACTTGTATGATGTATTCAATATGGGAAATTCTTGGGTCAAAGAAAAAGCTTTTATCAAAAAAGAATTGCTTGAACGCGACATAGCATTTAAACAAAAATTCTATTATGCAAAAGGCGCTCACTATGAAACAGCTACATTAAAATCAATAAGTCTGTTACCCAAAATCGATTTTTACGACTCTCTTGAAGATGATTATCGTGCAATGAGTAATATGATATATGGCAAGAAACCTAGTTTTAAAGAAATGGTTGATTATCTAAATATACTCGAAAAAGAGGTTCATCAGCTATAACAGGTAATTATAATGATCAAAGTAATCTTCATCTGTCACGGCAACATCTGTCGTTCCCCTATGGCTCAGTTTGTGCTCCAAGAGCTAGTCAATAAAATTGGCTTAAGTTCCGAGTTTAAAATCCGTTCTGCTGCCACATCTCAAGAGGAAATTGGTAACGGCGTCTACCCTCCTGTACAAAGACTTTTAAATAATTTAGGAATTGATGTATCTTCTAAAAAAGCAAGGCAGATTACTAAGGCAGACTGCAATGAGTACGATTACATCATTGCTATGGAAGAGTACAACGTTAAAAATCTCTTCTTTTTACACTCTTCAGTTTTAAATAAATGTAAGGTGTTCTTACTAAAAGATTTTACCGATACCCCAGGTGACATTGATGATCCTTGGTTTACCCGTCAGTTTGATGTGACTTACAATGAAGTATTAGAAGGCTGCAGATGCTTTTTAAAGACTTTAAATAAGGAAGGCAAGATCACTTTAAATGATGAGCAACTTAAGATCATAGATGAGGATCTGTAGTTGCAATTAAGGCAGGTCTGCCCTGCCTTAAGATTTTTGAATTTTCCTATCTACAAACCTATTCAACACTAAAGCCTAAGAGCTTTAAAGTCTCTTTTAGATTGTCATTTACATTACGCAAATGTAGCGACGACAACTCACGTCTTTCACGATAATTCTGGCGCATCGCATCAAATGACTTTGCACCATTAAAGGCGTTTTTAAACTTATGACTGTCACGTCGTACATCATAGACAGAAAATACTAAGCGTGAGATTAAATCTAAATCAAGATTTTCAACTTTACCAAAATCCAAAGACTCAATTTCAGGTAATGGCATTTGATAAGGCTTTGGTGCTTCAAGATTTAAATCATGTGCTAAGTAATTTGCAAGCATGACATTAGCACGGCGCTTTGACTCATAGGAGTAACCTGCGATATGGGCTGTAGCACCTTCAACCTTGTTTAAAAGAGACTTTACTTTAACCTCAGGCTCACCTTCAAAAACATCAAGCCATACATGTAAATCTTTGCGTTTATCTAAAACTCTGTCTAATGCCTCGTTATCTACAACATTGCCACGGCTAGCGTTAAATAAGAAGGCCCCTTCTTTTAAGGATAACAGCTCTTTTTCACCGATTAAATATAAAGTCTTATCCACACCTTCTTTAATTAAAGGTACGTGTAGAGTTACAAAATCACAAGCTAGAGCCTCTTGTAGTGTGCCATTGCAGGTTTTATCTCCATCACGGAATCGTGGAGGATCGTTTTTCACAATCTTTAAACCTAAAGCTTTAGCTTTGTTTTCTACTTGCTGCCCAACATAACCACAACCAATAATGCCAATTGACTTACCTGTAAAATCTAAATCAAAGCGCTGTGCCATCACCAGCATTACAGATAAGATATAGTCACCTACACTTTCGCAGTTAGAGCCTTGCGCGTTAGTTACAAAAATTCCTTTTTCTTTTAACAATGGAATATCAATATGATCCATACCCGCGGTTGCCGTGCCCACAAATTTAAGCTTATTAGCCTTAGTTAAAAGAGCGCTGTCAACCTTGGTAATTGAGCGGATAATTAAAGCATCAACATCAACTAAATCGTCAGCTACAATCTCACGGCCTTTCTTTAATACAACCTCTCCATATTGTGAGAAGATTTCTGTAGAATTTGGCAGTGCAATATCACATAAAAATTTCATATAAAGCCTTTGTAGTACATTAAGTTAATTCAAATTATGACCATTATAAGCTATAATAGGCGCAGTTTTTAAAGGAGATTTTCTATGTCTAAATCTATAACTGTTGATTATCAGAATCACCCAACTAAAGCTTTACTACTAGGCTCTGGTGAGTTAGGTAAAGAAGTAGCTATTGAATTATTACGCTACGGTGTCGATGTCACCGCTTGTGATAGATATGATAACGCTCCTGCTATGAGCGTAGCTCAGCACAAAGCTGTGATCAATATGCGTGATGGCGAAGCTTTAGAAAAGCTAATCCGTGAGGTAAAACCAGATTACATCATTCCTGAGATTGAGGCTATTGCAACTGAGACTTTAATTAAGCTTGAAGAAGAAGGCTTTAATGTAGTGCCATCAGCAAATGCTGCTAACATCACTATGAACCGTGAGGCCATTCGTACCTTAGCTGCTGAAACCTTATCTCTACCAACATCTCCTTATTTCTTTGCTTCATCTGTTGAAGAAATTGAAAAGAACATTCACAAAGTGGGCTTCCCATGCATTATGAAGCCTATTATGAGCTCATCTGGTAAAGGTCAAAGCGTTTTAAAGAGCGAAGCTGATATCGAAGCTTCATTTAAGGAAGCTTGTGTTCACGGCCGTGGCGGTATGCAACGCGTGATCGTTGAAGGCTTTGTTAAGTTTGATCGTGAAATTACCTTATTAACCGTAAGTGCTGTAGATGGCATTCACTTCTGTGAGGCTGTAGGTCATCATCAGGTACATGGCGATTATCATGAGTCATGGCAGCCAGAGCCTTTAAATGAAGAAATGTTAATGGAAGCAAAGCGCATTGCCTCAGGTATTGTCACTGCTTTAGGTGGCTATGGTATCTTTGGTGTTGAGCTTTTCATCTGTGGTAATAAAGTAATTTTCTCAGAGTTATCACCTCGTCCACATGATACCGGTATGGTTACCATGATCTCTCAAGATCAATCAGAGTTTGCCCTACACGTAAGAGCACTTTTAGGTCTACCTATTGGCAAGATCACTTTCTACGGCCCATCAGCATCTGCAGCCTTACTAGCTGAAGGCAAAGGCACTCACATTGAGTATCAAGGTATTGATAAAGCTCTTGCTGTAACTCCATCAAGTCAGTTACGTATCTTTGGTAAACCTGATATCGATGGTGAACGTCGTATGGGTGTATGTCTTGCTCGTGGTAAGAGCGTAGATGAAGCTGTAGAAAACGCTAAGAAGATGCGCTCTCAGATCTCTTTTGATATTAAGTAATTTGTAAGGATAGCATTACTATGATGTCACTTGATAATTACAAAACCATGGATCCATTTATTCTATTGTCAGCTGTAAATATGCAATTACGCGATGAGTACAGCTCACTTGACGATCTATGCAAGGCTCACGATATTGATAAAGATATCTTAGTTGAGCGTTTAAAAAGTGCTGGTTTTGAGTACGTCCCTGAGCAAAACCAATTTAGATAATGCTACCTAATCTTAATTCACAATATCTATTCATCTTGCCACTGCCTTACAGTGCACCTAGCTCTAAAGCTAGCCTGTATGGAGTGGCATATGTTTTAACTGATGCAGCCTTTAATATCTTAGGACAAAAAGGCTATATTAAGTGCAAAGGCATCGAGTACTTATTACCAAGTCCTGTCTACCTCTTCTCTCAAGGTATCGATCCTTACACCATTAAAGCTCAGCAAACTGAAGAGAAGTTTTTAAAAGAATTAAATAAGCTTTTAACTACCCCGAATTTATCAGTATTTACCTGGTCTAGCCGTAACTTCAAGATAGTTGAAGCTATGGAGCTACGTAACATCAATCTTTCAAATACCTTATCAAAACTCTATACCGCAGTTGATATCAATAAGGTTTTAAAGCTCTCTGAGATTTTAAATACTGGCAAAATTACTGATTCTGATAATTTAGTTGCTTGTGCCCAAAAGTATGGCTTTCAAGAAAAGCCACGTCGTGATGAGCATTTTGTTAAATTAGATGCATTACTTCATTTAGTAAAATATCTTCACGACAACCACACTGCCCTTTTAAATTACATGTTAAAAGACTTTAATTCTAAAAGAGCGCAGATTTCTAAGTTTATACAAGAAGGCAAATGCTTAATAGACTTTAATGTAAAGACTAAGTCACTTGAGATATTAAAACCTCTTGATTTACAAAATGATGTAATTAAGGCTTTGTACTTTGATGGCAACACTGTATGTGGTAAGTACTATGACTTACTTGATTTAAAGATCTTGTCACCTGTTGCAGTCTTAACCCCAGAAAGACAAGCTACTACTAACATTGACGCAAGCTCAATAGTGCAGATGTTAAATGTAGCAGATATTAACAGCATTGAGTTTGATAATAAGTTTTTACCACTTCGTATGAAGTTTTTTGACAAGTTCACCGATGTAGATTTGAAGTTATACTCAGAATACTCCATGCTAGATAGAATGTCTTTAATTGAGCCACCTTTATCAAGCTCTGAAGGCTTTAGACGCTTTGTATTCTTATTTAGAGGTAATAACTACAAAGGCACCTTTATCGACACCGAACTTCACTCATACTATAAAGTCTGTCGAAATCTTTTAGAAAGTCAATTTAAAGGCTATTTTAAAGAAGTAAGTTCTCTATCTAATAGTGTTAATGAAGAAGATGACTTTGAGTTGCAATTAGTTAAGAAGATCCAATCTTATCCAATTGATTTGTAGTAATCAAAAGCAATCTTTTCTTTTAACTACTAACAAAAAGGAGGCCTCAGCCTCCTTTAAAATTCTCACCTAATTTAAAGCTTAAGCTTTCTTTGTAGTTCTACGTGTAGTAGTTTTCTTTGTTGTGGTCTTACGAGCTGTAGTCTTGCGTGTAGTAGTCTTTTTAGCACCAACATCAGAAGACTCTTCCCACTCGCGCTTTTCATCATTATAGAAAGCGACAAAGGTAGTCTTACCTTCAGCATTAGTTGCCATTACATACTGCTTTTTAGTCTTACGGCTAAAGCGAACTTCAGTCTCATTACCATCTTTATCAACAGCAGGAGCATCTGCTAGATAATAAAACTTTGGTGAAATTCTATCTCTAAATCTTTGTAACTCACAAACCTTAGGTGGACGGGTCTCACGTACCTTAGGGAAGTTGTGAGCTGCTAGGAAGATACCTGAGGCACCATCACGTAATACGTAGTGAGCACCTTCAGCTTTACATGGTAACTCTGGTAAATCAACAGCATCCTCACGAGGAGGTGCGATTTCACCGTTTTTCAAGATCTTGCGGGTATTGCCACATTCTTTGTTAGTACATGACATGTACTTACCAAAGCGGCCTTCTTTTAGCACCATGGTATGACCGCACTTCTCGCACTCACACTCTGGTCCCTTTTCAATCTCTGAGTCGAACTTACCTGTTTCTAGCTTGTAACCACCACAATTTGGAGTTGAGCATAAATGTAACTTATGCTCACCATCAATGATGTAAGTATCCATGATAGAGTTGCAAATTGGGCAACGTGGACGGCTACGTAAAAACTCTGCTTCCTCTTCATCGGTTAATTTACTTGAAGATAGTGCAGCCTGATCGATTGCGCGTAAGTTTAGTGTCTTATGGCATCTATCGTCTTTCTTTACATCGCTGTCATAATAACCTAAACAGGATAAGAACATACCAGTCTTACCAGATTGCACTGCCATATGATACTTGTTGCACTCAGGGCACATGAACTCTTTAATCTCAAGAGGCTTATTCTCAGGCATACCACCTTCAGATGAGGCTTTATTTGCCTTTTCAAGCTCAACTTCAAAGTGACCAAAGAAGTCATTTAAGCTCTTCTTGTAATCTTGTTTACCATCAGCGATTTCATCAAGATTATCTTCCATTGATGCTGTAAAGTTCTTATCCATCAAATCTTTGAATGAATAACGTAATCTATCAGTTACCACCTCGCCCATGCGCTCAGCGTAGAAACGACCGTGATTGATAGTTACATAACCTCTATCTTGAATGGTGGAGATAATTGAAGCGTAGGTTGAAGGACGACCGATACCGTCTTTTTCTAGCTCTTTAACTAAACTTGCTTCATTGTAACGAGCAGGAGGCTGTGTAAAGTGCTGAAGCGGGATTAACTCTTCTAAAGTTAAGGTATCTCCTTCGTTAAGCTCTGGTAACATCACCTCTTCATTTTTAGAGAAGTTGTAAACTCTCTTAAAGCCATCAAAGGTTACATGCTTACCACTTGCCTTAAAGCCAAAGTTATTAGCGTTTACTGTAACTGTGGTGGTCTCATACTCTTGAGGTACCATTTGGCAAGCTAAATAACGAGCCTTGATAAGCTCATATAGTCTTTGACCGTCTCTATCTACAGATGCTGGTAGTGGCTCAGTTGGATGTGATGGACGAATAGCCTCGTGAGCTTCTTGTGCTGATTCCTTTGACTTGTAGTAATTAGGCTTTGATGGGATGTATCTATCACCAAAGTTACGTGAGATGATATCACGCGCTGTAGCAATGGCTTCATCTGATAAGTTCACACTATCAGTACGCATATAGGTAATTAAACCTTGCTCATAAAGTCTTTGAGCAACAGTCATAGTCTTACGTACTGAGAAGGATAATCTTTGGTTTGCAACCTGCTGCAAGGTTGAGGTAGTAAATGGAGGAAGTGGTGCTTGTTTACCCTTCTTCTTTAAAACTTCGGTTACATTAAATGGTGCGTTTTTAACTGCATCTAAGACTTTTTGCGCTTCAGCTTTATTTGGAATATCAATCTTTTTACCTGCATAGGTTGCTAGAGCTAGTTTTAACTCTTCACCTGATTTTGTCTTAGTTAAAGCATCAATAGACCAATACTCTTGTGGGATAAAAGCTTTAATTTCACGCTCTTTATCTACAATTAGCTCAACTGCTACGGATTGCACACGGCCAGCTGAGAGGCCACGGGCAACTTTCTTCCACAATAGAGGGCTTACCATGAAGCCTACAACTCTATCTAAGAAACGACGAGTTTGCTGAGCATTAACTAAATCCATGTTAATTTGACCTGGATTTTCAAAAGCTTTTGCAATCGCCTTTTTGGTAATTTCAGGATATTTAACTCTAAAGTACTTATCTGCTTTTCCACCTAAAACTTCACGTAGGTGCCATGCAATAGCCTCTCCCTCTCTATCCAAATCGGTTGCGAGGTAGACTTTGTCAGCATCTTTAGCTAGTTTCTTTAAATCACTTACGACTTTGTGCTTATCTGGCATGATCTCATAATTAGCTTCCCAATTATGCCAAGGATCAATGCCCATGGATTTAGCTAAAGTTTGCTCTTTAGTAAGCTTAACCTTTTTCTCGGTAGTTGAAGTTTCTTTCTTAGCAGAACTAGGTAAGCCGTTGGCAAGATCACGAATGTGGCCCACAGATGCTTTTACTACATAATCATCGCCTAAATAACGATTGATAATTGTAGCCTTAGATGGAGACTCCACAATAACTAAAGACTTACCCATTTTTAATCCTTTACCATTATCTTGTGTAGATGTACTTGTATTCTTTTAACTTTAGAAGACTTTTGCTAAAAATGAAGATTTTTATCGTCACGATTTGACGCATCTAACATTTCTTCTTTAAAAGCCTTTGTCCAAGCCTTAGCACTTAAAAACTTTTTCAAAACTGCAAGTAGGCCCTTTTGCTCTTGTTTTTTGATATCTATTTTTATAGCACAAACTTTGGTTTTCTCCAAAGTTGACTGTAAATAACTATCAAATGGTGCAATTTCGTCAATTAAGCCACGCTCTAAAGCGTCCTTTGCAAGCCAAAACTCACCTGTTGCAATATTATCAATGTCCATTGAAGGACGATATTTAGAAACGATTTCTTTGAAACGATCATGAATTAAGGTAAGCTCTTGCTTAAACTTCTCACGACCTTCTGGTGTATTCTCGCCAAACATGGTTAAAGTGCGCTTGTACTTACCAGCTGTTACCTGCTCATAATCTACATCATGTTTTTTAAGCACTTTATTAAAGTTTGGAATTTGAGCTACTACGCCAATTGAACCAATGTATGAAAAAGGTGCTGCGACAATTTTACTTGCAACACAAGCCATTAAATAGCCACCTGAGGCTGCTACATTATCAACACAGACGGTTAAATGAATGTTCTTTTGACGGATACGCTCTAAAGTAGCTGAGCATAGACCATAGCCGTTAACCACGCCGCCTGGGCTATCTAAATTTACGATAACTTCATCTTTGTCAGTAGCTACTGATAAAATTAAGTTTACCTTAGCAATTAAATCATCTTGATCTGAGGCATTAGTATCGCCTGCAAAGTCGATAACATAGGTATTTTCTGGGCAGAAAGTGCCAGACTCTTCAAGTTTTTTAATCTTGTCAGCTCTATCTTTGCGATCTTGCTCTTCTTTTTTAGAAGCGTTTTTAGCTAAAGCTTTGGCTTCTTTTTTCTTAGTCTTTTCATCCTTGGTATCATCAAAGTCTTTTAGTTTATCTAAAAGCTTTTCTTGATTGTCTTTGTATTTTTTAATTAAATTTTCAAAGGTAAACTTCTCTTTAGCCTCAGCTTGAACTTCTTTTAAGGCAGCAGGAAGAGATAGTAAAATTACATAAACTAAAAAGCCTACAATCGCACTTGCGGTTACAAACTTAACTGCGAACAATCCCCAAAGATATAAAAATTCCATTTTGAATTTAAGCCTTAATTCTCGTTTATATTTTCTGTTTTATTTTTTTAATTATCTTTTGTAATAATATTAAATGCTACTTATTGCCGTAGACTTGAGTGTTAATTTTGAAAGTCTTACGTGGCTTTACAACCTTTACGCCATCTTTAATCACAAGCTTTGAGTCATTAACTTCAATCTTTTGTGCAGTCGCTGATGGATTGTAGTTACGACCTTCTTCTGTAATTCTAATACCATCATCTTCAATGGTGATTAAGCGTAACTTATAAAGCTGACCTATAGCCTTTTTAAACTTGCCCTTTGACATATGAAGATAATCTTCAATGTCCTGTGGATCTGATTTGTCGTTAAACTCTAAATAGCCATTTGAGGTCTTCAAAACTTTAAGTAATAGTTTTGCAGCATGCTCAATACCTGATAGGCCTGGCTCTTGTAGGGAGACATCAATACGACCATCTTCACGGATTTTTGTAATATAGCCATCAACACGCTTACCAATACGTACTTCGGTTTTAATGTTATCTTTATATAAAAGACCATACACAGAGTCATTTAAAACCATGCGGTAGCCAAGTGGAGTGTGTGATACAGCCACAGCAGTAACTCGCTGACCTACTTTAAACTCCCCTTTATGGGCAGCATCGCGGAAGAATTTATTGTAGCGCTGTGTGCCGTAGAGACGTCCTTGCTCATCCATGGTAACTAATACCATCACAGATGTTCCAACTTCAAAGTTAGAACGCTGCTCTGATACCGGAACTACTAGCTCTTTAGGAATACCTAAGTCCATGTAAACTGTACCACAGTCAATTGAGGTTACAGTTAAGCGACCTATCATGCCACACTCTAAATAAGGATGACGAGCGGTAGCTAAAACACGACCAGAGTCTTTAAATAAGAAGACGCGCAATCTATCTCCTACCTTTAAATCCTCAGGTAATTGCTTGCGAGGTACGAATAAGTCACCAAAAGGACCGCCATCTACAAAGCAGCCTTGATCGGTAATTTCAATAACCTCACGGTCAATCATTTGACCTAGCTTTAAATTATCATCCATGAATGTCTATTCCTAAAAACTTAGCTTTTAACCTAGCTTTTTATATAGCTTTATTAAGCATTTTTGCTACTTTTTCAAAAATCTCTTTTTTTAATATAAAACAAACTCTTTGAAAAATGCAAATTTACTGTACAAAAAACTAAAAAGCCACTCCAATTTCTTGGGGTGGCCTTTATGAGCATTAACTACAGATTAAACACGAGCAAAGTCGATGTGTAGAATACGCTCTGAAACTGGGTGACGCTGAATGTCTACTGGCTTAACGTTGATAGCCTGGCCGTCAACATTTAAAGTAACAGCCTGATAGAACTCGTCCTTTAATGCAGCTGCGATTAACTTCTTCTCATTTAAAGTAACTGATACTGCATCTTTGCCCTGACCGATAATAATTGCAGGGATTTGCTCAGCACGACGTAGGCGGCGGCTCGCACCTCTTCCTAAATCAGTACGTGAAGTAGCATCTAAAGTAATTGCCATTTTCATGTTTTCCTATATTAAAATTTAAACAAGCTATGTAATGCGACCATAAACATAGCAAGCGGTATTATACGCAAAAAATTTTCAAAATCAAGCTAAAAAGCCTAATTAATCCTCTTTTTGCCTATTTGCGCTTTGAGCATTATAAAGACAAGTCTATCTTTTGGAAGCAAAAGCCTTTAAAATCAATTTAAAGATACTCAACTCCTTGAATTTGTGACCTAAGGTAATGAAATTAAAGCTTTATAAGCGTATCTTATTGCAAAATTACTACTTTAAAGAGCACTTAATATGACCACTCAATATATAAGACCTTCAAAAGATCAATCATTTATGGAAATTGCTGTAGCTGTTTCTATGCGTTCAACTTGTTTACGTCGTCGCTATGGTGCGGTGATTGTATCTAAAGATGGTCGTATTGTCTCAACAGGCTATAATGGCGCTCCACGCCACAGAGCAAATTGTGTGGATTTAAAAGAGTGCTTACGTGAGACTTTAAAGATTAAACCTGGTACTCACTATGAGTTATGCCGAGCAGTCCACGCTGAGGCTAACGCGATTTTAAATGGTAATCCTTTAGATATTGTAGGCTCTACCCTATATCTAGCAGGCACCGATGCTGCTACCAATTCAAGAACCAAACAAATTCGCCCATGCTCTATGTGCCAACGTTTAATTCTAAATGCGCAAATTAAATTAGTCGTTATGCGTGATGTCGATGGAAATTTAGTCTATAGCGATCCACTAACTTGGGATGATGATACCCCTGAGAAGATCTCTGAGCAGTTTGGTGGTAATTTAAGCTAATTGATTTTAATCATTTAAAGCTACTATAGATACAAAGAAGGCTCCACGCGGAGCCTTTATTTTTATCTGTATTCTCAAGCTTTGACTTTTCTAAAAATCAGGCTCTTCGACAATCTTTGGATACATCAAAGGTGATCTTTCATCAATCTTATCAGGATCGTAATTGCGTCTATCATTGCAATTCATATCTGAGATGGTCTCTAAATCAGAATTGCTAATATCAAAATTATAAATCTGACAGTTTTGCTCTAATTTCTCACGAGTTGTAGCTTTTGGAATAGCTACAATGCCACGCTGAATGCACCAACGCAACAGAATTTGTGAAGCTGTTGCTTTGTAATGATCACGCATACAGATAAGTCTTGGATCATCTAAAATTAAACGACCTTCTGATCCTAGTGGAGAGTATGCTTCAACGCAGATCTTACGTTTACGACACCAACCTAAAAGTTCTTCTTCAGTGTTTAATGGATGGATTTCAGTTTGATTGACCTGAGGAATTACACAAGCGCCATTTTCCATTAAAGATAGAATATGATGAGGTTTGAAGTTTGAGACGCCAATTGACTTGGTAAGTCCTTGAGCTTGGAGTTTTTCAAGTTCAATATAAGCTCTTTGATAGCCTTTAATTGGCCAGTGTAAAAGGTATAAATCTACATAATCCATACCTAAGCGCTGTAAGGACTCAGTTAAAGCTTTTTTAGGATTATTAAACTCAGTCACCCAAAGTTTGGTGGTAACAAAGATCTCCTCACGAGGAATACCACTATCACGAATAGCCTTACCCACACTTTTTTCGTTGCAGTAAACACGTGCTGTATCAATTAGACGATAGCCACAATCTAGAGCTTCACGCACTGTATTGTAGGTATCAATACCTGATTTAATTCTGTATACACGAAGGCCTAATAATGGCATCTTCTCATTATTATTTAAGTTAACTGTGGATTTAATTGAAAGTTCCATCACTAACTCCTAATTTAGGCCTCAACCATTTTTTTATAAGCATCAACAAACACTTTAGGACCAGCGCCTAGTTCATGCATATGGCAAGATAGGTAATTTCTAAAACGTCTTGCCCCTTTGCAACCATTGAACATATTAATGATGTGGTTTCCTAGATAATGAAGCTTATTCCCCTCTTTGACAAAGGTATCTGCAAATTCTACAAGCTCATTGAAGATTTCTTCGCGAGATTTAACTTCAACATTCTCTTGATAGATCTCTTTATCAACAAAGGCTAATAAATAAGGATTATCCATAATCGCACGACCTAGCATCACGCCATCAACGTGCTCTAATTGTTTTTTACAATCCTCGATAGTCAATATACCACCATTGATGGTAACTTTTAAGTCAGGATATAAAGAACGTAGCTGATACACACGCTCATAATCTAAAGGAGGAACTGAGCGATTCTCTTTTGGAGATAAACCATTAAGCCAAGCTTTACGTGCATGAAGAATAATGTGTCTTGAACCTGTCTCATAAACAGCATCAACTATTTTTTTAGAGTATTCAAAAGAATCAAGATCATCAACTCCAATGCGAGTTTTGACAGTTACAGGAATACTAACCGCATCTTGCATGGCTTTGACACAATCAGTAATGACCTCTGGTGTCTTCATTAAAATAGCACCAAAAGATCCTGACTGCACTTTATCAGATGGACAACCACAATTTAAGTTAATTGAGCTATAGCCATGTTTTTGACCTATTTTAGAAGCCTCAGCTAGTGTCTTAGGATCTGAGCCACCTAACTGCAACACACAAGGATTTTCAATTTCATCGTGGTCAATTAAATACTCTTTACCATGAGTTAGAGCCTGAGCTGCAATCATCTCGGTGTATAAGGTAGCGCGCTTTGTAAAATAGCGGGCCATACGACGGAAGGTGCGATTAGTTACATCGATCATCGGTGCAACTGAGAATAGATCATCTTTACAGTAGTACTGAATTGAGGACATTAGCCTTAATCCTTAGCAAGGGATACAACTTATCAATATAGAAACTTGGCAATAGATACAAAAAAGCTCAACTTTTCTTAGTTGTATTGTATCAAATACTAAAAAGAAACATACCTAAGATCTTAGTAACTTATTGATTACTAAGATAAAAATATTTTGGTATACCCAAAATAAAAAAGTTCTTTAAAAATTTGATATATGAAACAACAAGTTAGCCTTTTTGCAGTTTGTTT
>Ga0256404_1008118_pt1 | contig 16022 bp, 16 predicted proteins | sample RumenRJG_01DNA_FD_185990 | JGI IMG/M metagenome (GOLD analysis project Ga0256404, IMG submission 185990) | Bovine rumen microbial communities from Lethbridge, Alberta, Canada - RJG_01 | ecosystem: Host-associated > Mammals > Digestive system > Stomach > Rumen | place: Canada: Alberta | collected...
TTCATAAGAAAACACATCATCATGCACTTACACAGATATGTAGAACACTTAGATGATGAAAATATAGAAAAAACATCAAATAAAGTAGAAAACTACTACAGACAAACCAATCCAGAAAAAATAAAGAAATTATACAAGACCAAAAATGGAATTCTAACCTTTTTAGACTTCCAAATGCAAAACTGGACTCAAAAACACATAAAAATTAAATAAGCCTATAAAATTTTACAGACTCCTTTTTTTAAAAAAATTAGTTTATTTTATTCATTACTACTTTTCCATTGACTATTGTCATTACGGGCATTCCAACATAACTCCAACCGTCAAATGGTGAATATTCGGCTTTTGTTTTGAATTCTTCAATATTGAATTTTCCTTCTTGTTTTAAATCAATTACTGTAAAATCAGCATCTTTTCCAATTGCTATTTCTCCTTTGTTTTCAAGTCCATAAACTTTTGCAGCATTTTGAGAAAAGATTTTTGGAATGATTTTCAAATCAATATTTCCCCTGTTCACTTCGGTCAGCAGTAATGGAACAACAGTTTCCAGGTTAGGAATTCCCGGTGAAGAACTCCAAACACCTTTTGTTTTATCTTCTAATGTGTGTGGTGCATGGTCGGTTCCGATTATTGATGTTTCATCAAGGTCTGTGATATTCACACTTTCTTCTTTTGGTCTTAGTGGAGGATTGGTTTTTATGAATGCGCCATATATATTATATGCAGAATTGTCGAGTAACAAATGATGTGGTGTAAATTCCCATGAAACTGGCATGGTTTTGCTTGCAGTTTTTACAATATCTAATGATTTGGAGGAACTTAAATGGCAGATATGCAGTCTTAAGTCATTATCCCTGGCAAGGTCTATTGCCTGCTTCACGGATTCATCTTCGCTTTTACTTGGTCGTGCATATGTGTAGTCAATAGCTTCATTTTCATCTTTTTGCTTTAATTTTTTTGTTTCACTTTCAACAATTGCCTTTTTCTCGCAGTGAGTCGCAACAAGACCATTGTAGTTTGTTGTATCCTTCAAAGTGGATAAATCATTGAAAATACTTTCCAGTGATTCATCGGTTTCCAAGTCCATAAAAATTTTAAATGAAATTGGATTCAAAGAAATCATTTTTTCCATTTCTTCAAGGCTATTGGTTCCTGCCTGAAGTTTAAAATTAACAACGGATTTGGATTGGGCTATTTTGATTTTTTCTTTCAGTGCCTTATATGTATTTGTTTTTGGAATGGTGTTGGGCATGTCAATCACGGTTGTAAATCCTCCATTTGCAGCACTTAGGCTTCCTGTCCTAAAGTCTTCTTTTTGGGTTAGTCCAGGATCCCTGAAGTGTATGTGAGGGTCAATAAAACCTGGCATTACATAATTATTTTGAATATCGATAACTTCATCGCATTTGATTGATGCTTTTGAAATATCGCTTATTTTTCCGTTTTCTATTTTGATGTTGTATTCGCCAAGTTTATCAACTAATCTACAATTTTTCAATACTAGTTCCATTGTTAATCTCCAACTGTTTATATTTCTATATTTGTTTTTTGTATTTTTAAAACATAAGTTTTTTTTAATTTAAGATTTATATTTAATTTCATGGCTCAAATTTCAAAAATTCTTAGTAGGGATAAGGATTTATTTTATAATGATTTTGATATGGAATATAGAATTTCAGACGAGAGTTCAGATACAATTTTAATATCTGATTTCACTGAGTATAATCCTTTACATAATGGCCATTTTCATTGCATGAAAACTGCTAAACACATGTTTCCTGACTCATTATTTGTAGCTATTGTGCCAGGGTTATTTGAACGTAGTGGTAGAGGTATTCCATATATACTGCCAAGGGAAATTAGGGCAGAAATTGCAATTTCAGTTGGGGCAGATGTCGTTGTTGAAGGTCCTCCTATGGGAATCATGGGATCAGGACAGTATTCATTATGCCTGTGCAAGATGTTTAAGGCATTGAATACAGATTATATTCCTAGAGGGTATAAGCCGCTCGATGGTTTTGATGAAATTCTTAAAAGAATTAATATGGGCCATCATATTGCTCCAAAACCATATAAAATCGTTGATAAAACCACCAATGAAATACTTTTAAAAGATAAGCTTGAAGAGGATAATTATGTGATTACCTCATTTTCAAACTCTTTAAGCAAAATAGGCTTTGATTATAAAAATAAATTTATTTTTGTTAAACGTATTGAGGGTGTAAGCGGAACACTGATTCGTGAAAGCATCCTTGAAGATAATTTTGATAAAGTTTTGGATATGATGCCTTCAAAAACAATTGAGGTGTTAAGAAGGGAAATAAAAAATGATTCCATAATATATGGCATTAGGGATGTTGAAGCTATTTTAAACACTGCTAATAATTTTACTTTTGAGGAATTATCAAATTTAAACTTATTTAATGATAAGTTAGCTAAAAACATTGTTGATAACAGACATTATGATGACCTGGAACAATTGGAAAAATCTATATTATATGGATTCTCTTCTCATTTTCGTCAAAGGGTTTTGAGCATATTGGAAAATCCGATTCCTAAAAAAATAATTTCACAATATATAGATGGCTATCCGTCAAACATTAGGATTTTGGGCTATAAAAATAAAGAAATTTTAGAAAAATTTATAAAAAAAGTAAATAATGAAAATATTTCATTATTTAATGGGTTAAAACAGCATTGATAACATTCTGTGGATTTTTAAGAGCAAATAATGCATCCATGAATGTTGGGTAAGTATTACTTAATAAGAATAGATATACAATGTAGTATAATACCACTAATACTACTATAATCAATATTATGGATAGAAGGATATCTAAAACACCCATTGGTTCTTTTTCATCTTTATAATTTAAATTATGAATATTTCCATCTTCTTCAACATCTGGTTCTACATTTCCAGTCATTAAACCTTGTTCTTTTAAGATTTCTGCTCTGATTCTTGCTTCCATCTCTTCAGGGGTTTCTTGTTTTGGAATCTCTTCTTTTAGAACATTTTTAGAAGGTGGTTGTTGTTCAACTGGTTCTTCCACTCTAGGAGAGTATTGCTTTCTGGTTAAGGAACCATATTGTGCTTCATCTTTTGCTAACTGTTCTCCTAATGGAACATTGATGTCATCTTTTGCTAATTGCTCGCCTAATGGAACATCGCCCTCATCAAAGTACAAGTCATCAAGATATTTTTCATATTTGTCTTCCAACTCTTGCCTTGCACTTGTTGGTTGAGGTTCATAGCTGTGGTCAGGATATATGAAATCTGCTTCAGAAACCTCTTTAGTTAATACTTGAGGTTCTGGTGAATTAAATTCATTTTGTGCAACTTGTGGTTCATTAGGTTTTTGATAAAGCTCACCAACATCTTCTAAATATGAAGACTCGAGACCTCCACTATATTCAATATTATCTTTAATGTTATATGGTGAATCATCACTGATTACTTTGGATCCGGCAGTTGCTTCTTCTTGTGCATATGGTATTTCAAAATCAATATTTTCTTCTTGAGGTTGGTATAGGGAATCTTCAGTAGTTTGTGCAGCTAATTCAACAGGTTCAGTTTCAAGAGGTTCCTGTGATTGAACAGGAGCTTTTGCTTGTTCTGCATTGTTAGATATGCTGAGTCCAACTATTTTTTCTAAACATTCTTTACAGTATATTTTACCTGCAATTTCTAAACCACATTCTTTACAAATTGATTTTCCACATATGGCACAATTGTCTGTGCCGTCTCTATCAGGATGATAATAACATTCCATAAATTACACGCTCAAATGAATTTAATTATAATATATATTAAATTAATATATCTTTTTTCTATTTATATAAAACTTTTCATGTTACCTAATGTTATTGATGATTTTTTCAACAACGATTTCTGATGCAATCAGGTCATCTGCAGTTGATAAGAAACTACCTAATGTTTCACTATTAATTTTGTATATTATCATATTTTGGTTTATTTCAGTCTTAACATAATCCTTGTTATCAACTTCAAGTGAATCATGAACTAATTTCGCTGATTCTTCGGTTTTATAATTTAAACAGATTTTTCCTTTAATTTTCATTATTTCCCTATTTTTTTGTAATTATTTTTCAAGTTTATTTTTTTCAATATTATGGTAACATTTATTAATAACTTAATTAATATATTTAAGTATTCTATCTATTAAGATATATAATTTTTATATAGCTATTGTGGAAATAATTATGATCATAGCTATTTTTAATTAAAACATGATTTGCATGTTATGTTTATTTCGGAGGAATTATAATGGTTCGTGCTTATACAAGAAGAGATTATATTAGAAAAACCCCAAATTCAAGAATCGTACAATACGACATGGGTAATTTAAGAGATGAATTCCCAGTATCAGTAAGTTTAGCTGTTAAAAAACCAACTCAAATTAGACACAATTCTTTAGAAGCTGCAAGGATTGCTTCTAACAGATTAATGCAAAGAGCTGCTGGTAGAATGGGTTACCACTTAAAATTAAGAGTATACCCTCACCAAATTGTAAGAGAAAACCCAATGGCAACTGGTGCAGGTGCGGATAGGGTACAAAGTGGTATGAGAAACGCTTTCGGTAAACCTATTAGTGTTGAAGCTATTGTTAAGAAAAATCAAAGAATAATCACTATCGATTGTCAAGAAAAGAACTTTGAACAAGCTAAAGTAGCTTTAAAAAGAGCAGGTATGAAATTACCAGTTCCATGTAAAATAGTTGTTGACAAAGGCGCAGAATTAATTAAATAAGTTTTTTTAATTAATTTTCTTACTCTTTTTTTTTAAAATTTTATATTTTTTCACTGCAATTCTTTTTTTTATAATTAAATATTTAAACTTTGAAATTTATATTAAAATATAATATTGACTAAAATTTCTATTAAATAGGGTCAATGTAATAATATTTTCAAACCAAGAGGTTATATTTCATGTATGTTGTAAAATTTGAGGATTTAAGTAAATCCGATATTGGAATTGCGGGTGGAAAAGGTGCTAATTTGGGTGAATTGACTCAAGCAGGCATTCCAGTACCGCCAGGTTTTGTAGTAACTGCACAAGCTTATGAATACTTCATGGAAGAGGCTGGAATCAACGATAAAGTTATGAGTATCCTTGATGCAATTGATATCAATGATACTAAAGCTCTCCAGGCTGCTGCTGAAGAAATTAAAAAAATCATTGTGGAAGCTCCTATTCCAGATGATTTGATTATTTATATTCGTGAATTTTATAATGAGCTTTGTCAAAGAGTTGGTGAAGAAGATACTGATGTAGCTATTCGTTCATCTGCTACTGCAGAAGATTTGCCTGAAGCTTCCTTTGCAGGTCAACAAGATACTTTCTTACACGTATCCGGTGATGACGAAGTAATTGAATACATCAGAAAATGTTGGGCATCTTTATTTGAAGCAAGAGCAATTTTCTACAGGGAAGAAAATAACTTTGAACATTCAAAAGTATACATTGCTGTTGTTGTACAAAAAATGGCTATCGCTGATAAAGCAGGAGTAATGTTTACCGTAAACCCCTCAACTGGTGAAGAAATTGCTTTAATTGAAGGATCTTGGGGTCTTGGTGAAGCAGTTGTGTCTGGTGATGTAACTCCTGATAATTATCAAGTTGATAAAAAAGACAATGAAATTGTCAATGTTACCATTAGTGATAAAAAAGTAATGTACACTAATGATGAATCAGGAACAAGTGTAAAAGTTGAAGTTCCTGAAGATTTAAGAAAAGAAAGAGTGTTATCTGATGAAGAACTCATAGAATTAACTGAAATGGGTAAAAGAGTTCAAGCTCATTACGGTGAGCCAATGGACACTGAATGGGCATTCGAAAGAGATAACTTATTCTTATTACAAGCTAGACCAATCACCACTTTAGGTGATGTTGTCGAAGAATCAGACGATGAAGCTTCTGACATTGGTGATGTTCTTGTCAGAGGTCTTGGTGCAAGTCCAGGTATGGCTTCAGGTAAAGTCAAAATCGTTTTAGATATTGATGAGCTGGATAAAATTAAAGATGGGGACATCATGGTAACAACCATGACCACTCCGGACATGGTGCCTGCTATGAGAAGAGCAAGTGGTATTGTCACTGATGAAGGTGGAGTAACTTGTCATGCTTCCATTATTTCCCGTGAACTTGGAATTCCTTGTGTTGTAGGTACTGGTGATGCTACAGCTACATTAGAAGAAAACTCTGGTGTTACTTTAGATGGTAAAAAAGGATTAGTATTTGAAGGAATTTCCGAAACTAAAGAGGAAGCTGCACCTGTAGCTAGTGGAAGTGCACAAGCAGCACCAATCCTTACTGTAACTGAAGTTAAAGCTAATGTAAGTATGCCTGAAGCAGCTGAAAGAGCAGCTGCAACTGGTGCAGATGGTGTTGGACTCTTAAGAACTGAACACTTAATGTTAACTGCAGGTATTCACCCAGGTAAATTCATTGCTGACGGCAGGGAAGATGAATTAATCGATACAATTGCTGATAATGTAATGATTGTAGCAGATGCATTCTATCCAAAACCAGTATGGTACAGAACTTTAGATGCACCTACTGATGAATTCATCACATTAGAAGGTGGTGAAAACGAACCTAGGGAACACAACCCAATGCTTGGTTGGAGAGGTATCAGAAGAGAACTTGATCAACCTGAAATCCTAAAATGTGAATTTAAAGCTATTAAAAAATTACACGAAAAAGGATACACTAACATCGGTATTATGATTCCTTTATCACAAAGTCCTGCCGAGTTAGTTCAAGCTAAAGCATTATGTTCCGAAATTGGTTTAGAACCTCATAAAGATGTTGACTTCGGAATGATGGTTGAAATTCCAGCAGCTGCAATCATGATTGATGAATATATTGACATTGGAATAGACTTTGTAAGTTTAGGAACCAATGACTTAACCCAATACACTCTTGCAGTTGACAGAAACAATGAGTTTGTAGCAAAACATTATACTGAAGAACATCCTGCAGTGATGAAATTAATTGAAAGAACAATTAAAAAATGTGTTGCAGCAGGTGTAAAATGTAGTATTTGTGGTCAAGCTGGTAGTGTTCCACACATTGTTGAAAAACTTGTTGGATTTGGAATTACAAGCGTATCATCAAATGCAGATGCTGTAGAAGAAGTCAGAAAGACTGTTGCTAGAGCTGAACAAAAAATTATTCTTGACGCTGCTCGTAAACGTTTAGAATAATCTTTTTATTTCTTTTTTTTATTTTTATTTTTATTAAATTATTTAAATTCAGGTTGTTTTATGGACGATAAGCCAGTAGATAAAGATTATATTTTAAATGAATTAAATGAGATTCATAAATTGGATTATAACTATTCAGACGGTAGAATTTTAGGATCAATGTGTACTGAGGCACATCCTTTCGCAAAAGAGGTTTACTGTAAATTTTTAGATACAAATTTGGGTGACCCTGGTCTGTTTAAAGGCACTAAATTAATTGAAAATAAAGTTATAAAGTCTATTGGTGAATTACTTTCTATTGATGAACCTTATGGAAACATTGTTACTGGAGGTACAGAAGCTAATATAATGGCAATGCGTGCTGCTAGAAATCATGCAAGGAAATATAAGGGAATTCATGATGGTGAGATAATCGTACCTGCTTCCGCTCATTTTTCATTTAAAAAAGCAGCGGACATGTTGAATTTAAAGATTGTCGAGGCAGAACTTGATGAAAATTATAGAATTGATATAAACTCTGTCAAAAATTTGATTTCAGACAAAACTGTGGCTATTGTGGCAATTGCCGGAACAACAGAACTGGGTTTGATTGATCCTATTGAAGAAATTTCTAAAATAGCGTTTGAAAATAATATATATTTCCATGTCGATGCAGCATTTGGCGGCTTTTCGATTCCATTTTTAAGAAGCATGGGTTTTGATTTGCCCCAATTTGATTTTTCATTGGAAGGTGTTTGTTCCATAACAGTTGACCCTCATAAAATGGGTTTGGCACCAATTCCTGCAGGTGGTATCCTATTTAGAAAAGAGGAATATCTTGATGTCATGGCAGTTGATTCTCCTTATTTGACAGTTAAAACACAATCCACAATTGTAGGTACTCGTATGGGTGCATCTTCTGCTGCAACTTATGCCATAATGAAATATTTGGGTAAAGAGGGTTATTCAAAATTAGCTGAACAATTGATGGACAACACTAAATTTTTAAAAGAAGGTCTTGAAGATTTAGGTTATGAGTTGGTTTGTGAGCCTGAATTAAACATCGTGGCATTCAATCATCCGAATATGGAAACAAATGTTTTGGCACAAAAACTAGAAGATTTAGGTTGGAAGGTTTCTGTTTCCAAATGTCCGGTTGCCATTAGGATTGTTCTAATGAATCATATTAAAAAAAGTCATTTAAAAGAATTATTAGAAGATTTAAAAGAAATAATTTAACTTTTAATCTTCTTCAATGTTTTCAACATACATTAAAGGATAATTAAGCTCTTCAATAAATTCAATCCTAATTATCGCTTTAGCATTCTCTACTTTTGTATATATTCTAACATCCAACATGTCTCCGTTTAGAGAAGTGTAGTCGAATTCTGTCATGGATTCTTCAAGTTTGTCAAATCTTATTTTAACTTCAACATCCTCGATTGCAGGCTGCAATTTTAAAGAATCTTCCATGCTTTTTTCTAAGCCATCTTTTGTGTGTTTATTCACTGGTGTGCCCACGAATTGATGGAATAAAGCACCCATGCTTATGGCTCCTTCGAAAATTGCTCTTTCTCTATGGGTTATGTTTGAAAAGTATTCCTTGTCAACGTCCAATTATAATCCTCCATTTAAGAATATGATTTTATCATATATTAATTCTGACGGGATTGGGTTTATACAACAATAGAATAATATTGCAGACACTATTACAACAGCCGCTAGAATGTACATTCTATTTTCTTTTGGATAGAAATAGCTAAACGCAAGTCCCACTATTAGGAATATTCCGGAAATTATCCATGCGAAAGATTCCTGAGGGTTGTCCTTGATGATTTCATTGTTTATTTGGCTTTGATTTTCCAATTCTCCGGTTATGATTAATCTGTTTGCTGTTGATCCGATTGGGTCACAGGTGATTAAATATAGGGAGTTTGCACCTTCAAATGCATTGGAATAATCAGCAGGAACAATGGTTGTGTTTGTGACTGTATAATTCAGCTCTCCTATGCCTGGCCATTCTAACAATAAGCTATCTCCATTTGTAAGTTCATTCAGTCTTAAGAAAGGAGATCCTTGAAGTGTCCTATGACCGTATAGTACAACAGGGGCCTTTGTAGGAATGTTTTCTCCGGGATCACTTAAAACACCTTGGTTTAATGATACATTGTTTATTTTTTCATTAACTCCAATATTAGGTATTACAATAGTCGGGGATTCAATATTCCTTTCAACCGCTATTTTTGATGAGAAATAATTAACTTCACCCATTGCATATAAACCGATTATTAGTATACAAATAATTATTATTATTGTTGAGATACTTGGTTTATTCATGTTATCAACTTTGTTATATCTAATATAATACTTTTCTTAATATTGGTATGTTTCATTGATTTCATTTATCATCCAGTTAGGGGCATTTGATGTTGGAATAGTTAAAACAATATTGTCCATGTTATTCAATATATAATCTACTTTATCTTGAGGGGCTTCAATTAGAAGCATATATTCTGCATTCAAATCGCCTAAATTGATTTGCCTTTCATAATTGGATAGCTTGATTCCATAATGTTTAAGCATATCGAATGTTTCTTCTTCATCGTATCCGTTGATAATGGATCCTTTGATTAATTCCAGCACGTCGGATGAGAATGTTTTCGAATTTTCTTTTGGATTAGTGAGATTCCCCTTGACAATCATGTTGGACTTGGAATATTCGGAGTCTATTTCTCCATTGTCTTCATATCTCATTATTGCAAGGACCGTGCATCCGCTAATGTCTGGACTGGTCTTGTTTGAGGTATAATTTGCATCTGTATAGTTGTTATTTGTATAAATGTCAACTACGCTGCCCACATTTATGAGCCCCGCACCTGCCTGAAGCCTTGAAATTAAAATAGGTACTGAAACGGTGTTTGGTTGTTCAAATTTTATTGTTGATAGTAATTCTGCAGTATTCCCGTTTACTATTTCCATTGCTTTTGAAGATGAAAGAATGATGTTTTTACTTTCATTTGAATATACGACCATTGTTCTGTTGTACTTGTCATGATTTGTGTTGATTGATTTTTTATGGAATGATTTCCAGTCTTTTGTTGCGGGTGTTATGATGTTAATTTTATTTACTTCTTCGGGACTTTTGGCATCATTAATCTTGTTTTCTAAAAGAAATGAGTTGGGGGATGTGGTTAATGCTCCACTGTATAGTTCATGGAGTTCATTGAGTTTTGTTGTTTTTGCAAGGGTCAGTTCCTCCTGTGCGGGTTCATATATTATGAAATAATATGCTGAAAAGATCAATGTGGTCAAAATTAGTGTGGTTATTATTATTCCAATTTTTTTCTTTTTTTCATCATCTGTTATTTCAACAGAACCTGGGCTTAAATAAACTCCGATTTTGTGATTTAATTTTTTCAGTGGTGTTAGTTCATCATTTTTCTTATTTGGTTTTGGATACTCTTCGGTTATCTGTTTTTTCAGTTCTTTAGTTTCTTCAAAACCTCTTGGATATAATGGATCTCTTGGTTTATTATTCATTATTCCTACTCCTAATGTTTGGTATTGATGGTTAATTTAATTAATAGGAGTGGCATTTTCTCTTTATTTAATTAAATTAATTATTAGGTAATATAAGCAGAATAATAGTAATAATATTGCAGGTATGTTAATATTGGATATATATAATTTAATTGGAAGTATCAATAGGATTATCAATATGCATGAAATTGCGATTAAAGGCATGTTATCGAATTTCGGATATTTGATGTTGCTTATCATCATTAATGAAATTATGATGCCTAAAATTAATGCAACATATGGATTGTATAATCCGCTAAGATAAAATGAAGCCATAATCAATGAAATTCCCGGAATTGGAAAACCTATGAAATCGCTTGTATCAATTTTTCCGGCTATCACATTGTATCTGGTCAGCCTTAAAACTCCACATATTACAATGAATAAGCTAACAAGTATTACTACTATTTGAAAAATGCCTGGGGTGGTGTTAATACTAGTATAAAGAAATATTGCGGGAGCCATTCCGAATGAAACAATATCTGATAGTGAATCAATATTTTTACCGAATCCTAATTCATCCTGCCTATTTATTTTACGTGCTACCCAACCATCTGCGGAGTCGAACATGATTGCAATAATCATTAAGATTGCAGCTATTCTAAATTCATGATTAATTGAACTTATTATTGATAGAAATCCGGATGTCATATTCAACAGGGATATGACATCTGATACTGCTATGAAATTTTTCATGTGTGTATTTTCAATTTTCATATTCAAACTCCAGTAATACTTTTTCTTTCATTCATTATTAATTTTATCTTTGTTTTCGTCTTATTTTTATGCATATGTCTATTTAATTGATATTTCTTGTTATTTTTATTTAATTTTATTAATTATATTATATTTTTAAAATTTACTTATGATATTATTTATGTTTTCATTTTTAATTAGTGTTTTGCTTTATTATGTCTTTAAAATATTTTTTTAGCATATTTTTTTAAAAAATAACCATAAACGATAAAATATATATAATAATATTTTTAATAAATATTAATTGTTAGACTTTAATAAATAGCTTGAATGTTCTTTAATTTAAATTGATATTTTAAGTTATTATTAACTTAAAATCAATATTTTTGAATTTTAAGCATATTTATTTTAGTAAATCAAATTTAGATTAATATTAATGCGAGTAGTTAAATGATTGAAGATAATATACGTGTTCTTAGACAGGCTGCAAAAGTTTCATCAAGTAGCAATTACAAAATTGAAAAAACTTGGTGTGTTATTGCAGGAAATGCTGATTTGGTTGATGATATGGCTTATAAAGCTATTGCATCTAACCACAGTGTGAAAATATTGTTCAGAGAACATGTTATATTGAATGAAGGCAAAATAGATAAAAAATTTGATTTCATCATGCTTTATGGCAATTCAATAATAATCGATGAGTTTAAATCTCTTGCAGATCAGGCCGGTGGAGCATATGTCAGAATTTCCCGTAAATATCTGGCTGATGAACCGAATCTGATGGTGCTGGTTGCGCCGGATGATGCAATTAGGGACTCAGTGTCAGTTATTGAAAAATCAAAAATACCTTTTGCTATTCTACAGGAATCACAAACAACTGGTTTCATTGATGTTGATTTTAATAAGGACGTCAAACTACCAAATTTTATCAAAAATGCATTAAAACCATTTTATAATGCTAATGAGGTTGTTTTATCAACAATTATCATTTCAGTTGATAAAAATGAGGATATTGAAAAAGTTCAAAGTATAGCTACATCTAATAGAATTTTCGTTATCGATTTTAAAGATATTGTAACGGAGGATTAATCATGAATATTTTTGGAAAAGAAGAGGAAGAACCACAAGTTAATGACACTAAAGTTATTAGCAATAGTCTTGGAATTGATTTAGGAACTTTAAACACTGTAATTGCAAAGCCTTCAGGTGATAAATTTGATTTATACCAAATCCCATCTGTTGTTGCTGTAAAAAAAGATGACCCTGCAGAAGTTTTGGCTGTTGGTGAAGAAGCTAAAAGAATGCTAGGAAGAACCCCGGAAGATATTCTTGCAGTTAGACCTTTAAAGAAAGGTGTAATTGAAAATGTTGTTCAAGCTCAAGCATTATTAATCAAAGCAATGCAAATTGGTATTAATGAAGGAGAAAGTGTTGGAAGAATTGTTATTGGAATTCCTGGTGATGCATCTGAAGTAGAGAAAAATGCTGCTGAAGAAATCGGTAGAAAAGCAGGAGCACAAAATATTTTGGTTATTAGTGAAGGTCTTGCAGCTGCAATTGGTGCAGGATTGCCTATTGCTGAACCAAATGGAACCATGGTTGTAGATATTGGTGCTGGTTCAACAGATATTGTAATTATTTCTCTTGGTGGTATTAACGATATTGAAACTGTTAGATGTGGTGGAGACGACATAGACAATAAAATCGTAGAACTTGTAGCAGAAAAATACGATGTAGCTATTGGTATTCATGATGCAGAATCTGCAAAAATGGAAGTTGGTATGGTTCATTGTTCAGAACAACTCGAAAACTTAAGTGTTGAGGTAATTGGTAAATCTTTAGAAACTAATAGGCCTAAGAAAGTTGTCATTGATTCAATGCTCGTAGCTGATGCGGTCGAACCGTTCATGCAACAAATTGTAGATGGTTTAAACGTGATTTTAGAAAGATTATCTCCTGAATTGATGATGGGAGTTTACAATAATTCCGTTGCTGTTGGTGGAAGTTCAAGACTTCGTGGTATCAAAGAAAGAATCTTCGATGAAATTGCTATCCCTATAGAAATTTCCGATGATCCTATGACTGTTGTGGCTAAAGGTACCGCTATCGTTGCGGCAGAACCTCTTGCATTAGAACCTGAAGTTCGTCTTAGAGCTATGAAATAAATATTTTTATTTATTTCTTTTTTTTACTTTTTTTAACTGATTTTTATGGATATTTTAGGCATTGATGAAGCGGGTAGGGGGTCTGTTTTAGGCCCTATGGTTATTGCAGGAGTAATAGTTCCTGAAAAAATGGAAAAGGTCTTAGAAAGAATGGGCGTTAAAGATTCCAAAAGGTTAACTCCCAACAGACGTACTATTCTGTCCCGTAAATTGAAAAAAATGTTTGATTATGAGATTGTAGTTATATCCGCGCGCGAAATAGATGAAATGCGTGCCGATGGAATTAATCTCAATGAAATTGAAAAAAATGCCATGGAAAGTATTCTTTTAAAATTAAAGCCTGAAAAAGCCATTGTCGATGCTGTTGATGTTAAGGCTGAACGTTTTCAAGAGAATTTATGCAAAGACACTGGTCTTAATGTTATAGCGGAACACAAGGCAGATGATAAGTATATTGAAGTCAGTGCTGCATCTATCATTGCTAAAGCTGAAAGAGATGATCAAATCAAAGAAATTAACAAAGATTTCATCAAGTCAGGTGGAATCGGTTCTGGTTATCCTTCAGACCCAACAACAAAAAAATTTTTAGCTAACTATACCTATGATGAAATGCCTGAATTTGTTAGAAAATCTTGGGCTACCGTTGCTAAAATGAAATAATTTCTTCTTTTTTTTAAATAATATTTAAGTATATGAATTAATAAACTATTTTTATAAATTAATTAATTTTCAATATAGAGGATGAAAATGATTATTGAGTATATTATGCCTTTTATTGATGGAGTGATGGACATTTTTACTCAAGGTGGAATTATAACTTATATAATTCTTTTCATTGGTATTTATGGTCTAATTATTGCATTGAGAAAGATTGCATATCTTAAGAAAATTAGTAAAGTAGATACAACTGAGATATTTGGTGTAGTTACAGCATCTATGGAAAGGGGTGGTGCTGTAGAAGCTTTAAAACAAATCAATGGCTTTAAAAATCCTATTTCTAGAATTATTTCTGAGACTTTAAAAATCGGTTATAAAAATAAAACTGAAGTTGAGGAAAGTATGGAGCAGATTTTCATCGTTGAAGTTGGAAAAATGACTAAGGGATTAAATACAATCAAGACCCTTACAGAGCTTGCTCCTTTTTTAGGTTTGATTGGTACTGTTATTGGTATATGGATGACATTCAAATCACTGGGGGTTCATCCTGACTCAGCTGCAATGGCTGAAGGTATTTATGTAGCTTTAACAACTACCATTATGGGTTTATTGGTTGCTATTGTATTATTGCCTTTGCATACTTATATTCAAGGTCTTATTGAAGCAGAAATGGATAAAATTGAACTTGCTACAAAAATGACCAACTGGGGATATGCTGTGGTTAAAGTTAGGGTTGATTCTAATGTTGAATGTGCACTTGAAGCATTACAAGAGGCTGAAGGTGTTGTTAACACTAGGCTGATTTCCGACCCATATGCAAATATTAAAGTTTCTTTTAAACCAAGTATGTTAGATAAAAGTATTTCGAATATTATTTTGGAAAAATGTAATGTTAACGCTGAAATTACTGAAAGTAAGCTAAAACAATAGGTGATTAGATTGGCTATTGATGTAGGAAAACATAAAAAGAAGGTTTTGGATAATAAGCCAAGTATTAACTTGGTTCCTTTCATTGATATTCTATTCACAATAATGATATTTTTAGTGGTAACTAGTAATTTTTCAGCTACTGATGTTCAAACGGATGATGCTGATGTTGTAGAAGATGCGAGTGGAAAACCTAATGTTACTGATGTTTCTGGAGATGCAGAATACTATGTAATGCCTGTAGCTAATTTGCATAAGGTTACAGTTAATGGTCAAGATCGCTCGGATGCGATAGCGGGAAGTGCAGTAGGTGTTCAGGCTATGGTAATTGACGAAGGTCAAATCACTATCAAACCTGGTGAAATAGATATTAAAACTCCTGCAGGAATTTCACCGGATAAGGCTGTTCAACGTCCGGAAGTTTAAAAATGAGGAATGAAAATGTATACTGGAAGAATATTATCAACTGGAATGAACTGTGACGGCAAACCTTTTATTGCATATAGGGTTTCAAGCAGGTCATTTCCAAATAGGCAATGTCTAAAATTTGAAAAACGTGCGGCTATTGTTCCAAAAGAAGGCTCTGAAAAGGATATTTTTGATAATCCTTACATTACATATAATTGTATTCGTATTGTTGATGATATTGCAATTGTTTCAAATGGGTCTCAAACTGATGTTATAGCAGATAAAATAGCTTTAGGCATGAATATGAGAGATGCTATGGCATATTCCTTGCTTACTATGGATTATGAAAAAGATGATTACAATACTCCAAGAATAGCGGCT
>Ga0256404_1008120_pt1 | contig 16019 bp, 10 predicted proteins | sample RumenRJG_01DNA_FD_185990 | JGI IMG/M metagenome (GOLD analysis project Ga0256404, IMG submission 185990) | Bovine rumen microbial communities from Lethbridge, Alberta, Canada - RJG_01 | ecosystem: Host-associated > Mammals > Digestive system > Stomach > Rumen | place: Canada: Alberta | collected...
GGTGGGCGTCTACTGCGAAGCGGCATCCTCCGGCGAGGAGGGCGTGGAGATGGTGCGGGTGCAGCATGCAAGAAGAGAACCCTACAACCTGATCCTGGTGGACTGGAAAATGCCCGGCATGGACGGCATCGAAACCACGCGGCAGATCCGGGAGACCGTCGGCCACGAATCGGCCATCGTCATCCTGACCTCCTACCACTGGGACGATGTGGCGGATGAGGCAAGAGAAGCCGGCGTCGACACCTTCGTGCCGAAGCCCCTCTTTGCCGCCACCGTCCTGGATGAATTCCGGGAGGCCTTCCGCAAAAAGAACCGGGAGGCGCGCAAGCCGGCAGCAGGTCTGGCGGGGCGCCGCATTCTGCTGGCGGAGGATATGGTGGTCAACGCCGAGATCATGATGATGGTGCTGTCCATGCGCGAGATGGAGGCAGAGCTGGCGGAGAACGGAAAAGTTGCCGTCGACATGTTTGCCGCCCACGAGGCAGGTTACTACGACGCTATACTCATGGACATGCGGATGCCGGTCATGGACGGCCTGACGGCCACCCGGGAGATCCGGGCCATGGACCGGAAAGACGCAAAAACCATCCCCATCATCGCCCTCACGGCCAATGCCTTCGATGAGGACGTGCAGCGCAGCATGCAGGCGGGCCTGAACGCCCATCTGTCAAAGCCCGTGGAGCCGGAGGCTCTGTTCGGGACGCTGGAGAGCCTGATTAAGAACTGACGGCAAGGAGGCACATAATGTTTTGTACCAGCTGTGGAAAACAGATACCTGATGAAAACCAGTTCTGCACATACTGCGGCGCAAAGCTGAGACCGAGGAGTGCCGTGCAGCAGGATGGCCGGACATCGCAGGATGGCGTGAGCCGGGGGCAGCAGGATGCCCGGACCAATCCGGCCCGCCGCTCGGAGCGGGAGTGGACTCCGCCGGGGCAGGAACCGAAGCCGGGCTGGACTCCGCCGGGGCGTGAGCAGATGTCCTACGGGGCAGGCCTGGAAGACAAAGACTTCTACGCCGAACCGGAACCGGGCAGAAAGAAGTCCATTCTTCCTAAAATCGCCATTGCGCTCATTGCGCTGGCGGTGTTCTTCGGTGCGGCCTTTTTCGGCTACCGGGTCTTCTCCGGCGGCGGGGAAGACACCGTCAAGGAAGCCCGGGAGGATAAGGATAAAAAAGATAAGAAAAAGAAGGATGCGGAGGAAGAAGACGAATCCGTAAAAGAAGAGGAGACAGAATCCGAAGAAGCAGCGGCAGAGACCGCAGCCCCGGAAACTTCCGCGGCAGAAACCACATCGGCTGACTCTTCCGGGAACGGGAATACGGAAGTAATCGTAGACAAACAGAAGAGTCTGCAAATTTCCAGCAGTTTCAGCACCATGGAAGCCGCGAGGCTTGCGGATATGGCATGGTTTACTGAACTGCGGCAGAATACGGACAATCCGGAGAATACCATCATCGGACATACTTTCCGGTTTGAACGGATCGATCCCTGGATGGGCAGCGGCGGATGGAAAGCGATGCTGATTCCGGTCACCGAATTGAACAAGGATACACATGTTCATACATGCAATGTTTTCGTGACCCTGACCGGAGAAAAAGTAGAGGAGCCTCTTCAGGCTGCCGTGTCTCTGCTCCGTGGGACGTCGATTGACCCCGATACGGGAAAAGAGGAGGAAGAATCGGGAACGGAGATGTTTATCGGGGAGTGGACCCCGGATACCGGACATATCACCGCAGACAATCAGGCCGGTAAGATAGTGATAGAGGCTCTGTTTGGAGAAAACGATGCTTCCAGACAATATGCCATGGGCAGCCTGGAGCTGGAAGGAACAGGAGAATATATGCTGATCATGGTGCGGGATTATAAGGCGAAGACAGTACAGGAGAGCTCCGCACAGAACTGAATCTGAAACAGGCAGGCATAGGGGGGAGACCGGCATGGATGTATACGGTGAATACAGACAGAAACTCCGGACGCCGGACGAGGCGGTCCGCTGTGTAAGGGACGGAGATTGGATAGACTATACAGTGTCGCTGGCATTCCCGCAGCTGCTGGATGCTGCGCTGGCCAGAAGAAAAGAAGAGCTGCACGATGTGAAGATTCGGGGGAATCTTCTGTTCGGCCCGATTCAGACGGTGGAGTGCGATCCGACCAGAGAGCACTTTATCTATAATACCTGGCACTGCTCCGAGTATGAGCGGAAGCTCTGCGACCGTGGCCTTTGCAACTACATTCCCATGGTGTTCCACAATGTGGTGCCCTACTATGAACACTTTCTGACCGTCAATGTGGCCATGGTGGCGGTGACCCCCATGGATCGGCACGGCTACTTCAACCTGTCCTGCTCCACCGGAACGGTGAAAGGGATTGTGGACCGGGCGGACATCGTCATCCTGGAGGTGAATGAGCGCCTTCCCAGGGTATTCGGCGGATTTGGTGACTGCATCCATATCTCGGAAGCGGATTATGTGGTGGAAGGAGAACATCCGCCGCTGCCTGAATTTGTTCCCGACGAGCCGACGGATATCGAGAGAAGCATTGCCGGACATATCTTCCCCTATATTCCGGACGGCGCAAACCTGCAGCTCGGCATCGGCGGAATGCCCGGCGTGGTCGGACAGATGCTGGCCGAGTCCGACTTAAAGGACCTGGGCATGCACACGGAGCTCTGCACCGATGCTTATGTCACCCTGCATGAGGCGGGGAAGCTCACCAACCGGCACAAGCAGGTGCTGCCGGGAAAGGGCGTGGCAGGCTTTGCCTTCGGCACCCGGAAGCTCTATGACTGGCTGGACGAGAATCCGGGGCTTGCCTTCTGCCCGCTGGAGTTTGTCAACGACCCGACAGTCATCCGCCGCATCGACAATATGGTTTCCATCAACGAGTGCCTCGCCGTCGACATCTTCGGCCAGGTATCCTCGGAGAGCGCAGGCCTTCGGCAGATCAGCGGCACCGGCGGCCAGCTGGACTTCCTTCTGGGAGCTTCGGAATCCCGGGGCGGCAAAGCCTTCCTATGCCTGCCTTCCACCTACACGGACCGGAAAGGACACCGGCACAGCAACATCCTGCCCCACTTCCACGGCGAGATCGTGACCTCCCCCAGGTCCCAGGTCTTCTTCATCGTCACCGAATACGGCGCCGTGAACCTGGAGGGACGATCCACCTGGGAGCGGGCCGAGATGCTGGTGAGCGTCGCCCACCCCGACTACCGGGATGAGCTGATCGAGGCTGCAGAGAAGATGAAGATATGGAGAAGATCCAATAAGAGATAAGAAACCAGACACGGGTTCAGATACGGAATCAGCAGAATACATTTCAGATACAGCTTGCTTCGGCAGGCTGTATTTTTTTGAACCTTCCACCGCCTGCAGAGGAGGGAGTCTTCTCAGCAGAATAAATTCATGTCCGGTCCGGGAACACATCCGAATCGTGGTTTAAGAAGCCAGGTGTATCCCGGAGGTCAGCCGGAAGCGTGCAGGATGCGTTAACAAACCAGACCCCGGGGCCAGGCGCATCTTTCTGGTTACTGACAGTTCGGAAAGATACAGCCCGCCGTCGTGGGGCGGGCGCGAAGCGTGAGAGATGCATCTTTTTTGCCTCTGGAGAACTGTCCGGATACGGGGTCTCGCCAGAGCCAATGAGCGAAGGCGAGTTGGCGCATCTTTCCGGCCACTGGCGGCCCTGAAAGATTCGGGCTGGCGAAGGAGAGGCTGGTTGGATGCATCCTGGAAGCCTCTGGTATTCCGAAAAGATGCAGCCCGCTGTTGTGGGGCAGGCGCGAGGCAAGTTGGATGCATCCTGGAAGCCTCTGGTATTCCGAAAAGATACAGTCCGCCGTCGTGGGGCGGGCGCGAGACAAGTTGGAAGCATCTTATACGTTCACCGCACTCCGGAAAGATTCGGCCGGGCAAAAGAGACGCAAATATGCTGTCTTGACAGACGACTTCGGATCATGTACATTTTACTTGTAAGAAATCTGATGTCTGACAACGCAAAAGGAAAGACATACAGAAAAACAGACAACCAGAAAAAGACAGTCAACCAGCAAAAGAAGAATCAGCCAGAAAAGAACAATCAACCGGAACAGATGTCATCCAGGAGGATATCAATGAACACAAAGAATACGGTTATTATGGACGGCAACGAAGCTGCGGCCTATATTTCCTATGCATTTACAGAGGTAGCCGGGATCTTTCCCATCACGCCCTCGTCCCCGATGGCGGAGCATGTGGATGCCTGGGCGGCCAACGGAAAGAAGAATCTCTTCGGCCACCCGGTGAAGGTGGTGGAAATGCAGTCCGAGGGAGGCGCCGCCGGAACGGTACACGGGTCCCTTCAGGCGGGGGCACTGACCACGACCTATACCGCATCCCAGGGCCTGCTTCTCATGATCCCTAACATGTATAAAATCGCCGGAGAGATGCTTCCGGGTGTATTTCACGTATCGGCAAGAACCCTTTCGGCCCATGCCCTGTCCATCTTCGGAGATCATTCCGACGTCATGGGGGTGCGCAGCACAGGCTTTGCCCTGCTTGCCTCGTCTTCTCCCCAGGAAGTCATGGACCTGGGCGCGGTGGCGCACCTTTGTGCCATTCACTGCCGGATGCCGTTTCTCCACTTCTTTGACGGCTTCCGCACATCCCATGAGATTCAGAAAATTGAAGCCCTCGATTATGAGGACTTAAGGCCCCTGGTTGATAACGAGGCCATAAAGGCCTTCCGGCAGAATTCCCTGAATCCCGAGCATCCCTGCACCCGGGGAACCACTGTCAATCCGGATATCTTCTTCCAGACCAGAGAAGCCTGCAATGAGAAGGTCGACCAGATTCCCGATGCGGCAGAACACTATATGCAGGAAATCGGCCGTATCACCGGACGGGAGTATCATCTTTTTGATTATTATGGCGCACCGGATGCGGAGCGCATCATTATCCTCATGGGTTCTGCGGCGGAGACCGCGAAGGAGACCGTCGATTATCTCACAGCCCGGGGTGAGAAGGTGGGAATGATCCAGGTAAGACTGTACCGGCCCTTCTCTGCAAAGCAGTTCCTGGCGGCACTTCCGGAGACGGCAAAGAAGATTGCGGTTCTGGACCGGACCAAAGAGCCCGGCTCCCTGGGAGACCCGCTGTATCTGGATGTTACCTCCGTACTGTTCCGGAACGACAAGTCTGCAGGCCGGACTGTGGTGGGCGGCCGCTACGGCTTAAGCTCCAAGGATACAACACCGGATCAGATTCTGGCGGTATTCGAGAATCTGAAACAGGATATGCCGAAGGGCGACTTCACCATCGGCATTGAAGATGATGTAACCTATACATCCCTTCCCCAGGCTGCTCCCATCGATACCCAGCCGGAAGGTCAGTTCGGCGCCATCTTCTGGGGTATGGGTTCCGACGGCACCGTGGGCGCCAACAAGAATTCCATCAAGATCATCGGCCATACCACCGACCAGTACTGCCAGGCCTACTTTGTCTATGATTCCAAGAAATCGGGCGGCCTGACCCAGTCTCATCTGCGGTTCGGAACATCGCCCATCCGGTCGCCCTATCTGGTGGGAGCGGCGGACTTCGTGGCCTGCCATACGCCCTCCTATGTACGGAAGTATGACATGGCGGAGAATCTGAAGGAAGGCGGCACCTTCTTGCTGAACTGCCCGTGGAATGCGGAAGAGCTGGAGACCCATCTGCCCGGATCCATGAAGAGAAAGCTGGCCCGGAAGAAGGCAAAACTTTATACCATTGATGCCATCGACATCGCAAGGCGTGTGGGCCTCGGCGGCCGCACCAATACGATTCTGCAGGCCTCCTTCTTCAGGCTGGCCGGCGTCATCCCGGTGGAAGAGGCCGTGGCCGAGATGAAGGATGCCATCTATAAAACCTACTTTGTGAGCAAGGGCCAGGCGGTGGTGGACAGCAACAACGAATCCATCCAGTACGGCATCGATGAGCTCCGGGAAGTGCCGATTCCGGCATCCTGGGCCGAGGCACCCCTGGAGGAGCCGGACAATGATAAGCCCGAATTCATCCGCGAGGTGGTGGAGCCCATGAACCGCCAGCAGGGCGACAAGCTTCCCGTGTCCATCTTCACAAAGTACCATCTGGAGGACGGCAGCTGGCCCAACGGCACGACAAAGTATGAGAAGCGGGGCGCTGCAGTGGAGGTTCCGGCGTGGGATCCGGACAAATGCATCCAGTGCAATATGTGTTCCCTGGTATGTCCCCATGCCGCCATCCGGCCCATTCTCGTGACGGCGGAAGAGCGGGACCATGCACCGAAGGGATTCTTCACAAAGAAAGCCAACGGCAAAGCCCTCGCAGCCTACAGCTACCGCATCCAGGTATCGCCCTATGACTGTACCGGCTGCGGAAGCTGCGTGAACGTCTGCCTGGCGAAGGAGAAGGCCCTGGCCATGAAGCCCCTGGAGAGCCAGCTTCCGGAGGCACCCCTCTGGGAATATGCGGTGGAAGAGGTCACCATCAAGAAGGATGCGGTGAGCAGCAAGGACATCCGCAGCTCCCAGTTTGCAAAGCCCTACTTTGAGTTCTCCGGCGCCTGCGCAGGCTGCGGGGAGACGCCCTATATCAAACTGGTGACCCAGCTCTTCGGGGATCGGATGTATGTGGCAAATGCTTCCGGCTGCACGTCCGCTTACGGCGGCTCTACGCCCTCCAGCCCTTACTGCACCGATAAGAAGGGATTTGGTCCCGCCTGGGCCATGTCCCTGTTTGAGGACAATGCCGAGTATGCCTACGGGTATCTCCTGGGCCAGAATGCGGTAAAGGAAGAGCTTCTTGCGAAGGTGGGAAGACTGATGGGCAATGGAACCGCAGTTGAGGAGTGCCGGGAATACCTGGAGAAGCACCAGGATCCGGCCGTGTCCAGAGAAGTGAGCGATAACCTCCTTGCTGCCATTGGGGACAATGCGAGCGAAGAGGCGGCATTCATCCGTCAGAACAAAGAATTCCTCACCAAGAAGAGCGTCTGGGCCTTCGGCGGCGACGGCTGGGCCTATGATATCGGCTACGGCGGCCTCGACCACGTACTGGCTTCCGGCCAGGATATCAATATTCTGGTGCTGGATACAGAGGTCTATTCCAACACAGGCGGCCAGTCCTCCAAGGCGACGGCCACCGGCGCGGTGGCGAAATTTGCCGCAGCCGGCAAGGAGACGAGAAAGAAGGATCTGGGACTGATGGCCATGAGCTACGGCTATGTCTATGTGGCCCAGGTGGCCATGGGCGCAGACCCGGCCCAGACCCTCCGGGCTATCCGGGAGGCGGAGGCCTATCCGGGACCGTCTCTGGTCATCTGCTACTGCCCGTGCATCGAGCACCACATGAAGGCCCCCATGGGGAAGAGCCAGACCGAGGAGAAGCGGGCTGTGGAAGCCGGATACTGGCACCTGTACCGCTACGATCCCCAGAGAAAAGAAGCGGGACAGAATCCCTTCCAGATGGATTCGAAGATGCCCACCGGCGACTTCATGGAATTTATCAAGAGCGAAAACCGCTATGCATCGCTGAAGACCGCATTCCCGGAGAGAGCAGATGCGTTCTATGCGAAGGCACAGAGGGATGCAAAAGACCGCCTGGAGAAATACCTCTCCATGGCAGGAGAATGAGAGGAGGAGCGTTATGGCACTGATGACCGCAAGTGAGTATATTGAGAGTTTACGGAAGCTGAAAACCCGCGTGTACATGTTCGGAAAACAGGTAGAAAACTGGGTCGATGACCCCATCATCCGGCCCTCCATCAACTGCATTGCCATGACCTATGCCCTGGCGGAGAATCCGGAATACGAAGACCTGATGTGCGCCACCTCCAACCTCACCGGCCATAAGATCAACCGGTTTTCCCATCTCCACCAGTCCACCGAGGACCTGGTCAAGAAGGTGAAAATGCAGCGCCTTGTGGGCCAGAAAACCGCCAGCTGCTTCCAACGCTGCGTCGGCATGGACGCCTTCAATGCGGTGTATTCCACGACCTATGAGATCGATGAAAAGTACGGCACCCATTATCATGAGAACTTCAAGAAGTTCCTGATCTATGTGCAGGACAATGATCTCGTCGTCGACGGCGCCATGACCGACCCGAAGGGAGACCGGGCCAAAGCGCCCCATGAGCAGAAGGATCCGGACCTTTACCTCCACGTGGTGGAACGAAGAGAGGACGGCATCGTGGTGTCCGGCGCCAAGGCCCACCAGACCGGCGCAGTGAATTCCCACTGGCATATCTTCATGCCCACCATCTCCATGCGGGAGGCGGATAAGGACTGGGCTCTCAGCTTTGCCTGTCCCTCGGACGCCGAAGGCATCTACATGATCTACGGCCGTCAGTCCTGCGACACCAGAAAGCTGGAGGGAGGCAAGATCGATGTGGGAAATGCCCAGTTCGGCGGCCAGGAAGCCCTGGTGGTGCTGGATCACGTATTTATTCCCAATGAGTACATCTTCATGGACGGAGAGTACGAATTCTCCGGCATGATGGTGGAGCGGTTTGCCGGCTATCACCGGCAGAGTTACGGCGGCTGCAAGGTGGGCGTGGGAGACGTGCTCATCGGCGCGGCGGCCCTTGCTGCAGACTATAACGGTGTCAGCAAAGCCTCGGCCGTCAAGGACAAGCTCATCGAGATGACCCATCTGAACGAGACCCTCTACAGCTGCGGTATCGCCTGCTCCTGCGAGGGCTGTAAAACCAAAGCGGGCAACTACGAGATTGACATGCTGCTGGCAAATGTCTGCAAGCAGAACGTCACCCGCTATCCCTACGAGATCGCCCGTCTGGCGGAGGATCTGACAGGGGGGCTTATGGTCACCATGCCCTCGGAGAAGGACTTCTCCTCCGACGAGGCCGTAGGAAGAAACGGCGAAACCATCGGACAGATCTGTGAGAAATTCTTCTGCGGAAGAGAGGGCGTTCCGACCGAAAACCGTCAGAGGATCCTTCGGTTCCTGGAAAATATGTGCCTCGGCACCGCGGCGGTGGGCTATCGCACTGAGTCACTGCACGGAGCAGGAAGTCCCCAGGCGCAGCGTATCATGATCGCCCGGCAGGGCAACCTGGAGGCGAAGAAGGATTTGGCCAGGAATGTGGCAGGAATAAAAGAAGAGAAGTAAGAATAAAAGAAGAGCAGTAAGAATATAAGAAGAGCAGTAAAGAAAACCGGATGGGCAGATTTCTGTCTGCCCATCCGATTATGGTATGCAATGCGGCATGTACTCCTGCTGGCAGGACATCGTTCACCGTAGAGAAGCACTTCAGCTTTCCACCGCATCGATGGAGGCGGCAATGCTGTCGAGGTGAGCCTCCATGGCACGCCGGGCGGCTTTTGCATCATGGCTTCGCAGCGCATCCACGATGGCCCGGTGCTCGTCGATGGTATATTCGCTCTTTTTTGTGAAGACATAGAGAGCTTCCTTCTGAAACTTCGGCCGGACCGAATTCAGAGACGTAAGCAGAAGCGGGTTGCCGGAAAGCTCCGCCAGCGCCGTGTGGAACCGGTAGTCGATCTCCGTCAGGGCCACCGGGTTGGCAGCAGCGGCTGCGGTACTCTGCTCCTGCAGAAGCTCATCCAGCTTTGCAATACCTTCTTCCGTGATCTTATCGGCTGCACGGGAGACGATGGCGATCTCCACCACGCGTCTGAAATCCACAATATCTGTCATATCGGTCTGGTTGATAACCGCGTTGAAATCCACGTGGGAATCAATCTCCGCCTGATCATTTACCGTGGTGCCATTCTTTGTGCGGGTAATCAGGCCTAAGAGCTGCAGCTGCGAATAGGCCTCTCTCAGGGTACTGCGTCCGATATCCAGGATGCTGCACATCTCCAGCTCATTGGGGAAACTGTAGCCGCTGGGAAGGGCGCCGGAGAGGATAGCTTCCTTGATTCGTTCGCAAATAATGTTCGAAATAGGGGATCGTTTTGAATAAGGCAGATTCGAACCAATCTGGCTGAGAACTTCGTTCGTGTCGATATCAAGTGTCTTTTCCATAGGCGGACTCCTTTTTGCGAATGAACTGACAAGTCCATTTTAACGCAATACTGTTCCGAAATGCAATCAAATAATACTCGCCGGCCGAAGCGGCAGGCAATCGGCTTTATCAGCAGAAATCACCAATACATCATCTTCTGGGAAAGGAATAATTGACACATCTATAGAAGTATGATAGCATGAAATCAGAAGTCAGACAACATACATCATACAAAAAACCATTTAACATGTTATGTAAGGAGGATGCTATGGGAAACGCTGTAAAAGATGACGGCAGAGGAATCGTATCCGGTGATTGGCTCAACCAGAATCAGGAGATTACCTATCAGACCTGGCTGGAGGATGTTGCCTGCCTCTGGGGCAACATGATGAATAAAGAGATTCAGGAATTCGAAGTTCCCAAGGGCCAGGTAGGTCTCTGGTGGCTGGGCGGACCCTCCTGGATTCTCAAGACCGATGAGGGCGGCATCGCATTTATCGATGTGTATTCCGGCCCCTCCATGTACACAGAAAAACATTACTGCGGCGTCTGCAAGGCATCCGGCGCGGATTCCATCAACTGGCTCCGCCTGAACCCGCAGCTCATTAATCCGTGGACCTTCGGCGATATTTCCGCTTCCTTCATGACACACCGTCATCAGGACCACTGCGACCAGTACACGGTGAAAGCTCTCCTTTCCAGCAACAAGTGCCCGTTTGTGGGACCGCCGGATACCTGTGACAAGCTGAGAGGCTTCGATGTTCCGGAAGAGAGACTGGTAGTGGCCAATGTGGGCGAATCCTACAAGATTCCGGGCGCGGAGATTGAGTTCCTGATGTGCTATGACGAGACCGTCATCCGCACCGGCGAATCCAACGAAGTACAGCCCTATGAGAAGATGTGCGTAAGCTATCTCTTCAAGACCTCCGGCGGCAATATCCTGTTCTGCGGCGACACCTGGTATCACGACGGCTACCGCGCCATCGGCGAGGCCTATGATATCGACGTGGTCACCTTTGACCTGGGAATCAATGCACCGGGCGCCACCGACAAGATGAGCCCCTATGACGGCGCCAGAGTGGCACAGTCCCTGAATGCCAAGGTTGCCATCCCGGATCACTATGAGAACTGGGCCAATACCTCCTCCGATCCGGAACTCATCGCCAATCAGTTCGAGAGAATTGTGCACGAACTCACCCCGGAGATTCATACCTGCATTCTCCGCCCGGCAGCAAGATATCTCTATCCCCAGGATAAGGATCTCAAGAGATACCGCTATCCGGACCAGAGAGAGAAGTATGATGTGTTCGAGTCCGTGAAATACGGCGAGACCGCAAAGAAGTTCTATTCGAAGAAGAAATAAGATAAAAGAGGTGATCCTTTGTTCCGACTTGAGGAAATAAAAACCATACTGATCGCCGGCTCGGGCATTATGGGCGCATCCTTTGCCCAGATTTTCGCAAAAAACGGGTATGACATCATCCTGTATGATATCGCGGAGGCGGCCCTGGATTCGGCAAAGAAGCTGATTGGTGTAAACCAGCAGGCCCAGGTTGCCCAGGGGAAGCTCACCCAGGAGGAATCCGATGCCCTGCTGGGGAGAATCCGCATGACCACGGACAAAGCCTGCTTCTCTGAGGTCGAATTTGTCCTGGAGGCCATCGCGGAGAAGCTGCCCATAAAGCACAGCTTCTGGAAAGAGGTTTCCGAGGCGGCAAAGCCGGAGGCAATTCTTGCCACCAACACGTCCGGCCTCTCCATCACGGAGATCGGAAAGGCCGTGAAGGACCCGGCAAGATTTGCCGGCATGCATTGGGTGAATCCCCCCCACCTGATTCCTCTGGTGGAGGTCATCGCGGGAGAACAGAGCGCCGAAGAGACCGTAAAAGTCATATATGACCTGGCGGTGCATATCGGGCAGAAGCCGGTATATGTCCATAAGGATCCGGCAGGATTTATCCTGAACCGCCTGCAGTACGCGGTCATCCGCGAGGCCTGCAGCTGCGTGGAGAAGGGCTATGCCACCATCGAGGATGTGGACCGGGTCATGAAGTACGGCCTGGGCATGCGCTACGCCTGCATCGGTCCCTTTGAGACCATCGACTTCGGAAACATCGAAACCTTCTACAATGTTTCAACCTATCTTTACGAGGACTTAAACCGCGATACCGGTGTCCCGCCCCTTCTGGAGAAGGTGTACAAAGAGGGAAAACTGGGCGTGAAGAACGGCGCCGGCTTCTACGATTACAGCGGCGATAAAGCGGAGAAGGCCCTGCAGAAGAGAGACAGGATGTTCATGAGAGTATCGGACGCCCTGTTTGGAGAAGAAGAATGACATTCGTACCCAACCGCAACATGTTAAAATGTCCGGAAAACTGCAACCACCGCGCCCTTTTTAAGGGCGTGGGGCTCTCGGACGGCGACCTGGAGCGGCCGATGATAGGAATTGCAAACTCCTGGAATGAGATTGTCCCGGGGCATTTTAACCTCAGGACCGTCTCGGAGTTTGTGAAAAAGGGTATCTACCGGGCCGGCGGAACAGCCGTGGAATTCGGCACCATCGCCGCCTGCGACGGCATCGCCCAGGGAGACGGCATGTTCGCCGTACTTCCCACCAGAGACATCATCGCCTCCTCCATCGAGCTGATGGTCCGGGCCCACAGCCTGGACGCCATTGTCATGCTGGGATCCTGCGACAAGATTATTCCCGGGATGCTGATGGCGGCGGCCAGACTGGACATTCCGGCGATTATCCTTCCCGGCGGCCCCATGATGGGCGGAGACCGCTTAGACGGCAGAAGCTCCGACTCCACCTCCATGTCGGAGGCAGTGGGGCTCCTGAAGCAAGGGAAGATTACGGAACAGGAATTATACCGGATGGAAAATGCCTGCGTCCCCACCTGCGGCAGCTGTTCGTTCTACGGCTCCGCCAACACGATGGGAGCGGTCTGCGAAGCCATGGGAATTCTCCCCTCCGGCGGCGCCTCCATTCCGGCCTATCACAATGACCGCCTGCGCATGGCGGAATATACCGGCGAGTGCATCGTCCGGATGGTGGAGGAGGGCCTGACGGCCCGGCAGATTCTCACAAAAGAAGCCATCGAGAACGGCATTATCATGACCAATGCCACCGGCGGCTCCACCAACACGATTCTGCACCTGACGGCCCTGGCCCATGAGCTGGGGATTGATTACCGCGAGATTATGGATCTGTTTGAGCAGCACGGCAGAGACATTCCCCAGGTGGTGAAGGTCAATCCGGCTGCGGCGCCCAACACCGACGACCTGTTCTATGCCGGCGGAATCCGGCAGGTCATGCGGGAACTGCGGGACTATCTCAACCGGGACTGCATGACGGTGGACGGCATCACCGTGGGCGAGCTGACCGATTCCATCGAAGATTTCCCCCACAGGAATCCGGACGTGCTGCGGACGGCCAAGGAACCATTTTCCATTGGAAACGGCCTGGCCATTCTCAAGGGAAATCTTGCCCCCGACGGCTGCATCACGAAGCCGGCGGCCATCCGGGAGGACATGCGGAAGTTCTCCGGACCCGCAAGGGTCTTTGACTCCGAGGATGATGCCATCGAGGCGATTCTTCATGACGGGATTCACGAGGGCGACCTCCTGGTCATCCGCTATGAGGGCCCCAAAGGCGGCCCCGGAATGCGGGAGATGTGCAACGCCATGAAGTATCTTTACGGCCTGGGGCTGGGAAGCTCCACAGCTATCATCACCGACGGAAGATTCTCCGGCACCAATAACGGGTGCTTTGTCGGACATATTTCCCCGGAGGCGGCGGAGGGCGGACCCATCGCCGCGGTCAAGGAAGGGGATATCATCACCGTCGATATTCCGGAAAGAACCATAACCCTGCATGTTCCGGAGGAGGAACTGGCAGAACGGATGAAATCCGTGGTTTATCCGGAGCCGCGGTTTAAAGAAGGTTATCTTGCCTTTTACGGGAAGCACGCTGCCTCAGCCTCCCGTGGGGCGGTGCTTGAGTAAACAAGTCAGAAAGAAGGAGGAAACAGAGCATGAGAAATTTCTTCTATGCATCTCCGGAAAGCGTTGAGGAAGCGCTGAAGATCGCCCGGGAAGCGGAAGGGAAGGATGTCCGTTTCGTGGCAGGCGGAACAGACTTCAATCCGAAGCTGCACGCCGAGCTGGATGCGCCGCCCAAAGAGGGCGCACCGGATATGCTGATTGTATCTCTCGCGAAGGCAGGTCTTGATAAGATTGCCTGCGAAGACGGCCTGGTCTGCATCGGTGCCTGCTGCACGCTGAATGACGTGCAGGAAGCCCTCGGGGAGAAATTCCCGGTGCTGGGACAGGCGATTGCGCAGATTGCCGGCTACACCATAAGAAATACCGGAACCCTGGGCGGCAACATCGTGAACGCCTCCCCGGCTGCGGATTCCGTACCGGCGCTGGTGGCCCTGGGCGCCTGCTTCAAGGCGGCAGGACCGGACGGGGAGAAGACCTGGCCGGCAGACGAATTCTTCACCGGCCCGGGGGCAACAAAGCTTCAGAAGGGTGAAATCCTTACCGCCATCATCATTCTGGAAGGCAAGGGCAAAGGCGCCTTCACAAAACTCGGCAAGCGCAAGGCAGAGACCCTTTCTACCGTCAACGCGGCGGCCTATGTGGAGCAGGAAGATGGCAAATGTTCTGTCATCCGCGTGGCTATCGGTGCCGTGGCGCCGACCGTTATTAAGTGCAAAGCCGTGGAGGAAGCTCTTCTCGGCAAGGAGCTGACGGAGGAGAATATCGCCGCTGCGGCAGCGAAGGTTGTGGATGAGATTTGTCCGATCGACGATATCCGCGCCAGTGCATGGTACCGGAAAAAGGTGGCACCTGTGGTTGTTCGGCGCGTCATCCAGGCATCTGTCTGATGCGGAAGGGAGTAGAAGAGTATGGCTCAGATTCTGAAATTTACGATTAACGGAAAACCGGTGGAGGTTGCGGCGAAGCCTGAACAGTCCTTACTGGATGTTATTCGCGATCAGATTGGCCTCACCGGCACCAAGTGCGGATGCAACACCGGCGACTGCGGTGCCTGTACCGTGGTGATTGACGGAAAAGCCGTGAAATCCTGCACCATTCTCGCCCTGGACGTGGAGGGCAAGAAGGTTGTCACCGTGGAAGGCCTGGCACAGAACGGCGTGCTTCACCCGCTGCAGCAGGCGTTCATCGACTACGGCGCACCCCAGTGCGGCTACTGCACCCCGGGTATGCTGATGGCAGCGACGGCTCTGTTTTTAAGAAAAGAAGCGCCGGATAAGGAAGATATCCTGGAAGCCTTAAGCGGAAATCTCTGCCGCTGCGGCGGATATGAGAAATATGTGGACGCATGTCTCGCGGTTGCCCGCGGTGAATTCGGCCCCGTGCCGAAGGGAGGTGACCTGTATGTTTAAAAATGTCGGAAAACGTATCCCCAAATATGACAACCTCGGCGCGGTGACCGGTCAGCTTAAATATCCCATTGACTATTCCATGCCGGGACAGCTCATCGCCAAGGTCCTCCGCTGCCCCTATCCGAGAGCAAAGATCAACAGCATTGACACCTCTGAGGCGGAGAAGGTTCCGGGCGTATACGCCGTTATCACGGTAAAAGACGTTCCCTATAACCGGTTCGCCATGGTGCCGGACAACCATGTCCTGGCGGAGGAGATCACCCATTACAGAGGCCAGGCCGTGGCAGCAGTCGCAGCCATTGACCAGGCCGCTGCCCTGGAAGCCATCGGCAAGATCAAGGTGGACATGGAAGAGCTCCCCTTCGTGGTTGATCCCAGAGAGGCCATGAAGCCCGACGCTCCGAAGGTCTTCCCGGAGAGCGAGAGCAACATGCACATGTTTGACGGCAAGTCGGAAGTCCGCCGCATCATCAAGGGCGATGTGGAGAAGGGCTTTGCCGAGGCCGATAAGATCGTGGAAGGCTTCTATACCACCCCGTCCCAGGAGCATGCTTTCATCGAGCCCACCTCCACCCTCGCCTACATCGACGAGTCCGGAAAGCTGGTGCTCCACTCCAAG
>Ga0256404_1008123_pt1 | contig 16017 bp, 12 predicted proteins | sample RumenRJG_01DNA_FD_185990 | JGI IMG/M metagenome (GOLD analysis project Ga0256404, IMG submission 185990) | Bovine rumen microbial communities from Lethbridge, Alberta, Canada - RJG_01 | ecosystem: Host-associated > Mammals > Digestive system > Stomach > Rumen | place: Canada: Alberta | collected...
CCTTTATCATCTCATTGATGAGATATGTAGTGATCATAGTTCCGGTGGCATTTGTACTCAGCCGTTTTATAGGAGCCACCGGAGTCTGGAACGCATTCTGGGTAGCAGAAGCAGTCACAGCGGTCATTGCTGCACTTATATACAGAAAGAAAATGTATGCGATCTCGAAGTAACTGATAACTTAATACATTATTAGCGCTATCCGCAAGAAGCTCGAAGTCAGCTGTAAGCTTAGCGTCGTCATATTCAACAGTAAGGGTATGCTTTCCAGCCTTAAGAGCCTGTGAATTAAGTCCTACAGTAAATGCATACTCACCATTTCCAAGAGTCTCAAGCTTACCAACCTCATAAACTCCATTGATGTTGTTAAGTTCCTGTTCTGTAGGAACAACAGTTACATCATAGGTCTTTGTCTTGTCTCCATCGACATAAGCAGTAAAGTCACCAGCATTTGGCTTCTTAGCTTTTCCCGAAGCAAACGCAACATAACCACTAAAGCTGATGGTATCTTTTGCTGTTATATTCTTCACATCGTCCTTGCTGAATACATGACCGTCGTCAGACTCTTCACGACTTCCGTTGAAGCCAGTATATGTGAAAAGTGAGGTCTTAGCAATCTCAGCCTTACCACTTACAGTAAGGGTAGCTGTCTGAACAAACTTTTCATTGTTATCACTGTCGGTTACGACAACAGTTACGTTAACATTATCGCCGTCAGCAAAATCAAGCAAATCGCCCTTAGAATTACTCTTTTTTGAGTCAAGTTCGAAGTAATAAGCGCCAACCTCTTTTCTGTCTGAAGCAAGTTCGCTAATCGCCGCAGCCTTAGCTCCACCTCTTACACTGCCAGCGCCTGTAGCTGTAGGAACTACAGCTGCATTAACTTTGAACGCGTTACCCCGCTGGTTGGTGAGCTTAATCTTTCCGATTGCTTCGCTCTTTTTAATTTCATTCTACGCATTGGCCAAATTTCTCCTGTTATGCTCTCTTAAAAGAGTTCTTCGGGATATTCCGGTCATTTTAGCTGTGGCATTATAAGACCAGTTTTCTTCATCTATGAGCCGCATAGCATGGTCCAGCTGTTCTTTGGTGAACTTCCTAGGGCGGCCTTCATGGAATCCCGGTTTTGTCTTAGCGATGGCTTTCCCCTCTTGGGTGCGCTGCACAATCATATCACGCTCGAACTCAGCGAAGGAGAACATGATGCCGAGGATAAGCTTGCCGGTTGATGTATCGTCAATGGTTCCCATGTTGAGAACCTTAACAGTTACGCCACGATCTAGCAGTTCATTCACGAGCTCAGTTCCCTGTGTGGCGCTTCTCGCTATTCTGTCGAGCTTGGTAACGATAAGTGTATCGCCATCCTTAAGTTCTTCCTTGAGTTCGTCGAAGTGTGGCCGATCTATCTTAGTTCCGGTGTAGACATCACTGTAGATAGTTTCCGCTCCGGCAGCACGAAGCTTCTTCTCCTGATCCTCAAGGGAATTTCCATCCTTGGCCTGACCGTAGGTAGACACTCTCGCATATCCATAAATCATAAAAAACACCTCTTATTAATGACACTATGTATTGGCACATCTCATAAGAGGCATTTTATCATGATTAGGCGTTGGTGTCAATACTTAAAAGTAATGACACCGGGCGAAGAATCACATACAACATTACATACAACACTTCGAGATGGACAATAATGCGCAAAAGCCGCTATCTGAAAGACTTCTGAGCGTTTTCCTGACTCTCAACTGTTGAAAAATTGATCGCTTGACAGAAAAGCTGATTGATGTTATAGTAAGAATATAAGAAGGCGCCATCAACAGATGGTCAACCCTCGCGACTACAATCAAAAGAAATGACCGTGTCCTTTGCGAGTGGGGCGGTCATTTTTTTGATTTCATCATCTCTACAAACTGACCTACAGCGACTCCGGCTCCAAAGATCAAGCCGGCGAAGTTTATGAGGTCCATGATATCAATGACTATCTTCATTTGCCTGCCCTCCTTTCTGCACACCGAAAAAGAAACATCGGTACGCTAGTTAGAGGGGCGAGCCCCTCTGCGCCTTTTAAAACCAGAGGGGTGACCACCTGCCATCATGACAGCGCCACGGAGCAAGCTCCGCATAAGTAGCATAACATCTGTGTATTCCAATTTCAAGCTGTGTTATGTTTTTTTTACGTGGTTCATAACAACTTCTATGTTAAAGATTACATACCATAAGTCTACCTGTGAGCCGTGAGAGATATTTAAGCAAAATTGGCTTGCATTTTAACCTAAATTAGTCTATAATTGGGTTAAATATTAAGTAAGGGCGGGAAAGTACTCATAACCCTTACTTATAACCAATCCGGAGGCAGGACTATGGCTAAAACAATCACACTTGCTGATATAGCGAAGCGTGTCGGCGTCAGCACAGTTACGGTATCGAAGGCACTTTCGGGACAGAAGGGTGTCAGCGAAGCCATGAGGAAGAAGATAATAGAGATTGCGGATGACCTGGGCTACCACAGGCAGGAGAGGATGAAGAGAGTTTCGGCCGAACCCAGGAGCTATAATATAGGCGTCCTCATTTCCGACTTCTACCTGGGAAAATATGAGACATTTTACTCCCTCTTCTACCAGCAGGTGGCTGCGGCAGCCCTCGCGAGGGGCAGCTTTGTCCTGATGGAGGGCATTTCATCCGAAGAGGAAAAGGAGTGCCATGTACCTAAGCTTGTAGCTGAAGGAAAGGTGGATGGGGTTATTGTCATAGGGAAGCTCTCGGAGGCTTACCTTGCCATGCTTCATAAGAAGAAAGCTCTGCCTATAGTTTACCTTGACTTTTCTACAAATGATTCCACTGCGGACGCTGTCATTTCTAACAGCTACTACGGGGAATACTGCGTGACGAACTACCTCTTCGAGCATGGCCACAGGAAAATAGGCTTTGTCGGAACGGTGCTTGCGACGGAGTCAATTACTGACAGGTATTTAGGATATACGAAATCGCTCATGGAGCACGGCGGTAAGCCGGAGGATATCATAATTGTTCCTGACAGGGATATAGAGACAGGTAAAATGTACCCTGAGCTTGAGATGGAATTTCCCGATAAGAAGCATATGCCTACGGCTTTCGTCTGCAACTGCGACCTTACGGCAAGCTATGTTGTAAGGCGCCTGAGGCATGACGGTTATAGGGTACCTGAGGATATATCGGTGTGCGGCTATGATAATTACCTCTTCCCGGGCCTCTGCGATATTCCGCTCACAACCTATGAGGTTGATATGAAGGAAATGGCTAAGAAGGCGGTCTCTATCGTGGTTCACAAGATCGAGGGGAGACCTTATCACGCCGGCCTATCCATAGTGGAGGGCAGCCTTATAGAGAGAGAAAGCGTAAAGACAATTTAGAATCACAAACATAGTAATTAAGAGCCCGGTCGTCCGGAAATTGGATGACCGGGCTCTTTTTGTTTTCTGTTAGCTAGCTAATAAAGAAAAATTAGCCTTGCAATATGGGAAACACCGAAAATTCAATAGATCAATTATTTGTCATAATAACCAAATATTAATCAATAAACTTGTGAAAATTGTACAAAGTTACTTAATAAGTGTCAAAAACTCTTGATTATATTGTTTAAAAGTGTTATCTTTGAGGTAAGCTAAATTTGGCTAATTAATCTGATTAATATTAAGCCTGACTAATGGAGGAAAAACTTATGTCAACTGTCACATTTATAGACAAGACCTCCCTGCCGAATATCCCATGGCAGGAGAAACCGGCGCAGATGGGGGACGCGCCTGTATGGAAGTACACGGAGAATCCTATCATCGACAGGAACCCGCTTAAGAACGTAGCGAGAATCTTTAACTCGGCCGTTGTTCCTTACGAGGGAAAGTTCATCGGCGTCTTCAGGGGCGAGCAGACGAACGGGGTTCCTTATATCTACCTCGGTCACAGCGAAGACGGTATCCACTGGAGCTTCGATGAGGAGAAGATTCATTTCGTGGATGAGAATGGAAATGACTTCATGCCGGGTTACGCTTATGACCCTCGCCTCGTTAAGGTAGAGGACAATTACTATATCATCTGGTGCACCGATTTCTACGGGGCGGCCATCGGAATGGCGAAGACAAAGGACTTCAAGAAATTTGTAAGGATCGAAAATCCATTTATACCATTTAACAGGAACGCAGTCCTCTTCCCGAGAAAGATTAACGGAAACTTCGTACTCCTTTCAAGGCCAAGCGACTCAGGCCACACGCCTTTCGGGGATATTTTCCTTAGCGAAAGTCCTGACCTTGTATACTGGGGTAAGCACCGTCACGTGATGTCACGAGGCTATGAGTGGTGGGAATCACTTAAGGTTGGCGGCGGGGCAGCTCCTATCGAGACATCCGAGGGCTGGCTTCTCTTCTACCATGGCGTAGCGGGAACCTGCAACGGCTACGTCTACAGCATTGGAGGAGCCATCCTTGATATAGACAATCCTTCTATCGTTAAGCACAGGTGCGAGAACTTCCTTCTCACTCCGACCGAATGGTATGAGGAGAGGGGATTTGTGCCAAATGTCTGCTTCCCATGCGCAACTCTCGAAGACGCCGATACGGGAAGAATCGCTATATACTATGGCGCTGCCGACAGCTATGTAGGCCTTGCCTTCACTAAGCTTGATGAGGTTGTCGACTATATAGAGGACCACAGCGTTGTAAGAGACCAGGACACTGAGATAGGTATTAAGTAAGGTAATTTAAGGTATAAGCTTATGTTAAGAAAATGTATGGGATTTATTCTTCCGTTGGCTGTCGCGACGGCTACCCTTCTTCCGGCCTGCGGTGGTAAGAAGGTTGATAACGAAGGCGCTTCAGCCGGTAAAAATGTGGCTGTAGAGGAGGAAAGCAGCGTGGCAGAGGTTAAGAGCGAATTTGTTCCGGAAATTGTAGGAACATACGAGGCTGAAGACGGAACATTTCAAGGAAATGTGAAATCGGGATCGAGCCGTTCCGGATATTCGGGAACAGGCTACGCGACCGGCTTTAACAAGGCAGAAGAGGATACCTGTACATTTTCAATAGACATAAGCGATACAGGCTTCTACGATCTTGACTTTACCGGGGCCGCCGACGACCACAAGCTCCGCTAAGATTGGGGCGGCTGCTACAAGCGCTGAGAAGACGAGCACCGCGTCAGCTTCAACTGAAAAGGCATCCTCAGTAACTCCTGAGACCGCGGCTCCTGCGGGTACAGGCACCACCACAGGCGATGGCTTCATGAGAACAGAGTCTGACGGCAAGCGCCAGATTCTCATAGGTACATGGTGGAAGCAGTACTACGACAGCGGCGACGCTTCTATAGATGTTTCTCCTGACTGGATAGCGAACCAGGATGCCGATGGCGATGATGATGCCAAGAAGGCTGAGAAGGAAATCAACAGGAAGGTAGCCCAATTAAAGTTTGACAATGTAAAGAAGCTTGAGGATACTTACAATTGCAAGTTCTACTGGACAAATCTTACCTATACCGGTGTTCAGGAGTCAATAAATACCTCAGTTCTTGCGGGGACCCCGGACGCGGATATTTATCTTGTAGATACGGGAATGGCAATACCTGCCCAGATGAACGGTCTCGCTGTTGATCTTAAGAGCGTGCTTCCTGCTGACGCTGATGTACTTAAGGATCAGAAGGTTATGTCATACCTTGACCTGGGCGACGGCAAGGCCTGCATTTTAAAGAGAGTCGAGGCCCAGAGCCAGGTAGAGGCTACCTATCCTCTTGCCTTCAATATGCAGATGCTTGAGGACAACAACCTCGAGGACCCTCGCGAGCTCTATAAGAGAGGCGAGTGGACCTGGGATAAGTTCATAGAATACTGCAAGGCTCTTACCCAGGATACAGACGGTGACGGTCAGACAGACCAGTATGGCTACTGCGGATATGAGTACGAGACATTTGAGAACCTTATGATGAGCAATGGCACGGGTATCGCGATCGGAAATAAGCAGACGCTTGATTCACCGCAGACAGGCGAAGCCCTTCAGATGCTCTCAGACATGTACAACGTATATAATGTATGCTATCCTTATGACTATGAAGGCACTCCTTCGGATTCCATGAGAAATCAGTATACACAGGGAAATATAGGATTCTTCCCTATAGCTGCCTGGATCGAGGCCGGAAACAACGACTATGACTGGGACGGCGATGGCACAGCAGAGCTTCCATTCGACGTTTGCTATGTACGCTGGCCTGTAGGACCTTCAGGTGACCAGGAGAAGAATGCCGGCAAGAACTCCACATCAGGTGAGTTCTATATCATTCCTGCAGGAATCGCTGAGCCTGAGAAGGTCTACAATTTCCTCTATGACTATTGGAACTGGATGGATGGCGATTATTCACTCCGTGACAGCCGTGAGACCCTTAACTGGTGGTATGGCGTAACCGGACGTGACGATGAACATCAGACAGCGAACTTCGATGTCATGAACGACTGCGGCGCTCACACAGAGCTCGACCTCTGGAACAGCCTTAATGTTTCATACGATCTCGAATCCGTGATGAAGGGCGAGGTAACACCGGCCCAGTTCCAGGAGACCTACAAGCAGCAGGTACAGGACGGACTTGACGCTTACTTTAATCAGAAATAAAAGAAAGCTGATAAAAGCAGGACCTCAGATGTGAGGTCCTGTTTTTGTATGTCTTGACTAATCGGCACTGAACTGTTAAAATGATAACAGAACGAACGGCAGGAGAAAACAATGAACTTTGACAACACATTTTCAAAAGACATAAGGAAGACCGTTGACAATCCTGAAGAGGATTACACTGTCAAGCGGCTCTTTGCGAATAAGCTATTTCTCTCATGGATACTGAAGGAACGCTCTCAAAAAATCACCGAATTTTTGAATGAGCAAGACAAATCGGAAATGCTGTGGTATAATGATAATAGAAAACAGGGAAGGACCTGATTTCTAAGAAGAACTTCTTAAGAACACTGCAAAAATAAAGCCTGAAAAGGGCGGAAAAGGAGCCTGTTAAATGATTAAATGTTTTACCAAGACCAAAAGAATCGTGATGGTATTCCTCGCGGCTGTCATGATGTTTAGCGCGATACCGGCGGCTATGCCTGCGGGAATGGCGGGAGTAGTATGCGCGAAGGCGGGGACAAAAAATTGTCCGATATGTATTTATGATAGTAGAACCTCAAATTATCATACAAAAACATACATGATACCCGACACAACTGAATATATTCTCTTAGCGACCAAGAATCATGGTTCTATAAATAAAGCAAAATGTTACGGCTATGATAAGTCAATTGTAAAAATAAGTTCATGTAAAGTAAGCGGAGATAAAGTATGGCGCATAAAAGCTATGAAAGTTGGAAAAACCACGGTTAAATGGAAATACAAAAATCTCAAATGGTCATATTCTTTTATCATAACGAATTCTGAGAAATTATATTCTGTTATATATAATGATAGAATGAATGAGAAACGCCATTTTGCTGATTATTTTGTAAAAAAAGATGGTGATGTCGATTTTGATATTTTACCTGGGAAATATATTTTAAAAAGCGGAGATGGCAAAGGAACAGTCAAAATAGATCACAGCGAAACTGATAGAGACGAAGTATATTATTTTGGCTATACGGACACATTGGATTTTCTTGAAAACGGCGATGAATTAAAAAATGGAAAGGTAATTGAAGTTAAAGATGGCGATTATGTAACAGTAAGTGGAATAGATGAAAATGGGCACTTTACTATGGACGCATATGTTACAATAAGACGTGTAAAGTAAAGGAGAATTTTATGAAATATAAATTTATTAAAACTTTAGCTTTAGCTTTGGTAATATCAATAGCTGCCGGGACAAATACATTAACGCTCTTCGTTTCAAGTACGGTAACAGCAAAAGCGGCGGAGAATACGAAGATACCGAAGCGTAAGAATTACGAGAACTACAGTGATTATATTTACGCGATGTATAATTTTATTAACGGACGTACCGGGTATAAGTATCAGATACCTGTAGCTGATATATCTGATTATTCGAAATATATCAAAAATTATACTTTGTACTTTAAATATTCGGTTAATAATGGCCTTAATGGTGGATACGCTGATGATGTATATCTTCTTCCTCCACGTATTCCTGAATATTACGCTCGTGGAATAAGACCTTTTGACATTATCAATAACAGTGGTATGAACGGGCCTACCTATGATACTTACAGTTCCTTATACAATGAATACTCAAGGAACTTCGATTTGTATCAGAATTTTATTAATGGTGAAGTTACTATTGATATTAATCCTGATGAAAAGCCATGGAATGCTACTGTAAAAAACTATTTCTATACAGAATATAAAATTCCTTCCGACATCAAAAAGCAGCCGAAGTTAACAGAAGCGCAATTCAAAGAGACTGTAAAGAAAGAAATAAAAAAGCGGGATAGCTTCAGTTACTATGAGGGAATAATTTACTCCAACATCGGCGATAAAGAAGTTGTTGACCACGTACATATTTCAAAAGATACGTGGAAGAAAGAGAGAGAAGATTTCTTAAATCTTCTTGAACATGATCCTTCGAGTGATTATAGACCATATACAGTCACGGAGAGAAAGAAAATATATAAGGTATATTATTCCCAGAAGGCATATAATAGATCCAGGGCCCATATAATAAACAGTATCGCGGATATTATCGATGACTATTCTATAGCCGGAGATATAGAAGATGACGGACTTACAAAGAAGCTGAAAGCTTTGAACCTTACTCCCGTTGAGCAGTGTTTAGCACCGGTAATTCCCGGAATAACAGATAGATTCAGGGACGAGTTTGGCGCTCAGTACCTTTATGATTACCAGTCTGACCGTCTGCGGCTTCAGGGCTGGAATATTAAAGAAAGAGACAAAGGTATTTCACCTTCATATGTGTATACATACCGTGTATTTAAGTATGGCAATCAGAGCTGGGATTTTTACGTCTTAAGAGAACGCATACGTTAATTTGTACCCCGATGAAAAATCGGGGTGTTTTTTTATTATAAAAATTTTACTCCATATTATTAATGGAACTATATCACTAATATAATACGTATATGGAGTGAAAAATGGATATTAAAAAATTTTCAAAACCACTGACAGCATTCCTGGCGCTGACCATAGCGTTTACTTCAATTGCTTTTCCACCCAAGGCAACTAAAGTATTTGCAGTTGGTAGACCACATGCATATAATGAGATTAATCTTCTCAATGATAGGGGACAATATATTTATTCGGCTTGTGCCGAGGATTCAGATAGTGAGGTTAAATTTACCACTGATTTTATTAAAGATGGGATAAAAGAAACGTTTGACCCTGAAAAAAACATAAACGCCGAGTATACAAACAAAAATGGAAGTCGTATTACCATTGGGAAATGGAGCAGTCTTCTTGAAAAAAGTAACGAAAATATTATGGTTCAATATAACAAGGATGGTGACGGACTTTTATCGGCTTCCTGGGATACCATGCAGCATAACGGATATCCCGGCTATGATGTCGTCGCTTACAGGCTGAAATACAAGAGCGGAAGTGAAACGTATACGGTCTATGTTACCTGTGGCACAATATATTCGACTCTGACTTTTGGTAGTACACCTGGCGGCACCGAACCTGCAAAATGGAGCGATTTAAATGGCCGCAGAGACATTTGTCAGACATGCTACGACTTTATATCGCGTAATAATATACAGAAAAGTCTTAAAGCACAGGGCATTAAAATAAAGCCCCATACTGACAACGCTGAAGCGCAAAAAGAGTCAGATGAAACCGAATATGAATATCTTGCGGGGCTCTTTACAGGCGCGCATCCCTCCAACGCAACAGTAACAGCAACACCTATTATAGATACATTCAGCGGCGCGCAAAGTAGAAAAACCTTTGGCAGAGTATATGATACAATAACCAGAATATCAACAAAGAGTGCCGGCGACCATGCGGGGCATTTTTATTATAAATTACCTGAACCCGCGGTAATAAATGGCAAACGTTACATAGGAATTCCTATGTCCAGTCTTTTTACTATACAAAGCCGCTGGAGGGAATACAGAAGAGACTTCTTAGAAAAAGCAATTATTGGTAACGCTAAGGCTCAATACTACTTTAATGGTAATCATAAAACAGATCCAGCCAGTAGAAATGCCTATAAAAGCAGTATGAGCAGCTGTGTAGTGCATGATAAAATAGTCTATTTCACGGCTGATGATAAGCCTGTCAAGCCTGATAAGCCTGTCAAGACCCACGTCAAGCGCGTCACCAACATAATCAATGACAATCCTGATCCTGAAGACCAGGACCTCATAGATTATCCTGAACCACCTCAAAACCCACCTGATGAGTCAGAGGAAGTAATCGAGACTTATCACACCTGGGATGATACATCAAAGGACCGCAGCGCTATCAAGCCTTATTATATTACCTATAATGACGCGCGAAACTTTGATGATGAGCAAGGACACCATGACGCCTTTACAGAGGAAGATGAACACGGTATAGTTATTCCTTCGGGTGAGCGGCTTCAGAACGGTAACGAAGATGACGCATACTGGGGACAGATATCATTTACTTCAAAATCACAGGTACATGATTTCCAGTCTACCTTCAAGTATGAGTATAATCTGTATGAAGCTTATCAGGTTCCGGAATCATACACATATCTTGACGCAAATAACGAGCCTCAGACAGAAACAAGGATGGTAACAAAATACCGCTTTATCGGCCTTCAGAGAAGAACAGTTACGGGCCACGTATACAGAAGAGCCTATAACTATAGGCTCAACCCTGATATTTCAAACCTGTATAACTTTGATAACGCCAATACCTATAACGATGCCTTTACCGGAAAGAAAAATACCTTCTTAAAGGATGAAGACCATCTTATTAATCAGGAAATCAAGCCGGATATGAACGGCCCTGTTATGACGAAGCTCAATACTGTCAAGAAAATTCCTAAGTTCATTTACAAGAATTGCAAGTTTGAATGGATGGACACTCTCCCAAGCGAAAGGGAAAAAAACCTCGGCTTCATCCGTGGTAGTATTAACGGAGATGGCTTCACAAATGATTATACTCCTGCAAGCAAGGCGCTTAAAAAGGGAACAAAAATAATAGAAAAGCATGTCGGCAATGGCAAGGACAAGCCTTCATATTTAAGAGACGGCACTCCTGTTACTTCATTCGCGAAGGTAACTACCGGCGAGTTCAAGATTGAGTACAATGGACAAACCAAGACCTTCCTTGACTCCAGAGAAAGATGGGTAAGATTTGACGGTTCTCCATACAATTACAAGACCATTTTCAAGAGAGGCACATCAATCAGCGAAGAGACAAAGGGTAAGACCCAGGCTGAAATCGATTATGAGAACACGAAGAAGGCCATTGACGAGCAGAATGAGAAGATCAAGAAGCAAAACGAAAAAAATAAGGAAACGAGAGAAAAGAACAAGGAAGAAAGGGAAAAGGCTGAAAGGAAGGCCAAGAAAGGCAAGGTTACTTTCAAGATAGATAACAAAACCTATACAGGCACTATCACGAGAGATGACATTACCAAGGATAACTGGAAATTCAGCAGCGATGATCTTCGGTACATAAAGATTGGAAAGCATAAGCAGATCAAGATTGATGAGATTAATTTTATTTATAAGATAGCGGCTTCGGAAACAAAGAATAAAAAAGCAAAACCTATAGATTTTAAAAAATCCGGTGAATCAACCTCAACCAAAATCATCGAGGTATCCAAGACCGGTGACAACATCTGCTTCGTCTGTGCTGATGATGGCAAAGGCGTTATAGGCAAGCAGAAAGACAAGATTTATTTCTATAAAAACAAAAGCGATAAAGGAATAAAGGTTGAAAAAGAGCTTACAATAATGATTGAAACATGGGAACTGAAAGAAAATTATAAGAAAAAGGAAGTCCCTAAGGTAAGCTATAACGATAACCTGGAAAATGACAATAATTCCGGTAATACTAAGAAGCATGGCAGTGAACAGGAAGGCGAAGATATCGGTATAGAAGAAGATGACGACGATGATGATGAAAATCCATTCTGGGAAAAGATGTATAAGGAAGCGAAAAAATGGTTAGGAACGCCTTATTCTATGGATTCGAAAAAACACTTAGGCACTGATTATTTTGACTGTTCCGGTTTTGTATATTATGTTATTAATAATTGCGGTAATGGATGGCATGTTGGTTATAAGCCATCTATAAGGCCTGGCGAAAGCGCTTCGAATGATCAGAGAGCTTATTGCAGTAAGATATGGGGTCGTCATGGAACAAGTGGATATCGTGAGGCAGTAAAAAAAGCTCAACCCGGAGATCTTATATTTTTTACCGGCCCTAATCATGTAGGTATTTACATGGGAAACGGCAAAATGATTGATGCCCAGGGCAATGGAGTTTCAGAGGAGCCAATTGATGTAAGCTGGTGGAATTATAAATTTTATTGTTTTGGCCGCTTAAAATGCATGGAAAAATCTCTAAATAAGCTCAAAGAAAAGAAGAACCTCAACTCCCACCTTATGTCACTCCGTAACATGCAGAGTAATCTTCTTAGCAACCTCTTAGCTAATCCTGAAAATCCTGATCCTGACGTTTTACAGAATCTTAAGATTAAGAAGGTGCAGGAAAATAAGCTTAGCACGCAGATCAGAGAAATTGATAATGAAATCGCTAACGGCTCCTTTAGCTTCTATAATGAAGATGAAGAGGATTTCGAAGAAAATAACGGTGATGAAGATGATGACGCTACCATTGATACCGGAACAACTATCAGTGATGACGCGGACCCAAGAAATATCCCTTATATCAAGGATCTTTATCCTGTTAACAGGTTCCTTGAAGGAATCGAAGTTAATACATATGAGACTTCTCCCGCTTTCAGCAGAGAGCTCACCAAGATTCCTGAAGACCAGGCAAACGGTAAATACCCTACAACGCTAGATTCTACCTACGTAAGAGCCATTACTACTGATGGAACATCGCTTGCAATGGGAGATCAGAAATATTTCGGGCCTGCGGCTCTTATCAAGCAAGTATATCGGATGAATGAACCAGTTGTTGTTCAGACTCCTGTCATTTCACCTGTAGTGCTTTACAGAGATAACGGCGAGAACAACAATCCGCCTGACCCTCGAGATTCCTCAAGTGAATCCGAAGAGCTCTATTCATCAGGCAGCGTAAAACAGGTACCGACTCAGCTCGTAGAAGGAAAAACCAATGCAAACCTTCCTCAGCTGAGACTTGACGAGGTTTACTGGTTCAAGTTCTCGACAAGAGACCATTTACAGCATATGGGCTACCGTGACGCTAATACCCATTCAAACGCATGGGAAAACCTTGGAAACACGGACAGCAAGTATGATAAATACGTTAAAGCAAAGTACGTACATTTCCCTACGGATGTCATTCTCTACCAGAATGAACAGCCAAAGTACATTAAGCACGTATCAGATGAGAATGCTGAAGGATACTGGACACCGCTTGAACGTAATGACTGGGAGTTCGTGAAGTTCTACATTCCTGTATGGGCAAAGGAAGGAATCCATGATTCCGGTGAAAACCAGGTTCTCTATAAGGTTGAAGCCTATAACGTTATTTCAAATGACGGCAACGACCATTCAACAGATCCGTCAGCCCGCGAACGTGAGCTTAATGACCACGGCAATGGTGACGAGACACCTGATAACGAGCTTTATGTGGCGACATACGAGATTCCAGTCCAGATATCCGGATGGATTTATGACTTCCAGATTGTTGGAACAAATGAAGTCGGAACCTATGACAAGAGCTACGATGAAACCAAGCAACATAACGCTAACTGGTACGCTTTCTGCCCTAACAAAGAGGAAAAGAAGGCAGGACCATATAACAGACTTGGTGGCGATGACAGATATAAAGCTCTATGGCCTTTCATAAGACAGACAGTTGATGGTAATATAGTAAATCCATGGAGTCTTAAGGATACCATAGCGATAGCTGCCGGTTCCTCTCATAAATATGATAACATGGGAACCTTCAGAAAGGGTTCAAAATTCGCCTACTCCGTAAGGACAATCAGCAATCTCTGGCATGACAAGGATTACCTGTCAATCAAACCTACCTTTAAATTCTACGACCCTGAAACCGGAAGGATTCTTGATCAGAACAAGGGTGAAATATACATCTACTATCACGATGATTCGGGTGATTATACGCAGCTCTTCATACCGTATGGCTCCGAGACAGACAAGAATCTCATTCATTACGTAAAGCTTTCTGATGGCGGATTTGACGGAAGCTATTACACTAGTGACCTTGACAACACTGTATCATATCCTCAGGCAGCCTACAGTCCTGTAAGCACCACAGGAGATATTGAGAGCTTCACACCTCGTGTAACAAGCGGTCTTGCGAAGGAAAAGCGCATGTTCCTTAACAGAAGGAATAAGTCATTTACTCTTTCGAATATCACCCTTACAAGCGCTTTGAGAATGTTCTCCGGAACCGATGAGCAGTTCAAAGAAAACGTTAACAGGAGAGCAGGTTCTACGGCAAGCCTTCAGAACCTGTATAATACCGGTGATGATACCGACAGACTTAACAATGTCGTAAGGAACAGCATGCAGACATGGTACGGTGAGTACTTCATTCCAAGCAGACTTTTCGTATCGACTATGAGCCCTGACGAGCTCAGAAGGTACGCTGAGGAGCACGAAGTAACCGAACAGAACGGTGACAGACATACAACTACAGGTCTTGAAGAAAATGATCCTGTTGCTTTCAAACAGAAGGGCTTCTTGATCCTTAACTTCGATATTGTATCGAACAAGGAAGAAAACGAGGGCGATGACCCAACTCCTGACCTTGTTTACAAGGGACCTAACGGTGGTTCGAATATGTGGAAGAACGAGAACCAGAAGCCTTCGGTTGACGTTCCTGACCCTCATGATCCTACCAAGAATATCCCAATTCCAACGGAACCTGGTGATGTAGTGGTTATCAACATAGAAGAGTCAACAAACGATGACACTCAGGCAGAGTACTTTATGATTCAGTGACCTTAGTAACGGCTCCCTCTTTGAGGGAGCTGTTGCTATAGACAACTGAAGGAATTTCGCTTAAAAAGATCTCTGAATTTTTAGAAACCGGTTGCGCTGTTTCTAAGATTGTTGTATACTATAATTGTAAGAAGAAAATACATTTCCAAGGAGGAAACAAAATGAATACAAAGAATTACAAGAAGTTAATTTATGGCCTTATGCTTGCGAGCGCCATTACTGTCGCTCCGATTATGCAGCCTGTTGCCGCTCATGCCGCGACTAATATTTCTACCGTAAGTAAAAGTAGTGTTGTTGCCAGCGCAAAAAAGAAGCAGAGCTCGACTAAGAAGAAGCAGAGTTCGACAGCCAAAGCTTTTAATAAAATGTGCAATTGGATTAAAAAAAATGGTTATGAAGAAGATTATCATTATGGGTACATTGATGGACCAGTACAAATAGCTTATGTAGATAATTATGCTTCTGTTGCGTATTATTTTGAAGAATATGGAATCGGAAATATAGGATTTGATTTTACTAAATCAGGAAAATATGTAGAAATATCATATAATCCCGGCGGTGATAATAATGAAATAGTTTTAACCGCAAAAATGCCAAAGAAAAAGTTCGGTTCAATGGCTACTCCTGACTGGGAACTTGACGAGAATTCGGTTATCAAAGGTTACAAGAAATCTGACGTAAAGAAGTTCTCAGATGATGCCAACGATGCCATTACCCAGGCTTATTCTGAATGGAACGACGCCCTCAAGAAGATGGGCGTAAGCATGAAGAAGCTCGGCTTCAAGAACTGACCAGCCCACAATACAGACAAACCGCCGCTTTCGTGTTTTACGAAGATGAAAAGAATAAGAAAAATGAAAAAAGAAGGCTTTCGCGGCCTTCTTTTTTGTATGGTATTCGATTTCCTGGTTTTCCGTGCTTTTAATACAAGGTCTTACTGCTTTCAAGTAACTTCT
>Ga0256404_1008125_pt1 | contig 16015 bp, 12 predicted proteins | sample RumenRJG_01DNA_FD_185990 | JGI IMG/M metagenome (GOLD analysis project Ga0256404, IMG submission 185990) | Bovine rumen microbial communities from Lethbridge, Alberta, Canada - RJG_01 | ecosystem: Host-associated > Mammals > Digestive system > Stomach > Rumen | place: Canada: Alberta | collected...
CAGCTGCAGCGAGCAGGTGAAGAAGAGAAAACAGTATGCACCTTAAAGGTCAGAAGGAAATGCATAAAATGCTATGCAAAAGAGTTTGCTCAGAATCTTTCAACCTACAGAAACTTGACGCGGCCGCATTATTATAGCACACTTGCGGGCACGCCATGTGCGTGCTATAAAAGAAGTTGAACAGAGTTAGTTCAGGAAGGCGAAACACACATGGAATATACGATCAGAAGATTTGAGGCAGAAACAGATATGGAATCCTACATCCGGGATTATGTTGACGTGGAGTATTTCGGGCAGCTCTGCAAGGAGTGTCCGAACTACGGAAACGTTTGGGCGTGTCCGCCCTACGACTTTGATCCTATGGATGTGTGGAAGGCTTACAGCCGGATCAAGATCGCCGGGTATCAGCTGACCTTCAGCGAGGACCGGACCGAAGAGGAGATGCTGGAGGCCCTCGCGGAAGTCAAACAAAAGGTCACGGACGAGATGTACGCGGAGGAATTGAAGTACCCGGGCAGCCAGTCCCTGTCGGCCGGCACCTGCCGGATCTGCAAGGGCTGCTCCAAGCCGGACGGCAAGCCGTGCCGGTTCCCGGATAAAATGCGCTTTTCCATCGAGTCCATCGGCGGCAACGTGGGCAAAACCATCTCCAGGCTTTGCGGCATCGAAATCGAATGGATCGAAGAGGGCAAACTTCCCGAGCACTTCGTGCTGGTAGGAGGGCTGATGATCAAGTGAGTCTCGCCACCATGAAGAGCACGTTAGGGGCAGGCCCGATGAAACGGTTCTATCGCAATGGTCCTATCGCAACGATGGGACTTTTTTGATTGCAAAAGCAGGGGCCTGCCCGTCGCATGTTGACAGATTTTCGTGTACAGATACTAACTGTCAAGAAAATCAAGACTGCCGGTTCGGATTTGCTTATATTCACGCATATCTCTTGACAGAATCCCCGGGAAAGAAACTATCTGTCAAGACCGCCGAGTGATCATGGGCCATACACCAGGGAATTTACTCATATCAGAACGGCCAAGTCGTCTCATTTACCGTATCCTTTTGACCGTTAGTATCAAAATGAAAACTTATGTCAAAACATGAGGCTTGTAAGCGGCAGTACCGGCGGGTAGAAACAGATTCCTTTGACAGATAGTATCAGATTTTGTGAATCTGTCAAAGGAAAGCAAGGGAAAACAGAAATGTTTAAAAATGTTTGAAATAAAAGGAAGAGTAAAGTACTCTGTTGATACAGAATAAATACTCGTCATAGCATATTAGTAACTCAAATACGGAGAAAAACAAAATGAAAAGAAAACTTGTATTATTGATCATGGTTCTTGCGGCTGCCTTCATGATCACAGCATGCGGACAGGAATCCGGCGAGAGCGGAAGTGAAGGAACGGAAGCCGGGAGCAAAGCGTTTGACCCTGCGCAGGTGAAGACCCTGGGGGATCTCTTCGCGTTTGAGAATGATGGGGAACATCAGGAAGGATTCAGCGAAGAAAAATACGTCTACGTGTTGGAACAGGATGGTGTGTATTACCGTGCGGCCGTGGATCTGCCGGAGGATGTATCGGAAGCGTTATGGGCAATCGAGTTCGATGATGAGGACAGAGATCAGAAGGTGAGAGACCTGGTTTCTCCGCTGGAGATCAAAAACCTGGAGAACCTCAATGAACAGATCCCGAGCCAGGAAGAACTCGATAAGCTTGTCGGCAAAACCGGTCAGGACCTCTTTGACGATGGATGGAGCCAGAACGGCTACGATCTCGAGGAGATGCAGGCGTGGATGAATCATGGTCCGTTCGCTTACATCGTCAAGTTCGAGTATGACGGAGAACCCATGGTGAACACGGATGATTTCGATTTTGAAAAGGAATTTAAGGACCTGAAGGTTAAATCCGTCGAGTACGACGGTATAGGAGATGCGGCAAATCCTGAATAGGTGTATGGATTTTGCAGTATAACAAGTTAACAAGTATTGAAAAAGGAGGACCACCATGGACAGACGCGACGACGCCAGAAGTAAGAAAATCATATTCGTATCGAGTTGCCTTCTGAACACCAACAATAAGGTGCAGGGGCTTGCCAGATATCCGGGCATGTGCAAGGAAGTATTTGACACTCTGAACAAGTACGGCTTGGGAATCAACCAGATGGACTGTCCGGAGACTTTGTATCTTGGAATCTCCAGATGGTTCCATACGAAGAACCTGTATGATAACCATGGGTTCAGGAGCTTTTGCAGGGAGATCGCGGAGCGTGTGGTAACGTATATGGAGGAGTATAAACGCGCCGGTTATCAGACGGTCGGCGTGCTTAGCTGCGACGGATCCCCGACATGCGGCGTGACGATCACCAGCTGGGATGAGCGCTGGGGCGGAGCGCCTGTCGACCTGGAATACAACGACGCGATCATCGAGGGCGAAGGCGTTTATATTGAAGAACTCAAAGCCGCCATCAAAGCCAGAGGACTCGAGGTGCCGCCGTTTTATGGTCTTGCCATCGATGATGAGTCCGTGGATATGGATAAGATCCTGGCGGACTTTGAGGCGTTCATTAAGGAAATCTGCGAATAAGAATCAAGGAGCCCAATACAGTGATCTACACAGAAACCACGAAGAAAGCAATGATCATCAGCTTCAGAGCGCACAAGGATCAGAAGGACAAAAGCGGGTTGCCGTATGTCTTCCACCCGTTCCATCTGGCGGAGCAGATGGATGATGAGGACAGCACGGTCGTGGCGCTTTTACATGATGTTGTGGAGGACACGGACTGGACGCTGGAGGAGTTGCGGGTGATGGGTTTTTCGGACGAGGTGCTGGAGGCTTTGCGCCTGATGACTCATGAGGATGATGTTCCTTACATGGATTACGTTCGAAAGATCAAGTCCAATCCGCTGGCGACGAAGGTCAAGTTGGCGGATCTGGCGCATAACAGTGATACCACCAGGCTGAATCACGCGCCGACGGACGCGGATGAAGAGCGAGTGGCGAAGTATGCAAAGGCTGTAGAAATACTGCGTGGGAGCGCTGAGTGAAAGAAGGGGCTGCGCAACGATGTGGGAATGTTCGGGTAACTGGAGGGGCCTGCCCGCGCCTGCGGCCCTCCCTCCAACCCCTGCAAATTGCCCCTGTTTTGGAAATGATTTGCATGATTTGGAAAGTGTTGTAACGATTTGGAAACCATTGGGAATGTATGAAAAGAAAAGCAAGGAAATCCATGTATACAACTCCAAAATGAATTGACACTCGACCCCTGAATTGGTACACTCAAAACGTGGTTGGCGGAGTGTCATCAGCCCGGTCGCGCAGCCGGAAACGGACGCGAAAACACAATATATTGTGTCCGGGAGAGGGCTGCTCCACAAGCCATGCGAATTTTATAAAAGCCAATATAAGCACGAGGAGATGGTTCAGTGCGTTTCTACCGTAACACCTGAGTTACGACTATTGGTGGTACTCAAGTGGTAGCCTAATGGTAGTAAGTGGTAGTACTGTAGAAGTTGGCGGGCAGGTTTTCAAAGACCTGTCTTTGTTGTTTCTCAGATGTTCAAGGAGGAGAAAATGAAGAAAGTATTATCACTGGTACTTGCGCTCACAATGATCTTCGCATTTACAGCTGTCTTCACAGGATGCGGCGGATCAGAGGGCGGCGGTGAAGAAGGCGGAGACGGCGGCGACGCTGCTCTGAAGGCCGGATTCATCTGCCTGCACGATGAAAACTCAACGTATGACAAGAACTTCATCGACGCTGCCAACCTAGCATGTGAAGAGCTGGGCGTTGAGCCTGTCATCAAGACAAACGTTCCGGAAGGACAGGAATGCTATGAAGCCGCTGCGGAACTGGTTGACGCAGGATGCGGAATCGTATTCGCTGACTCATTCGGTCACGAACCGTACATGATCCAGGCTGCGAGCGAATTCCCGGATGTGCAGTTCTGCCACTCCACAGGAACAAGAGCTCACACAGAGGGACTCGACAACTATCACAATGCGTTCGCTTCCATCTATCAGGGACGTTACCTGGCAGGTGTTGCAGCAGGTCTGAAGCTGAACGAAATGATCGAAAAGGGTGACATCACTGCTGATCAGGCGAAGATCGGTTATGTAGGAGCGTTCACATACGCAGAGGTAGTTTCAGGATACACCTCCTTCTTCCTCGGCGCGCGTTCCCAGTGCGAATCCGCTACAATGGAAGTTACCTTCACAGGTTCATGGTACGACGAGACTCTTGAAAAAGAGGGCGCAAACAAGCTGATCAACGACGGATGCGTTCTCATCTCACAGCACGCTGACTCCATGGGAGCTCCGACAGCTTGCGAAAACGCAGGTGTTCCTGACGTTTCCTACAACGGCAGCACCATCGAAGCTTGCCCGAACACATTCATCGTTTCCTCCAGAATCGACTGGGTACCGTACTACAAGCACTGCATGGAAGCAGTACAGGCCGGTGAAGCGATCGAAGCTGACTGGACCGGTGACCTCGAAACAGGTTCCGTAGTTCTGACAGACATCAACGAAAAGGTTGCTGCAGAAGGCACAGCTGACAAGATCAAAGAAGTACAGGCTGCTCTGCAGGATGGATCCCTCGAAGTATTCGACACATCCACATTCACAGTAACTGTTGACAAAGAGAAGGGCATCAACGCCAACGCTGAGGTTGACGGCGACGGTCACGTCACAAAGTACATGGCTGACGTTGATACAGACGCTGACTATCAGGGCGACACAAACGTAATCGAAGACGGCGCGTTCAAGGAATCCAAGTTCCGTTCCGCTCCATACTTCGATCTGCAGATCGACGGCATCAAGCTCCTCGACACAGCATTCTAAGCAAAAGCAATACAGCCGGAAAACCCCGGATTCCTCCGGGGTTTTCCTGATTCTTATTTCCGGCTGACGCCGGCATGTAAACAATAGAAAGGAGGAGCGCCTTGAGCACTCCCGAAAAGAAAGTCGCTGTTTCCCTGCGGAATGTTACCAAGACATTCGGCTCGGTCACAGCCAATAACAACATCAGCATGGACATCTATGCGGGTGAGATCCTGTCCCTTCTCGGTGAAAACGGAAGCGGCAAGACCACTCTGATGAATATGCTGGCAGGCATCTACGCTCCTGACGGCGGACAGATTTTCGTAGACGGTGAAGAAGCCGTGATCCGGTCCCCTCAGGATGCTTTTGATTATCAGATCGGAATGATCCATCAGCACTTCAAGCTGGTCGATGTATTCAGCGCTGCCGAAAACATCATCCTCGGCATGCCCGGAAAGCAAAAGCTGGACAAGAAGGCCATTCTGAAGGACATCCGGGAAACCGTAGACAGATACGGTTTCGAGATCGATCTGAACAAGAAAATCTACGAAATGTCCGTCTCCGAGAAGCAGACGGTAGAGATCATCAAGGTTCTGTACAGAGGCGCGAAGATCCTGATCCTGGACGAGCCGACCGCCGTCCTGACGCCGCAGGAAACCGAGAAACTCTTCTTCGTGCTGCGGGCCATGAAGGACCACGGCAGGACCATCGTGATCATCACCCACAAACTCCAGGAAGTACTGGAGCTTTCGGACAGAGTCGCCGTTCTCCGCAAGGGCGAATACGTCGGCGTCGTCGATACGAAGGACGCGACAGAGAGCTCTCTTACCGAAATGATGGTGGGCAAAAAAGTCGAACTTAACATTGACAGAACCGATCCGGTAGATGTGAAAGATCTCGTCCGGATCGAGCATCTGACATGTTTGAATAAATACGGTATCAAAGCCCTCGATGATGTAAGCTTCACCATCCGGGGCGGCGAGATCCTGGGCATCGCCGGGATCGCGGGAGCCGGACAGAAGGAACTGCTGGAAGCCATCGCGGGACTGCAGAAGGCGGAGGCGGGCAGCAGCATTATGTACCGGGCCATTGACAACAACGATGAAATACAGCTCCTCGGCAAGGATGTCAACGACATCAAGAACCTGGGCATTTCCCTTGCCTTTGTCCCGGAGGACAGACTCGGCATGGGACTGGTCGGCAACATGGGCATGGTGGGGAATATGCTTTTGCGTTCGTATAACGAGGGCAGAGGAATCTTCACCCATGAGAAAGCGCCCCGTGAGCTGGCGGAGGAGATCCGCGACCGGCTTGAAGTCTCCACGCCGAACATATACACGCCGGTTCGGAAGCTGTCCGGCGGAAACGTGCAGAAAGTTTTGGTCGGCAGAGAGATCTCCCTGGCACCGCGTGTCCTCATGACAGCCTACGCAGTCAGAGGTCTGGACATCAACACATCCTACACGATCTATAATATCCTGTCCGATGAGAAGAAGAAGGGCGTCGGCGTCGTATACGTCGGCGAGGATCTGGACGTGCTGGTGGAACTTTGCGACAGGATCCTGGTACTGTGCGAAGGCAAAGTCAGCGGAATCGTGGACGCGCGCACGACGACGAAGGAAGAACTCGGTCTGCTCATGACCAAGTACAGCGGCGACCACATCGCCAAGATCAATGTAATGAAACTGATGGATGACGAGCCGTCAGATGGACCGTCAGAAGACCCGTCGGGAAGTGAGGAGGCGTAATATGACAGAAAAACACAAAGTGAGAAAAGAGCCTCTCCTCAAGCTTTCGAGGCGGGAGGACATCGACCGGAAGCACAGCTGGACCTACCGGGCGCTGGCGATCATCGCGGCGCTGATCGTGGACGGCATTATCATTATGATCGTGGTGAAAATGAACCCGTTTGATATCTATTCGACGATGTTCATGGGGGCCTTTGGAACAAGCCGTAAGGTCTGGATCACGCTCAAAGAATTATCGCTGCTTCTGCTGATCGCGATCGCCATGACGCCGGCGTACAAGATGAAGTTCTGGAACCTGGGCGGCGAGGGACAAGTCCTGATGGGCGCCTGGGCGACGGCCTTCTGTATGCTGTATCTGGGAGACAGCCTCCCGGGCGGCGTACTGCTGATCGTCATGCTGGTTGCAGCGATCGTTGCAGGTGCTGTTTGGGCGATGATCCCGGCGATCTTCAAAGCCAAATGGGGAACTAACGAGACGCTGTTCACCCTGATGATGAACTACGTGGCGATCCAGCTTGTCGCGTATTATATCATCAAATGGGAGGTACCGAAAGGCTCCGGGCACGTAGGCATCATCAATCAGTCTTCCCAGGCCGGATGGCTGCCGTACATCGGTGCCAACAGCTACGGACTTATCGTGGCGCTCGTAGCGCTGGTCACCATCGGCATGCACGTGTATCTCAAATACAGCAAGCACGGATATGAGATCTCCGTCGTCGGCGAAAGCCAGCGGACGGCGACGTATGTCGGAATCAGCGTTGACAAGGTCATCATCCGTACGTTGATCCTGTCCGGCGCGATCTGCGGATTCGCCGGCTGGCTCCTCGTATCCGGCTCCGACCATACGATCACGACGACCATTGCCGGGGGCATGGGGTTCACCGCCATCATGGTCTCCTGGCTGGCGCAGTTCAACGTCATCGTGATGATCCTGTGCAGCCTGCTCATCGTCTTCATGGGACAGGGCGCCAGTGAGATCGCGACATCCTACGGCCTCAACGAAGCATTCGGTGATATCCTCACTGGGATCATCATCTTCTTCATCATCGGCGTTGAGTTCTTCATACAGTATAAGATGCACAAGAGAAAATCAACCGAGACAACCGGAAAGGAGGAAGCATAATGTTCAGTTTAGTTGCTTTTATTCCGAGAGCCATACTGCAGGGCATGCCGCTCCTGTTCGGGTGTACCGGTGAAACCATATCCGAGAAGGTCGGAAGCCTGAACCTGGGGATCCCGGGCGTCATGTACGTCGGCGCCATCTGCGGCGTCATCGGCGCGTTCCTCTATGAGCAGAGCTGCGGCGGACAGGTTGTCCCGATCATAGCAATCCTGATCCCGTTCCTGGCCTGCCTTGCCGGCGCGCTGATCATGGGACTGCTCTTCGCTTTCCTGACGGTAACGCTTCGGGCCAACCAGAACGTAGTCGGCCTGGCTATGACCACCTTCGGCATCGGCTTCGGAAACTTCTTCGGCGGATCCCTCATGAAACTGACGGGAAGTGCGGTTCCGTCCATTGCCCTTTCGGCGACGAGCAAGTGCTTCCGTACGTCTCTGCCGTTCGCCGACGACTGCGGCGCCTTCGGCAAGATCTTCCTGTCCTACGGTTTCATGACGTATCTGGCAGTCGCGATCGCCGTTGTCACGGCGTTCATCCTGACGCGCACGCGTATGGGGCTGCAGCTGAGAGCGATCGGTGAAAACCCGGCAACAGCAGACGCTGCCGGCATCGACGTCACCAAGTACAAATACGTCGCGATCTGCGTCGGCTGCATGATCGCGGGACTGGGCGGTCTCTTCTACGTCATGGACTACGCCAACGGCGTCTGGTCAAACGACGCCTTCGGTGACAGAGGATGGCTGGCCATCGCCCTCGTTATCTTCACACTCTGGAAGCCGAACGTAGCGATCTTCGGATCGATCCTCTTCGGCGGCCTCTACATCCTGAACCTGTTCATTCCGGGCGCAGGCATGGCCACCAAAGAGCTCTACAAGATGCTGCCGTATCTCGTCACGATCATCGTACTGATCATCACGAGCATGCGCAGAAAACGTGAACATCAGCCGCCGGAAGCTCTGGGACTTCCGTATTTCCGGGAAGACCGATGACGCAAAGGCAAATCCAAGACGCGGTTCCAATCACCGCGTCTTTTGTTATAATAGAACTATGCTGAACATCTACCATGCAGGTGAGGCCTGCGACAAAACAAAATTCATATTCGACCACATCGACCCTGATCAGCAGACGATCATTCTCGTTCCGGATCAGGCGTCTCTTCAGATGGAGCGGGATGCCCTGGCCTATTCGAAGGAAGCCTACGGCAGGGCCGCCCTTCTGAATCTTATGGTGGCGGACTTCTCCTCCCTCGGACGCAAAGTCATCCGGGAGCAGGGCGGCAGACAGCCGGAGCTCATCGACAAGTACGGACGTCAGATGCTGCTTTCGGTGCTGATCGACCGGCTGGCCGACGGGGACGGTCTCAGTGTGTACAAATCCATGAAGGGCAAGACCTCCTTCGTATCCAATACCAACCAGCTCATCTCCGAGATGAAGCGCAGCGGCGTGACGTCATCGGACATCGAACGCGCAGCCGGCCAGACTGACAGTTACCTGCAGCTCAAACTCTCCGACATATGCAAAATCTACAAAACCTATGAAGACGCCATCGCGGACCGATTCACGGATTCGGAGGATTACATCCGCTTCTACGGGAAGCTGATGGAGGAGTCGGAACTGGTGCGTTCATCCGTAATATGGATCACAGGATTCGACACCTTCACGCCTCTCAACATGGAGGTAATACAGAGCCTGCTGACCGCGTCGAAGCAGGTCAACATTATGATGACATGGGACGGTTCTGGAGAGGCCGGGCGCGGCGGAGACGCGCGCGTCCTGACGACCGGCGGCGGAGAAGGTCTGTTTGATCTGACCGCCTATGTCATGGACACTCTGGAAGAGCTTGCGGCGGCCGCCGGGACGGACTGCCGCCGGCAGCCGGCAGAATGTGCTCCCCGACGCAGCATCTGGAATGCTCCGAATCATGCTCCCGCGGAGCGTATTACTCTTGTGCAGGCAACGAACATCTTCGCGGAGGCGGACAGAGCCGCTGCGTTCATCACAGAACTGGTGCGGGACAAAGGCTTCCGCTACCAGGATATCGCGGTCATCTGCAACGACATGGATGTCCGCGGCGGCGTTCTCAAGCGGACGTTTGAACGTTGGAGCATTCCTGCCTTTGCAGACAGGAAACGTGGCGTGCTCCATCAGCCGGTGGTGCGGTTTTTGCTGTCGTTCCTCAAAGTGCTCTCGGACGGATATCAGGGCGAGGCAGTGATGGAACTGATCAGCACAGGCCTTCTCGGATTCAGCCGCCGGGACGAGGAACTGCTGAACAACTACGTCACGGAGGCGAAGATCCGCGGCACTAAATGGAAGAAGCCGTTCACTTGGGAAGGGAAGAACAGCTTCGGCGCCGGACGGTATTCCGAGGATCTGGATCGTTTGAACGAGATGCGCAGTTTTCTCGTGGATACGATTGAGGACGCCCGGGATGAGATCGGCAAACGGAACACCGCAGAAGAAAAGATCCTCGGGCTCACCCGTTTCCTGGAAGGAAACTTCCGGCTCCTCGACAGGATCGAAGAACTTGCGGAAAGACAGACCCGGCTTGGTCTCCTCGAGGGCGCGGCGGAAACAGCCCAGAGTTGGGAGATGATCTGCAGCATCTTCACGCAGGTGATCCGGGTGATCGGCGAGAGCAATATCAGCAACCGGCAGCTCACGGACATCCTCACAGAGGGTCTGCGGGAGATGGAGATCGGACTCGTTCCGCCTACAGCCGACAGCGTGATCATCGGTACACTTCAGCGAACGAGACTCAGCAAGTGCCCGGTGCTCATCGTGACCGGGGCGAACGAAGGCGTTCTGCCAATGGCCATTTCCGACAGCGGGCTTCTGACGGAAAAGGAACTGGATACTCTGGAAGAACTGAAATACAGCATTGCCAAGAAGGACGAAGTGCGAAGACAGGAGGAGCAGCTTGCGATCTACAGGATGTTCTCCCTTCCGTCGGAGCAGCTGATCGTCATGTGCAGCCTGGCGGATCAAAACGGCGGGAGCATGACTCCCTCCGCAGTATTTTCCGTGCTCAAAGAAATGGAGGGTGTGTCCGTGCTCCGGGATCTGGGGCAGGAGGATCCTTTTGAGATGATCGCCTCGCGCCAGGGGTCTCTGACCTTCATGGCGGACGCGATGCAGGAATACATGGAAAACGGTCAGATTGCGGCGGCCTGGCTGGCGGCGCTCGACTGGTATGAACACCAGGATCCTGACAGCATCCGCAAAATCATGCAGGGCATGGATTTCGACAACAGGGTCGGGAAGCTGGAGAAGGATTTTGCCGACAGCCTCTATTTCGGTGACAAAGATTATATCAACATGAGCGCCAGCAAGCTGGAGGTCTACACCAGCTGTCCGTTCAAGTATTTCATCGAGCGGGGTCTGCGGGCAGAGGAACCGAGCGCCTTCGAAACTTCCGGCGGCTCCCGCGGTGAGGTCTTCCACCGGGCGCTGCAGGTGCTGTCGTCCGGACTCACCGACCGCGCGAAAGCGGCGCAGCTTTCTGTGACGGATCCGGATTCTCCCTGGATGACGATCACGCAGGAAGAGTGCGCGGCGCAGATTGAGAAAATCATCCGAGAAGAAACCGTCGATTACCGCGAGGGCGTTTACCTGAGCGACAATGAATCGACGCTGCAGCTTGAGCGAATCATCGACACCTGCTCGGAGATCGCCTGGGCCATGATCGGCCAGGTCCGCAAAAGCCGCATCAAGGACATGTTCTTCGAAGAACCCTTCGGCGCCGGCAGCCGGCGCCTGCCTGCCGTCACCATCCAGCTCGACAAAGGGAAACGAGCCGTGCTTTCCGGCGTGATCGACAGACTCGACGTCCTTGACCTGACGGGCGAGGAGGCTGTGGCCGGCGATACAGCGGGAGACACCGCAGCTGGCGACGCTGCTGATAACACCGCGGTCGACGCCGCCACGGAGGCGCTCCGTGTCATCGATTATAAGACGGGAAGCGAGACCGTCGACCTGGAGCAGATCCGGGAAGGATACAAGCTCCAGCTCATGGTGTACATGAACGTGGTCGAACAGGGCGCGACCGAACAGGGCGCAGCCGAACAGGGTACAGCCGAACAAGGCGCGGGTTCTTCTTTAGCATCCGCCAAACCGGCCGGGACATTCTACTTCAAAATCAAAGAACTGGATGATGCTGTCAAACAGGACGCGAACACAGACGCCCTCGGAGAGAATGTCGAAGGAAGAATGGCAAACGCCTGCCGTCTGGAAGGCATCCTGGTCAGCGATGAGAGAATCATCACCTCGATGGACACAACTCTGGAACCGAAGGAAACCAGCACAGTTCTTCCGATCAAACGGGACAAAGATAACGTGATCAAGGAAACCAGCGCGGGCAAACTTCTGTCAGAAGAGGAGTTCAACGAGCTTTGCCGCAGCACCATGGATCATGTCCGCAGGATTTGTCGCGAAATCCAGTCTGGGCACATCGGCATCGAACCAAAAAAAGAGAAGGGCACCTCCGGACGCTACACGAAGACCTCCTGCACCTATTGCGCTTACAAGAGCATCTGCCTCTTCGACACCAGCTTCCGGAACTGCCGATATCAGCTCGTGTGATGCGGCAGCGGGTTTAGTTCGTGAGAAACGGCAGCGGCAGCAGCATGCGATTGATGATGCGCTGAAACTGAACCGTGTCATGAATGTCAGCCTCCAGTGACCAGGTGAATTCTTCCGGCTTCACGATGCGTGAAGGCAGTTCACGCACCTTAAAGTTTCGATAATCATTGAGTCTCTTCAGCGCGTTATCCGAGTATTTCTCCAAATGCATCGCGCCCAGGTGTTCGTGCACCGTGATGCCTCCCAACAAATTGGGCACCTTGAAGTCCGCGAAGTAATTATTTCGGAATGGACGTTCGCCGGTCCGTTCGCTGAATATGTTAACCAGATCATCGAAACGATAGGGCAGACCGATCATCTCCAACGTACTGCCGATTTTCGCTTCGGATTTGGAGCGCGTCATAAGCCCTCCGTTCGTAGGGTATTTCAAATCTTCAGGATGATACGGATTGGGTGTGTAAGGTGCGCTGATCCACTCGTTCTGTTCTTTGGTGAACAGTATGCGGCTAAGGTCCAACCCGGCAGCATTGTATTTCCGAAGCTTCTTGCGTAGCAGCAATTCTTTCCGAGCACCTTCGGCATTTTGCAAAACTGCCGACAGTCTGCGCATGTGACCCCGGATCGCTTCGACTCGGTTCTCCAGAAACATCCGCCGAGCCAAAATATGAACCGCATCTAAATCATCCGTGATTGTAGATGTTTCCTGCGTATGGCGATCATAGCTTCCGAAACGAACCTTTTCGCGGTACCAGTTAACGCAAAGGCTCGCCTCCTTGATCATTGCCAATTCCTGCTGCATCACTCCGACAACATCCTCTTCAGACTGGATCATTGCTCTTATCGAATCCGCAGCCAGCGTCAAAAAATTGACTTGGATCAGACCTGAATTGTTCCTGACGGTATCTCTCGCCGTCCTTGCGTGTATCGTGTCCATGTGGAAATTATAAACTGTTAAATAATTCCAGTCAATACAAATTTTAACTACAATTTAGAAAAATTATTAGCAGCAACTCAGCAATCGTTACTGACCGACCCGCTCCGTGCAAGAAGCAAATGAAATCTCCGTGTATCTTGCACACGGTGCAAGTACAACGGAAAATATCTGCTCCTCTTGCACAAATCGATGCCTCTGTGCAAGACGCGCGGAAGAATGCCTTCATTCTTGAACAGAACTGGTGAAATCCGGCCATATTCAAGCCCCGTATGCAAGAAGCAGATGAAATCTCCGTGTATCTTGCACACAGTGCAAGTACAACGGGAAATATCTGTTCCTCTTGCACAGATCGATACCTCTGTGCAAGCACAACGGGAAATCATAGCTCCTCTTGCACAAACTGTCCGCCTCCCACGAACTCCCCATCCACGCCTTCTGTGGGCAATGGCTGTGGGTAAGTCGTAGGCCGCGGGCCCTTCAGGGTGGCCCGGCGGCCGGGTCAGCGACTTATCCATCAGTCTTGTCCACAGGAGAGCGCCGGCGATCACAGCTTCATTATCCTATTCCGCAAACTTTCATAATATTGATGCAACAGCAGATTTGCGCTACAATTAACACGACTAAATTAGAGCGACCCACATACCGCATACATCACAACGCAACAGAGAGGATACGAAAATGATAAAGAAACTAACGATCCTGGCCTTTGCGCTCATAATGGCGTTTGCCATGACCGCAGTATTTACGGCCTGCGGAAGCGGAGAGCCGGCCGAGGATGAAACAGAAGCTGCGACCGAACCTGCAACGGAAGCAACGGAGGCGCTGTCCGGCGGCTGGGAGATCGTCAGCGAACCGTCTTACTCCGCGCTGCCTGATGAAGTCCAGACCGCCTTCGACACATTCATGAATGATTATAATGATGAACTGATCCCGATGGCTTATTACGGGAAACAGGAAACCGCCGCAGGCACGAACTACGGTCTGCTCTGCAAAAGCACGAACGACAGTGAACTCCAGACGGTTGTCCTGCAGGAGAATCCGGAACTTGGCATGAGCGCCGTGATCAACCAGTTCATCATCTCCGACTACACGGAAGGCAGCGGCTCCGCGCTGGACGGGGAGCCGGAGGAAGGCGAATGGGAGGTTCCCTATGATACCGTAGGTAGTCAGATACCGGAAGAAGCATCCACCGCCTACGATAATGCAAAAGCCACCTATGAGGGTACGTCACCTGACGTGCTGACGCTGCTCGGAACGCAAGTCGTGGCAGGAACAAATTACGCATTCCTCGCTAAAGGCCAGACAGATACAGATACACCGCGGACTGCCGTTCAGGTCGTCACCGTCTACGAAGACCTGGAAGGAAACGCGAAAATCAGCAATATCTGCACGCTGGATATGGAATCATTCGGCGAGTAGAACTCCACAAGTTCTAGTCTTTGACAGATTTACAAAATCTGATACTGTTTGTCAAAGGAGACTGCCTCGACCGGCGGGGTCACCACCTTTCAGCCCACGTCTTCTTGACACAATCCTTCATGCTTGATACTAACTGTCAAGAGGATGTGGAAGAAGAGACTCTGTAGACGGTGCCATTGGAACAATTTTCCCGCAAGAGGCTCGTCGGAGGATCAGTAATGACTCCGCGCTTTGACAAATAGTCTCATTTCCGAAGGTTTTGTCAAACGACATGCGCAGGTAAGAGCAGATCTGAACCGGCGGTCCTGATTTTGTTGACCGTTAGTATCAATAATCACAAATCTGTCAACACGCATCGCAAAAAACAAAAGAAGGTCCATCGGACCTTCTCTTTTTTGGTGGAGCATAGGGGGTTCGAACCCCTGACCTCATGACTGCCAGTCATGCGCGCTCCCAGCTGCGCCAATGCCCCGGATGGAGCCACTGGCCGGGATCGAACCGGCCACCTGCGCGTTACGAATGCGCTGCTCTGCCGGATGAGCTACAGTGGCTCGCGGGTGCAGGATGCTATTCCTGCATTTCCTCTATGAGTTCATCAATATCGTTGTACTGATGTGTTTCATCCACATTCGGTGCCTGTGAAGCATCGTTTGTGGTTCCCACAGTCAGGAAATATATTATACCTGCAATGATGAATAATGCAAGGATAATTGCAAAAATAATGATAGCTTTTTTTCTCTTTGCTTTTTTGACTTCGACTTCCTGCGCTTCTTCAAGGATCGTTTCTGCCTTACCCTCGGCAGTTGTTCCTTCCGCAGCAGGCAGTTCGGAAACAGCACCTTCCGCTGCAGCCGGCTCTTCTGCAACCGTTTCCTCTGCAACAACAGCGCCCGGTTCTGCAACAACAGCGTCTTCCGCCGCCGGTGCTTCAGCAGCAGCCGATTCCTCTGCAACAACAGCGTCCTCCGCTACAACTGGCTCTGCCTCCGCAGCCGCTTCCGCCACCGGTTCAACAACAGCCGCTTCCACCGCAGCCGGTTCTACCTCGGTCGGCGCCTCAACAGCAGGTGCTTTCACTGCAGCCGGTTCCGCAACAACCGCCTTCTCAACTTCGGCCGCTTCCGCCGCCGGTTCAACAACAGCCACTTCCGCCGCAACCGGCTTCTCCGCCGCCGCCTCCGCAACAACCGGCTTCTCCGCCACCGTCGGCGCCACCGACGCCGTCTTCTCAGCCGCCTCCGCCTTCTTCTGCTCAGCCTGGCCGGCCAGCGCAGCAGCGATCGCGGCAGTGTCAATGGACTGCGTCGCGCGGGCCTTTGCAGCACGGCGGGCATTCATCGCATTGATCTTCTTGAAGAGCGCATCGATCGTCTTGCCGTGCGGTTCTTCGTAGAACAACTTC